>SMUX01115259.1_pt1 | contig 11737 bp, 8 predicted proteins | sample 2456431 | NCBI WGS metagenome assembly SMUX01 (sample SAMN11095930, study PRJNA526329) | marine sediment metagenome | biome: Marine sediment; feature: Surficial sediment; material: Deep marine sediment; isolation source: Hadal surficial sediment | place: Pacific Ocean | collected 2014-11 | depth 0-1... | reverse complement strand
CGGCCTTCATCGCCCTGGCGCGGTCCGTCTACCGCACCAACGACCAGCGCGCCGGCCTCAAGCGTAGGATCAACGAGGCCCTCGGCTCCGACCTGATCGACGAGAAATCCTACGCGCCCTATTGAGCCCGCGCGCCCCGCTCAGATCTTCTTGAGATTCTCTTCAGACAAGCCCTCGCTCGCCATTTCCTCCTGGGCCAGGGCAACGCCTAGATCAAAGGTGAGGGCTTCCTTCAACTGCTCCGCTTCCTGCTGGCGCGCCCACATGGCGGCGTAACGCCCATGGGCGTCAAGCAGCGCCTGGTGGGTGCCGCGCTCGACGATGGCGCCGTTGTCCAGCACGATGATCTCGTCGGCATCGACCACCGTCGACAGCCGGTGGGCGATCACCAAGGTGGTGTGATCGACCGAGACCGCCCGGAGAGCCGCCTGGATCTCCTTTTCGGTATGGGAATCCAGCGCGCTGGTGGCCTCGTCGAAAACTAAAACGGTGGGCCGCTTGAGCATGGTCCGGGCGATGGCGACGCGCTGCTTTTCGCCGCCCGATAATTTAAGGCCGCGCTCGCCCACCCGGGTCTCGTACCCGTCCGGGGTCGAGACGATGAAGTCGTGGATGGCGGCCAGGCGCGCGGCTTCCTTGATCTCCTCGTCGGAGGCGCCGGGCCGGCCATAGGCGATGTTGTAATGGACGGTGTCGTTGAACAGCACCGTATCCTGGGGGACGATGCCGATGGCCCCGCGGAGCGAATCCTGGGTGATGTCGCGCAAATCCTGGCCGTCGATGGCGATGGTGCCCCCATCGACGTCGTAGAACCGGAACAAAAGCCTGGAAATGGTGGATTTGCCCGCGCCCGAGGGGCCGACGATGGCGACCTTGCGCCCCGCCGGCACCCGGAAGGACACGTTTTTCAGGATCGGCCGGTCCGGCCGGTAGCCGAACGACACGTCGTCGAACACCACCTCGCCGCCGGAAAGCACCAGCGGCGGCGCGCCTTCCCGGTCGCACACGTCGGGGGGCACCTGGACCAGGTCGAACATCGCCTCCATGTCGGTCAGCGACTGCTTGACCTCGCGGTAGACGTAGCCGAGGAACCCCAGCGGCAGGTAAAGCTGCATCAGGTAGGTCACCACCAGGACGAAATCGCCCAATGTCATGGTGCCGCCGGTCACCCCTACCCCGGCCATGATCATGACACCGGTGAGGCCGCCCGCGATGATCGCCGCCTGGCCGACGTTGAGGAGCGACAGCGAGGTCTTGTTCTTGACCGCCGCCACCTCGTAGCGGGCGAGCGCGCGATCGTAGCGCCTGGCCTCGTGGGCTTCGTTGCCGAAATACTTCACCGTCTCGAAATTGATAAGCGAATCGATGGCCCGGGTACTGGCCTCCTGGTCGCGGGCGTTCATTTCGCGGCGGAAGCGCAGGCGCCATTCGGTGATCATCAGGGTGAACAGGATGTACGACCCGATGGTGATGAAGGTCACCAGGGCGAACCAGAAATCGTAGAGCGCCCACAGGATGACGCAGACCACCAGGATCTCGATGAGGGTGGGAATGATGGAGAACAGCATGAAGGCCAGGGTGAATTCGATGCCCTTGGTGCCGCGCTCGATGGCCCGCGACAGGCCGCCGGTCTGGCGGTCGAGATGAAAGCGTAGGGAAAGCCGATGAAGATGCTCGAACACCCGGAGCGCCACCGTGCGGATGGCGTGCTGGGTCACCTTGGCGAAGATGGCGTCGCGGATCTCGCCCGACGCCACGGAAACCAGCCGCAACAGCCCATAGGCCCCGATCATGGCCAGCGGCAACGCCAACACCAATTCCTTGCCGGGGGTGAGCGCGTCCACCGCCTCCTTATAGACCAGGGGCACGCTGACATTGGCGGCGATGGCGAGGCCCAGCATGGCCAGCGCGATCACTACCCGGGCACGGAGTTCCAAGCCGTTGGCCGACCACAGGAACGGCATCAACGACCGGATGACGCGGACATCGAGGCGCCCGGCGAAGGTCTTGTACTCGCTGGTCTCCGCCGGCTGCTTGTTGGAGTGGGCTTCCGCGGTCATGGCAAAGAGGTGGGCACGATCTCGTGCATGGTCTCGGTCTCCTTAGAGCATATTCCGCCGAAATGACCAACCCGGTGATCGCCGGCCAATAGGCGATTTCACGGCGCCGCCGCTCATGGGGGGGCCGCCGGGGCGGTTTTTCGGTACAACTCTTTGAATTTCCACATTTTAAGGAATTTTATACCCCGATTGGGGACAATTTGGGCGGCAGTTTAATTATCGGCGAGAAAACCGCCCCCGGTTCGAGTTCCCGGCGCCATTTCGCCGGCGAGATGACACGAGACGACAATGGCAAATCTTGAAAACGTGCAGTTTGATTTCGAGAACCGTGTGTTCGCTGTCGAGGGTGCCGTTTTCCGCAAGATCAATGGTGCTGGCGAAGCGGCGCTCTACATCCCCATGGGAGAAACCGTGGCCGCGATTACCATCAAGCAGATCAAGTCGGGCTTCGATATTGCCCCGGATTCCGAAGATGACATGCTCCTGAGATACGTGACCAAGGGACTGGAATTCGTCCGCGAAATCTACCCCGGCGATTCGGTTCCCTCCGAAGTGCTCAACGGGAAAGCGTCGTGGATGGTCGACGAGAAGTATCTCGCCGCCGCCAAGGCCCGCGTCATGATGCAATTGGTGGCGTGGATGACCGGTGAGGATTTCGAATCCGTGAACCTGAGGGAGATCCTGGCACGGGCGGAAAATCCGGAAACCAAAAAGGTCGTGCAAGAAGCCTTCGCCGACATCGCCGAGAAACTGGGCATTGGGAAGGACCGGCGCGAAGAGGTGGTGAAAATGGTCGACCGGTTCGCCCACGAACTATCCTATGTCGAGGCGCTCCGCGGCGAACTGGCCAGGATCAACCCCATAGTGCGCAAGCTCAAGAAGCTCTACAAAGCCTATCATGGCGATTCTTCTCTTGCCGAATCGCTCATTAGGATTAACACCCTGATGGAAAAGCCGGTCCAGGCGATATCCGATAAATTCGACGAATTCGACGCCACCATCGGCGAGATCCTCAATACGCTTCGCCAATTCGACGCCAAGGTCCATTACGTGCGCAAGGTCCGCGACGAACTACGCCGATCTTATCTTCTCTGGGAAGAAATTCTGGGGATATGGGAACGGTGCGATGATGCCGAGCAGTCCGAGACCGAAAATGCCATTCGCGAAACCTATCGCTTCGCCGCGCAGCATTTCGTGCAGACCGACGAATGGTCGGTTTCGGCCTAAGCCACCGCCTCCGAACAGTTAGCGCATTTCCCAGCCAAATTGAACCATTTGGCCGGATAATGCGCTAGACTTGCCGCATTCGCCCATGGGATGCCACATGGATAAGACCGAACTTGTCGCCGCCATCAATCTTCTGGCCCAACGTCTCGAGCATCAGCCCGACGGCCTTCACGAGGTTCATTTCAAGGTGAAGGAGTTGCTCGATGAACTGCGCTCGACGGGGATGCCCCTTCCCGACGACCTTGTGAATTTCGAGAAGGACCTCGACCAGCGCGTCAATGGCGAACCCGAATAGAGAAAAGGCCGGGATTCCACCCTTTGGAGCACCGCCCGTGACACCGTCACTCCCGGCCCGGGTGGTGGGGTGCCCGCGCGCTAGATGTGATGTCTCAAGAGGTTGTCCACTCGGCCCGAATCCGGCCGTGCCGCCGTTTTCGCTTAGCTAGAAATCGCCACCGCCGTTAGACTCGATCGATCTGGCGGGCAGGGAGACGAAATTGGCCGATCTCACGAAAAAGGGTCCCATGGGATTGAACGGCCTGACGGCTTGCGAGGCGGCGGCGCGGCTGGAGGCGGGCGATATCACGTCCGAAGCCTTGGTGCGCGATTGCCTGGCGCGCATCAAAGCCCGCGAGTCCGAGGTCCTGGCCTGGGATTATCTCGATCCCTCTCATGCCATCGAACAGGCAAAAGCATTGGACGCCACGCCCCGGCGGAGCGCCCTGCACGGCGTGCCGGTCGGCATCAAGGACATCTTCGATACCGAGGATATGCCCACCGCCCACGGGTTTGCGCCCTATGAGGGTGAGCGCCCGGCGCGCGATTCCAACTGCGTCGCCGCGCTCCGTGCCGCCGGGATGGTCATCATGGGCAAGACCGTGACCACCGAGTTCGCCTGCCCGTCGCCGCGCCGGACGACCAACCCCCACGACCCCACCCGCACACCGGGCGTCTCGTCCAGCGGCTCGGCCGCCGCGGTGGCGGATTTCATGGTGCCGCTGGCCAACGGCTCCCAGACCGGCGGTTCGGTGATCGGGCCCGCGGCCAATTGCGGGGTCTATGGTTACAAGGCGAGCCTCGATGGGCTCGACCGTGGCGGCTTTAGGCATTGCAAGCCGTCCATCGACACCCTCGGCCTGTTCGCGCGGTCGGTCGATGACTTGATGCTCTTGCGCGCCGTGCAGACGGGCTTTGATGCGCGACAAGCCGCGGACCGAATAGACCGCGCGCAAGCGGTGCGGATCGGCGTCGTGCGCGGTGACGGCTGGGACGCAGCAGAGCCTTATATGCGCAGAGCCCTCGAGCGCGCCGCGCAATTGCTCGGCCGGGCCGGGGCCAAGGTAGCCGATGTCGCGCTGCCCCGGCGCTTCACCGATATCGAATCCGACTTTGCCATCGTCAATGGATGGGAAGGATCGATCGCGCTCGGGTCCGAGATCCGCGATCATCTCGATGCCTTCAACGCGCATAACCGCAAACGGGTCGAGTTCGTGCGCGGCCTGACGGCGGAGGATTACCGACGCGCGGGCCAAAACCTGGATGCGGCGCGGGCCGAGATGAACGAGCTGTTCGCGGATCATGACGTCTTCATCTCGCCCAGCCTCGCCGGTGAGGCGCCGGTGGGGCTCACCCAGGTGCGCAGCGGAACCTTCGCCCGGCTGTGGACCCAGATGTACACTCCCGCGGTCAACCTGCCGCTGTTTGCCGGCCCCAACGGTCTGCCGGTCTGTTTCCAGGTGATCGGGCCCAAGGATAACGACGACGCGACCCTGGCCTTCGCCAACTGGGTCGATTCGCGTCTGCGCGAGGCTCTAGGAGAGGTGCCGGCGGCGGCCTAGCCCCGCGCTCAAGCTAAAGACGGAAGGTGTTGCCCATGGCCGCAGACCTCCAGAAGCTCGTGATCCAGGGCGGCCGCGTCTATGACCATGACGGTGACGTGCACCGGCCGGCCATCGCCGATATCCTGATCGAAGGTACGCGCATCGCCGCCATCGGGCCGGAGCTCCCCAGTGAGCGAACCGCCGGTGCAGAGGTGATCGATGCCACCGGCCACCTGGTCATGCCGGGCATGATCAACGCCCATTATCATTCCCACGACACCTTGTGCCGGGGGCTGTTCGAAGAATTGCCGCTGGAGATGTGGCTGCTCTACACGCTGCCCATGGGAGGGCACCGGAGCAAGCGAGAGGTGCGCCTTAGGACCCTGGTGGGGGCGTTGGAATCGCTGCGGTGCGGCATCACCACGGTCCAGGACATGGTCGGGCTGATCCCGCTCCGCGAGGACTACGTGGATGTGGTGATCACCGCCTATGAGGACATCGGCGCGCGCGTGGTGTTTTCCCCCATGGTGTTCGATATCCCCGCCGTCGCCATGCTGCGGTACAAGGAGGGTTTGCCTCCCGAAATTCAAGAGATGATGGGCACCACCGCGGCCGGCGCCAAGGAACAGATTGATTTCTTAGACGCCCAGATCAAGCGGCACCCGGCCAAAGGGACCCTGCATTGGGCGGTGGGACCGTTCGCGCCCCAGCGCTGCACGCCCGAGCTGCTCGAAGGCTGCGCCGATCTGGCGGCGCGCCATGATCTCGGAATCTATATCCATGTCTACGAGACCCGCGGCCAGGTCGTCATGGCGCGCGAGGTCTACACCGATTACGGCGGCTCGTTCATCACCTATATGGACAAGGCCGGTCTTTTGAACCGCCGGCTCAACATCGCCCATAGCGTCTGGCTCGACCGCGGGGAAATGGACCGGATGGCCGAGGCCGATGCCGGCGCGGTGCTCAATCATCTCAGCAACATGAAGCTCAAGAGCGGCATCGCACCGGTCTTGGATATGCGCGAGGCGGGCATGCGGGTGGCGCTTGGTTGCGACAATTGCTCGGGCAGCGACGTCCAAAACATGTTCCAGGCGATGAAGATGTACTGCCTGCTCGCGGCGGTCAGCGATCCCGAGCCCGGCCCGGCCCTGGCCCATGAAGCGCTACGTCACGCCACCCTGGGCGGCGCCCGCAGCGCCATGCTCGACGACGGCTTAGGCGCCCTGAAACCCGGTTACAAGGCCGATCTGGTGTTGCTCGACATGAACGACACCGCCTACCTGCCCTATAACAGCGCCGCCCGCCAATTGGTCTATTCCGAGACCGGGCGCGCCATCGACACGGTCATCGTCGACGGCCGCGTGGTGATCAAGGACCGCGTGGTCCAGACCATCGACGAAGACGCGCTGCGCCAAGAGGTGAGTGAGCTGATGGAGGGCTTCAGGGCCGATTTCGAGGACGTCGTCAAATCGCGCGCGGCCGCCCTGCCCCATCTGCTCGACGCCCACCGGCGGGTGTGGAAGGCAGATATCGGCCTCGAGCGGTTCATCGCCCGCACCCGCCGATGAAAGGGCGGGCTATTGGTGCGGCGACGCCGGCCATGGCGTTCCCATGTTTCCGCCGTTTGCCTATAGAATGGCGGCAAGCGGCGTGAGCCAACGCCGCGCCAAGGAGAATCAGGGGGGTATCGATGGTTTCCGACGCTAGAAGAGATGAGATTCTCGAACATATCACCCGGGACGAGCTGGCGGCGCTGACCAAGGACCTGGTCGATATCCGGAGCCCCACCGGGCATGAGCGCGCCATCGGCAGCTTCATCCTCGATTGGTACAAGGGCCATGGTCTCAAGACCATCGCCCAGGAAATCGGCGCCGACCGGATCAATGCCGTGGGCATTGTCCGGGGAACCGGCGGCGGCACCGCGCTGATGATCAACGGCCACATGGATACCAGCTTCACCGGCACCGACGAAGACCTGGTCCTGTGCCGGGAGCTGGAACCGGAGGAGGAGCTCGCCGGCGTCATCGAGGGCGGCAAGGTGTTCGGCCTCGGCGCCTCCAACATGAAATGCGGGCTTGCCGCCTTCATGGTGGCGGGCAAGGCGATCCAGCGCTGCGCCATCCCGTTGAAAGGGGATCTCATCCTCGCCGCGGTCGCCGGCGAGATCTCCCGCACCCCCATCGGTCCCTACCAGTCCGAGGATTACCGCGGCGAGGGAACCGGGACCCGGCACCTGCTGACCCACGGGGTGCAGTCGGACTACGCCATCGTCGCCGACGGCTCGGCCTTGTCGATCATCTGGGCCCAGACCGGGGTTGCCCAGTTCAAGATATCGACCTTCGGCAATCCGCGTTCGGCCTGGGGAAAGACCCGCGCCGACGCCCCGCCGCGGGAGTCCAACGCCGTTTTGAAGATGGTGGACGTGGTCGCCGCGGTGGACGATTGGGCCGAGGAATTCGAGCAAAAGACCGTCTACCGCTCGGCCAACGGGCCGATTCTCTCCAAGGTCAACATTGGCGCCATCCGTGGCGGCGCCCCTTACCGCCCCAATTATTACCCCGGCGTGTGCGATCTCTATGTCGATGTGCGGATGCCGCCGAAAACCACCCCCATGGAGGTGCAGCGGCAGCTGCGCGCGGTGCTGGCAAGGCTCGACATCGAGACCGAGTTGGAGATGTACGGTTCCTTGCTCGGTCACGAAGCCGAGGGCATCGAGCCGGTGGCCGAGGTGTTGGAAGAAACCTACCGCGGGCTCTATGGGGAAAAGACGCCATTGGTCACGCCGGGGCGCTCCAGCATCTGGACCGATACCAACATCTACAACGAGATGGGCATCCCGGCGTGCAAATTCGGGCCGCGGGGGGAGCGCTGGAAGATCCGCTCCGAGCAGGTCGAGATCGAGGAAATCTTCCGGGCGGCCCAGGTTTTCGCCCTCGCCGCCGCCACCATCTGCGACTGGGAACGCTAAGCGCGCGGCCGGGCGGAGCCGGGGGTCTTAACTGAGGGCACCCCGGCGGGTTAGGTGCCGCTCGGCCCTGTTAACCTGATGTTCGGTTTTGAGCATGAGCGGACATAAGCCACCTGGCAAAATCATGCTAACCTGTGTCTAATTCTGTTGTGGTTGTCCAACCGAAGGTGGGGAGGATGTTATGGATCAGCTCGAGATCGACGAGAACCAAACTGCGGGGAATACGAAGACACCTTCGTCAGCCTATGTGCCCCCCCTCCAACTCACCGAAGGGCAGCCGCCCCCTATCGCCGCAAATGGGGGTCTGTCCTACATGTCGTTCGATCGGGACGGGGACGCGGGAACCGCGGCGGCGATAGAGGACGCCCTCGCCGAGATCGCCGAAGGGGAGGGGCAGAGGCTGATCGAAATGCTCGACAACGCGCCCCCCGGCCCTATTGAGACCAAACGGGGCTCCGGCTTTCGCGAATACCAGGACTGCCTGGACTATATTCGCGCGAACAACATCGAAGCCCCCGAAGGAGGTCTGGCGGTTCCATTGGCCTACACGGTCTACGAGCGTCCAACCTACTCCGTCGTTCGGTCGAACGCACTCTGGAGCGAGCCGGCGCAGGAGGCCAAGGCCAACATGTTGCGCAGGGCAGAAGGCAACAACCGGCGGTACAACCTCTTTTTCCCACAGATTATTCGCGATGCCCGTCGGATCGGGGAGTACTACCCGGGTCTCTCGCCAAACAGCCCCGAGTGCATGGACAAGCTCGGCCTGGCACTGGCGCACTGCGAATCCAAGTGCCAGAACTTCTACGACTCGGCGGAGGTGGAGCGCGTCTTCTACCCGGAGATGGAGAAGCTCCTCCTGGAGTTTTTCCCGGGCGCCACCGATGCACTCGTTTACAACCACGACGTCTTCAACAAGGACTACGAGGGTGACCGCACCGAAGACCAGGAAGCCAAAAACCCGGGGGTCACCACGTACTCCAACCGCGTGCACAACGACCTGAACGACAATAGCGGCCGCTTGCGCTGCCGCGAGTTGCTCACGAGGAACCTCAGGAACTTCGGGCGCGAACAGCACTACACGGAGGCAGAGGCCGACGCGAAAATGTCGCGGCGATTCATGTCGATCAATCTCGCCAAGCCGATGGAGACCGTGGGGCAGTATCCCTTCGTGCTCTGCGCTTGGCCGTCTTTCGCCGACCAGCCCTACATCAACAATTACAGGATTTACGACGACCGCGTCGGCGAGACCACCCGCTTCACCTACCGTCCCGACCACGAGTGGTACTGGCTTCCCCAACAGAAGCCGACCGAGGTCTCGATGCTGAAGTGCTACGACAGCGTCACCGACGGCTCCGTTTCGCGCTGGTCTTTCCACACGGCCTGCACCGACCCGACCGCGCCCGACGATGCGCCCTGCCGCAAGAACGTCGTGGTCCGATCGTATGTCTTCTTTTAAGTAGACGACTAAGACGCAGCGGGAAGAGGCCAACCAGGAAAACCCCGCCGTCCGAACTCGTAGGGGAAGCGGTACGCGAATGTCCGCTTTTGGCTAAAAACAGACCTTACCTTAACAGCGGAATGATGTGCCTTCGGGCTTGTTAACCAAAATTTGCATAACACAGCGCAGCCTCACATAATCACTGCCAAATACTAACGTAACTCGTTAATTTAGGGAGGCGGAGATGAGTGCAGCGGATTATCTAGGCACCTATGCGGAAGGTTGGGCAAGCGGCGTCTCGGACACTATTTTGAGCGCGGCATCCGAATCCTTTTTCTTCGACGATCCCAATGCCGGAAAGATCGCCAAAGCCGATTTCGCGAAATACTTTGATGGGTTAACAGAACTAGCCGCTTCTATTCGTGGTAGCGATTACGACGGACCGTTTATGGAACTAACCGAGGTTGTGACGAAGGATGAAGACGGCGTTCTGACAGCGTCATGCTGGTGGGTGATTCCTGGAACCGAAATCCAAGGCAGCGGTTTAATCAAAGTCGCAGACGACGGCGTCCTGTCCGAGCGTATTGCGTACTACACAAAGCTTCCCGGCTAATCCCGGCAGATCAAAGGCTTTTGGTCCCTAACCTTATGTCCGCTTTTGACCCAAAGCGGACATAAGCCGTCGGATAGACTCGGCTAGCTGTCCCTCGTACTATCTCGCCAAAATAAATTCTGGGAGGGCCCACCCGCGCCATGGCCGAGGAACGCGTTCAACGCAAGCTGGCGGCGATCCTTGCCGCAGACGTGGTCGGCTATTCCCGGCTTATGGAAGCGGATGAAGAGACCACGCTCCGCACCCTCAAGAGCCACCGCGAGATCATCGATCGCCTGATCGGCCGCCACGAAGGTCGTGTCTTCTCCACCGCGGGGGACAGTGTCGTGGCCGAGTTCCGCAGTGCCGTGGAAGCCGTGCGTTCGGCCATTGCCATCCAGGAAGAACTTAAAGCCCGCAACGAACCGCTCTCCGACGCGACCAAGATGATCTTCCGGATCGGCGTCAACCTCGGCGACATCATGGTTGAGGGCGATAACCTTTACGGTGATGGCATCAACGTGGCGGCGCGGATTGAAGGGCTATGCGCGCCGGGCGAGGTCTACGTCTCTGGCAGCGTCCATGGCCAGGTCGAGGGCAAGTTGTCGCTCGGTTTCGAGGACATGGGCGAACAGAGCGTCAAGAACATCGCCAAGCCTATCCGGGTCTATCGGGTACGTACCACAAGCGAGGACAACATAAGCCAAGACGCAATTGGGGCCTCGCTGCCGGTAACCGACAAGCCCTCCATCGCCGTCCTCCCGTTTGACAACATGAGTAACGACCCGGAACAGGAATACTTCTCCGACGGTATCACAGAGGATTTAATCACGGCGCTTTCTCGCATTCGTGAAATCCGTGTGGTCGCACGAAGCTCGACGTTTTCTTACAAAGGGAAGTCTCCGCAAATCCGCCAGGTATCCGAGGAACTTAGTGCGCGATACGTGATCGAGGGCAGTGTTCGTAAGGCCGGCAATCGTATTCGAGTGACCGCACAGCTTATTGACGGAAAAACCGGAAATCACCTATGGGCAGAACGCTATGACAGAGAAATCACCGACATTTTCGATGTTCAGGACGAGCTCACCGATACCCTTGTCGGCGCGATCGCACCGGGTATAGGGAGCGCGGAAAGACTGCGTGCTAAGCAAAATCCGCCTGAAAGTTTAGATACATGGGACCTCTATCAACGCGGCATGTGGCACCTTAACCGGCGCACGTCTGATGGGATGAAGGAGGAATTGCTAGAGGCGCGGGCTTTATTCGAGGATGTGATTAAGCGCGATCCTGAATTTGCTCCGGCCTATGCTGCTTGCGCGGAGACTTATTATTATGACGCTCTATACGGTTTCCGCGAAGAGGAGCTGGAGAAGGCTTTGCAGCTGGCGAAGGAGGCGGTCAAGCTCGATGGGGATGATGCCCTGGCACATATCGCTTTGGGCAGAATTTATCACATCGATCGTAATTCCGAGGCTGCAATTGCGGAAAACAAAATTGCGCTTGGGCTCAGCCCGAGTTCAGCGGAGGCCCATCATCGTTTAGGATCGGCGCTCGCCCTTTCAGGCAAAGCGCAGGAAGCCATACCCTATATCGAAACAGCAATTCGATTGAGCCCGCATGATGATCTAATTG
>SMUX01278272.1_pt1 | contig 11766 bp, 7 predicted proteins | sample 2456431 | NCBI WGS metagenome assembly SMUX01 (sample SAMN11095930, study PRJNA526329) | marine sediment metagenome | biome: Marine sediment; feature: Surficial sediment; material: Deep marine sediment; isolation source: Hadal surficial sediment | place: Pacific Ocean | collected 2014-11 | depth 0-1... | reverse complement strand
GACCCCCAGATTAGGAATCTGGTGCTCTATCCGACTGAGCTACCGGGGCAGGCTGGGGGCGATTCTAGCAAATAGCCCACCGGGCGCTATCCCACGACGTCTGAAATCCCCTGATCGATACAATGTGGATAACCCCTGTTATCAACCCGCATCTCGCCGCATAATTGAGCCATGCAAGGATTCTTCGTACGCATGTTGATTACGATGCTCGGGCTGGTATTCGCCTCCGGCATCCTGCCCGGGGTCACGATCTCCGGAACGGGAAGCCTGTTGCTGGCCGCGATTCTCCTGGGCCTGGTCAACGCATTTGTCAGGCCTGTCGCTTTTCTGCTGACATTGCCGATTACGATCCTGTCGCTGGGGCTTTTCCTGTTGGTCTTGAATGCCGCCATGTTCGGCCTCGTTGCGGTGATGCTCGATAGTTTTGTCGTAGCGGGATTCTGGTCTGCGGTATTCGGCGCGCTGATTGTCAGCATCACGAGTACGGTTGCGTCATGGTACATAGGCTCGGATGGCCGGTTCGAGATATTCGTAGTCACGCGGCGATAACGAACGGTCTCGGACGTTACTTCGTGCCGCCGCGTTGAAGCGGCGCAATGCATAACAAGTGGGGGAAGAGCGTGAATTTCAAGCAGACAATCATATGCACCGCGGTGCTCGTTGCGGCGTCGGGATGCGGGCAGGAAGAATCTTCAGCGGACGTTGATGCCGCCGCCGCGTCATCGCCGGTCGCCGTGGAATTGAGCGGTGGGCATCCGGCAGCGCAAGCAGCGTCGACGCAAATCAGCGGCGATTACATGCGCGACATTGTCGCCGAGCTCTCCGACGACAAATACGAGGGTCGCGGCCCTGGAAGCCGTGGTGACGTTGCTGCGCGCAAATACCTGGCCGAGCACCTGGCCGAGCTTGGTGTTGAACCCGGCGCAGCCGATGGTGGCTGGGAACAGCCGTTCGACCTCATCGGTGTCAATGCTACGCAACCGGATACATGGACCTTCGACGGCCACGGCAAGTCGCTTACGCTGCAACAATCGGATCAGTTCATTATTGCCAGCGGCGTGCAGTCCGATCATGCCGAAGTTGTGGATGCGGAGTTGGTGTTCGTCGGGTATGGAATACAGGCCCCCGAATACGACTGGGATGACTACGAGGGTGCTGATATCGACGGTAAGATCGTGCTGATGATGAACAATGATCCGGACTGGGATCCGGAACTGTTCGCGGGCGAAACCCGGCTGTGGTACGGCCGCTGGGACTACAAGTATCTCACTGCCGCGAGACAGGGTGCTGTCGGTGCAATCATCATTCACACTACGCCGTCTGCCGGTTATCCGTTTCAGGTTGTGCAGACGTCGTGGACCGGCGAGCAATTCGAACTGCCGGCAGGCGATGAACCGCGCAGCCAGTTTCAGGCCTGGGTTACCGAAGATGCGGCGCGCGAGCTTGTTGCGATGGCGGACCTGGATCTGGACGCTTTGCGCGAATCGGCCTTCAGTCGCGACTTCAAGCCAATTCCGCTCGGCATCAAAACATCGGTCAGCATGGACATCGCGCTCAATCAGGTGCAATCGGCAAATGTGCTTGGCGTGATCCCCGGCAGCGACCCGGAACTCAAGGACGAGGTCGTCATTTACACGGCGCACCATGACCATCTTGGTATCGGCATGCCCAATGATCAGGGCGACAAAATATACAACGGCGCGAGGGACAATGCGTCGGGTGTCGCTCAGGTCCTCGCGATTGCAAAAGCGCTGCGGGCGCTGCCCGAAGCGCCACGCCGGTCATCGCTGATTGCATTGGTCGGTGCAGAAGAGCAAGGTCTGCTCGGCTCTCAATGGTATGCAGCCAACCCGACGTATCCGCCCGGAAAGATTGCGGCAAATCTGAACTACGACAGCGGCAATATTTGGGGGCACACGCATGACGTTACGTTTGTCGGCCTCGGAAAGTCGTCCATCGATCAATGGGTCATCAGGATCGCTGAAGAACAGGGTCGCGTGGTCAAGCCCGATCAATTTGCCGACCGCGGTTATTTTTACCGCTCCGATCAGTTCAACTTTGCGAAGATCGGTGTCCCGGCAATGTATCTCAAGCCCGGCACCGATTTTGTTGACCGTCCTCCGGAATGGGGCCGGCAGCAGCAGGAGCAGCATACCAATGTGGATTACCACCAGCCGTCGGACGAGCTGTACGATAACTGGAGTTTCGATGGCATGGTCGAAGATGCTTTGCTCGGGTTCTGGACCGGGCTCGCCATCGCTAACGCCGATGAAATGCCGATGTGGAACGAAGGCGACGAGTTCGAGGCAGCGCGTCTCGAAGCGTTGTCTGCCCGGGACGAATAAGCGACCTGGCGGCGCACCGGTCTGCGGTGCGCCGCTCCAGACTCCGATAGCCCAAGCCGAAGCACGCGCCGTACATCGATCATTTGCGTGTTTTCGTTATTAAAGTAAATTATCAATAAACCAACACAATAGATTGAATTAAAAGTATTAATTGCAGTGACGAATTACCTCAGATCGGCCGGCAAGCCAGCGGCCTGGTGCATGGCTGCCGCAATGCTGTTGATCACCAGTGCTTTCGTGAGCGCACAAACGCCCGTGGCGGAGCAGCAATTGAACGCTGTCATGGCGGAGTACTGGGATTATTTCCTGCGCGAGAATCCATTGGCGGCGACGCACGCGGGAATCTCCGAATTCAACGACCGCATGCCGAAGGTCACGCCCGAAGACCAGGCGCGCAGGCTCGAAGCAGAACGGCGATTCCTGCGCCGCGCGCGCGATGTTGATGGCGAAGCGCTTGGCCTGAAAGGGCAGGTCAACGCGGAGTTGTTCATATGGGTGCTCGAAGATTCGATCGCCGCTTATGAACTCAAGCTGTCGCGAATCCCGTTCAACACGTTTTCCGGCTTTTTCATGAATGCGCTGACGGCCAGCAACGGCGTATTGATGGGCAGTGTCTCCGATTACGAGGACTACATCGCGCGGCTCAGGGACATTCCGCGCTACTTCGATGAAAATCTGGACAACATGCGCGCGGGCGTGCAATCGGGATTCGTACTGCCGCAAATCGTGATCGACGGCATATTGCCGACGATCAGGGCGCAGGTTAAAGACAACCCCGAAGACAGTCCTTTTTTCGAGCCATTGCAAAACATGGCCGGTGCAATTCCTGACGCTGCGAAGAGTCGTCTTCGTGAAGACGCGAGTGACGCAATATCAACGGCGGTGATGCCTGCGTTCGAGCGCCTGGCTGTATTCCTGGAACGCGAATACCGGGCGTCCAGGTCGCTCGGTGCCGAGGATATGGCGGGAGGGCGCGAGTACTATGCGTTCCAGATCCGGCGCTACACAACGCTCGTCAACGTGACGTCAGATCAGATTCACGACATTGGTCTTACCGAGGTCGCGCGCATTCGCGGCGATATGGACGCGATCATCGAGGATCTCGCTTTTGATGGTGATTTCAGCGCGTTTGCGCAATTCCTGCGCACTGATCCGCAATTCTATGCGACGACGGCCGAAGAGCTGTTGAAAGACGTGGCGTACACAGCTAAACGCATCGATCACAGGATGCCGGCATTCTTCAAAACATTGCCGAGACAAAGTTACGGCGTTTTACCGGTGCCGGACGAGATCGCGCCGAATTACGTAACCGGGTCATACAACCCGGCACCTCTTGGTGGCAGTCACGGCGGGGAATTCTGGGTGAATACCTACGCACTCGATCAGAGGCCGTTGTTCGAGATTCCGGCGTTGACCCTGCACGAAGCCGTCCCCGGGCATCATCACCAGGGGGCGCTGGCACGCGAAATGCCGGATGTACCCGAGTTCCGTCGGGACCTGTATTTCAGCGCATTCGGCGAGGGCTGGGCGCTGTATGCCGAGAAACTCGGCGTGGAAATGGGCATCTATCGAACGCCATACGAGCATTTTGGACGTCTCAGCTACGAGATGTGGCGTGCCTGCCGGCTCGTTATCGACACAGGCATACACGCCAGGGGCTGGTCCCGGCAGCAGGCGATCGATTTCATGTCCGCCAATACGTCATTGTCTGCGGGAAATATTCGCGCAGAGATTGACCGCTACATTTCGTGGCCCGGACAAGCGCTCGCTTACAAGCTGGGCGAACTGAAAATCTGGGAAATGCGGCGCAAGGCGCAGAGCGAACTCGGTGACGATTTTGATTTACGCGAGTTTCATGATGTGTTGCTGGGCAACGGCGCATTACCGATGGCCATGCTCGAGGCCGTTGTTGACCGTTTCATCGCGGACAAACCTGGACAGCAGTGACCCGGCACCCGAAATTGATCACTTCGCGACGCTCGTCGCGTTGCGCCCTGAGCGTTTTGCCTGATAGAGAGCTCCGTCGGCGCGGTGCAACCAGTCACTGGATGTCTCGCCCACCTGAAGCTCCGCAACGCCGAGCGATATTGTCACGGCTCGATCAGGGACCAGTTCATTGACCTCGACGAGCGTCCGCAGTTGGTCGGCAAGATATGTGGCGTTCTTGATATCCTGTCCGTCCACAACGACAACGAATTCTTCGCCGCCGATTCGGTACATGCCGTCCGTAACGCGTATGCGAAGGTTTACGATTTCGGTTATGCGTTGCAAGATCAGATCCCCGGCGGCGTGGCCGTGCACGTCATTGACGTTCTTGAAGTGATCGATATCGAGAAGTATCAGCGACACCGGCAAACGCTTGCGCTTGAATGCAGCAATGACCTCGGCGAGCTTGATTTCCAGGGCGCGACGATTGCCTGCACCGGTCAGTGAATCTATGGTCGCCATACTGATAAGCTGGTTTTGCTGGCGACTGTTCACCAGTGAAAATCCGTAGGCAAACGCACACGTGACGATGATTGTGATCAGAATCGTCATCGTGTGAAACGAGCTGCTCGAAGGCACGAGCTTCGGGATCAGCGCGGCCAGCGTCACAAGGGCCAGCAAAATCGCCTCTCGGGGCTTGATCAGGTAAAAGGCCACCATCAGGGCGGGGTAAGCCCAGTACACCTGTTGCGGTCCACGCAAGTACACCGTCGACACGACGCCGCTGACGCAGAGTATGGATATTGCGATGCTGGCGAAGCGGACCCGCTTGGTCCGATAGACCAGCGTGCCGAGAGCGATAAATCCCACGACAATGATGGTGTCGATCACTGCGACGAGCCATTCGCCAGCCATCATGCGCATCACCGCGAACGGCGCTACGCCCAGGGCAGCGATGCTGCTCAGGATCAATGGCAGATGACTTTCAAGGGTACTCTCGCCCGAGCCCGTCCTGGCAATATAGCTCCATGTCTCGGCGCTGGATTTTTCCTCATTCAATGGCTGGCCCCAGTTCCCCCACAAGCGGCAAAGTGTCTCAGAAAAAGCGCGGGTTCGCCAAGGGGCGGCCCGAATTATTGCCGACGGGTCGATAGATCGCGCTATATTGCCTTTCAACTGGTGCTTGGCAATTGGCTAAACACTCTGTTTCTACTAGGCTAAATGATCTTCACTGCAAGTGAGGAGGGGGGCAATAATGAAAAAAATACAGCTACTTGGAATCGGCCTGGGTTTGACGTTTTTCGCAGCGACGACAATCGCTCAGGATGACGATGAGCCAAAAACGTTCACCTACGCAACGTACTTTTATTGCAATGTGAACGATCAGGACAAGGTGGATGAAATCGCCGACCGGAATGCACCGCTGATGGACGAACAAGTCGATAAAGGGGTAATCAGCGGCTGGGGCTGGTTGGCTCATCACACGGGCGGACAGTGGCGGCGCATCCGTTATACGACGTCTGATTCACTGGATGGCTTGCTCGCGGCCCAGGATACGATCAATGAAGCATTCGAGAAAAAATATGGCGTGGATGATCCGGCGAATGAAATAATGGGTGCGGCCTGCCCGCGTCATGATGATTACATCTGGCAGGTCGAAAATGGAACCGTCGGTCAGGAGAGGGGCGAAGTCGGGTTCTCCGTTTATCACATGTGCGACATTAATCGTGAAGAGCGGGCCGATGAGATCGTTGCCGAGCATATCGCGCCGATCCTCAACCAGTTTGTGGAGGACGGCAAGCTGACGTCCTGGGGTTGGTTGTCTCATGTCGTTGGTGGACGCGTTCGCAGATTGCAAACAATGACTGCTCCCGATCTCAGTACATTGATGCAGGCGCGCACGGATGCCATTTCGGCAATCTATGACGAAGACAGCGAAGCTGGCGCAGAATTCTCCGAGATTTGCGGACCACACGTCGACTACATCTGGAATATTCTCCACCAGAATCCGTAACCGTGTGGACTTGCCAGTAAAAATGCCGGGCGTCAGCCCGGCATTTTTATCATTCTGATTTCAGTTATCGGCGCGATCTAACGCGATACCGTCAGGACCGCTTGAATCGGCTGAAAAATCCATTTTTCTTGGCGTCGTCGTCAGCGACGGCTATGGACTTTTCATCCAGTGTCTTCAACGATTGCGTCACGGACGTCGAAATCTGCGCTTCGATGGATTCGGGTTGATCGGTTGCGGGCAGCGGAGGCGGTGATGCCGCATTTTTCGCTGCAATCGGCGCAACCGAAGGCGCCGACTTTCGACGGCTGCCGGTGTTCAATGCCTTTACTGTTCGGAGACGTTGTGACTGCGTCATGCTGGGTGCATTGGCATAGGTTGGGGCTGTTGAAGTATCGATGGCCGGAGCAGGTGGCGCAGCAACGGCGCTCGGCGCGGCTTTGTTTGTTGGGGGTGCTTGAGGAGGAGTGGCTGGATCAGCAGCTGGTGGATTCGCTATCACCTGGGCTGCGACAAAATTGATCTCGTCGCCGAACAGCGTTTCTGCCAGCTTATCGTCCACATCTTCGATCGTCTTTGCCTTCGCGAGATCGGCAGCGATCTGTTGCAATTCGACAGGACTCAGCTTGGAGCTGTTGGCATCATTTGCGGCGGCAGCCTGGTCCGGGGTTGGTTTGTTCGTCTTGTGTTCATTCGATTTGTTGGCCTTGGCAGCGCGGCGTGCTGCCTGTTCTTCCTCAAGTTGTCGCAGTTCGAGTGCGGCCCGGTCTACTTTCACCTGTATCGAATCGTCCAGCGTAATTTCCGGAACGCCTGCCGGTTTGCCGTCTGCGGTTCCATTCGAGGTGTCAGGTTTGGGCGCTTCATCGTCTTCCGAATCCGGCCCCTGTCCCTGAGCGGCGGCCATCGCCTGTTCGAGTGCATCGAGGTCCGGCCGCAGTTCGGCCAACGTCGGATCGCGATCCCATGCCGGTACCTCTTTATTTTCTTCGGTGCCGTCGCTTGTTTCCGCTGGGGGCGTCGTCGGCTTTGACGGCGCCGGAGGATCTTCTTTCTGTTGCGGCGCTTCGTCGCCTGCGAGCTCGGGCTTGAGCACTTCGAGTTGTGGCAGTGTGTCCTGAATCAATTCGGGGATTGGCTCTTCGACCAGGCCGAATTCTTCCATTGCGGCACGCTTGATAAGCTCCAGGTCTACCTCGCTGGCTTTTCGTTTCGCCGCTTCGGTCAATACAGACTCGACGATCTTATTGACCGTGCGGGCAACGCCGCCACCGAAGGTGTGCAATAACTCAGTCGCACCGTCGGGGAATATGGACTCGAATTCGCCGCCGGCCAGCCGAAAACTGTGATTGAGGTAGCCGCGAAGTTCTTCGGGCGTGAATGGGCGCACCGACTCGCGCAAGCGCGCGCGCTGATCGAGTCTTGCGAGTAATGGCAAGCCAAGGAGATCGTCGAGCGAGCCGTTGGCCATGAGCAGGATATTCGCGCCACAGGAAAAACCCGTGTCGGCTGCGGTCAATGCCTCAAGCTCGGACAATGTCTCCGGACAGGTCTTCGCGGTGTCTTCGATTACGATAAAAACACGAGAGTTTTGCGTTGCGAGACGGTCCAGCAGTTGCCGGAAAAATCGCAGTTTCTGAATGGTGCCAGGGGGTGCCTTGGCGGTCCCCAATTCAACCAGTAGCATTTCCAGAACGTAATCGGGGTCGAGCTTCTCGTCGCCGATTCGAACAATCGCGTTCTTACCGCTGATCGCATGCAGTGTCCGCGACACCAGTGTGGATTTACCGACTCCGGCGTGTCCTGTGACGGCGATAACCGTATCGGGCGCAGCGAGCGCATTCTTCATTCTTGCAAGGCTTTCGGCGGTCTGCGGGCTAACGAATATGTCGGCGCCCGCCGGTGTGCCCGCGAAAACCCGTGCGTTCAGTTTGAAGTGTTTTTCGTACATATCAGGTCGTAAATCGGTGGCCGTATGTTGATTCATTTGCGTCGAGAGCCAACAGGCAGTTTGGCGTGAAGCTCTCCAAATTTCATGGGCTTATGTCACAAAAAGTGCATCTGGACAGGGCTTGAAACGGTGATTACGGGCCACAAATGGTCCGGAAGTGCAAGCGTCACTGCCCTGTCCCAGGCATCACATGCCGGGACGGCGCTGGTCGCGTGTCCGCCGCCGCGGATTCGTGGTCAGGTTGAATAAATAGCTGGCATTCCCAGCCAAAAAACCGAGAATACGAAATTGAATTTTCTCGAGGGGGAAGTGCGCATGTCGCGCCGAGTTCAGCGCCTGGTTTTGGCAGGAGGCATCATCCTGTCAGCTATCATTGTGGCGGCTGTCATGATTATCGTGCTCGGTCACCAGCCACCGACCCGCGATCGTGTCAGCCTCGATTTGCTCGTCGACGTGATGCAACTCGAGACTATGTCGACTCAGTTTCATATTGACAGTCAGGGGACGGTACGCCCGCGGACCGAAACTGTCCTCAGTGCCGAAATATCGGGCACAATCGTTGAGATCTCGCCGAAATTCGTCGCCGGCGGCGTCTTTCGCAATGGCGAGACGCTAATTCGTATCGATCCGACGGATTACCGCGTTGACGTGAACAAGGCTGAAGCGCTCGTCAGACAACGTCAGATCGAGCACGACGGCGCAAAAAAATTGCTGAGCAAAGGGTACCGGGCCGAGTCGGAGTTCGCGTCGGCAGAAGCCGCGCTCGCATCGGCAGAGGCAGAGCTCGTGCGCGCGAGACGAAATCTCGAACGAACTCGAATTCGTCTGCCATACGACGGCATGGTGCGCGCCAAAGAGACAGACCTTGGCCAGTTTGTGAGCCCCGGCACCCGTCTGGGCGTCGTTTTTGCGACTGAATTCGCTGAAGTGCGACTACCGCTCACGGATCAGGATCTTGCTTTTGTCGATCTGCCGGATGCGGCGGACATCACCGAGGGTGGAGAAGCAGATGGCCCAGTCGTCACTTTATCAGCCGTTCAGCACGGCCGTCTGACCGAGTGGTCGGCGCGAATCGTGCGTAGCGAAGGCATTGTCGATGAAAAAAGTCGCGTTACGTTTGCCGTTGCGCGCATCAAGGACCCATATCAGTTACATGGCGATGATAAGCCGTTGCCCATTGGAACCTTCGTGGCGGCGCGTATTGAAGGGACGACTGTTCGTAATGTCATTCGAGTGCCGCGAACTTCACTGCGTGGGTCGAACCAACTCCTGTTCGTCAATTCCGACAACAAGTTGGAAATTCGTGTGGTTGATATTGTCAGAACTGATGCAGATTTCGCCTACATACAAGGTGGAGCGTCCCCGGGCGAGCGGATCATCGTGACCGCGATTGAGGCACCGATTAATGGCATGTCAGTTCGAACAACGGATGATCCGGTGCCACGCGATGGCGACGCAGACGAACAGATCGCATCCGAAGTCGGTGAGGAATTGCGATGAGAAGACCCGGCGTCACAAGTGAGAAGGGCATCATCGCCTGGTTTGCCGCGAATCACGTTGCGGCAAATTTGCTGATGCTGTTCATAATTGTTGCCGGGCTGATCTCCGCGGTGACGATTCGCAAACAGACGACGCCGGATTTTCAGCTCAATACGATTCAGGTTCGCGTGGCATATTTAGGAGCGGCGCCGCAGGAAGTCGAGGAAGGCGTCGTTGTCAAGATCGAGGAAGCGATTCAGGATGTTAACGGCATCGTAAAGCTGGAATCGCGGGCCAGCGAGGGCTTGGGCACGGTCACGGCGGAAGTTGAGTCGGGCTCCGATATCAATGAGATTCTGAATGAAATCAAGACCCGCGTGGATGCGATCTCAACGTTTCCAGCGTTGACTGAAAAGCCCGTCATTTATAAACAGGAAGTTCCGGTTCACGTCGTCTTCGTCGCGATCCACGGCAATCTCGACGAGTTTTCACGCAAAACGATTGCGCAGGAGGTGCGTGACGAGATAGCGCAGATACCAGAAGTCAATCAGGTCGAATTCCTGGGGGACAGAGCGTACGAAATCAGCATCGAAGTGTCTGAGCACGTCCTGCGTCAATATGGCCTGACCATGAGTGAAATATCTCTGGCCGTCAGGAACTCATCAGTTGATCTTCCAGGTGGAACGATCAACACGATCGGTGGTGACATCCTGCTGCGAACCAAGGGCCAGGCTTACACCGGGCGAGAGTACGGCCAACTCGTATTGCGTACCTTCGCCGACGGCACGCGGCTGACACTCGGCGATATTGCAACGATCAGGGACGGCTTCGTCGAGTCCGATGGCTTCGGCAGATTCGACGGTCAGCCAACTGCGACATTGCGGGTGCTCGCGAGTGGCCAGCAAAATGAATTGCGGACCGCTGCCGTCGTTCGTGACTATGTGGAGTCAAAATCGGCAGATTTGCCGGAAGGCGTGGCGATCGATATCTGGGCCGACCGGTCGCGCTACCTGAGTGAACGATTGAGCATGATGCTGACGAACATGTGGCAGGGGGCTCTGCTGGTGTTCCTGATTTTATCTCTGTTCCTGCGCATGAAGGTGGCAGCGTGGGTGATCGTCGGCATACCGATCACGTTCCTCGGCGCATTATGGCTCATGCCGCATACCCCGTGGTCGGTATCGGTCAACATGATCAGCCTCTTCGGTTTCATCATGGTTCTGGGCATCGTCGTGGACGATGCCATCATAATTGGCGAAAGCGTCTACACCAAAATCAGGGCAGACGGCCACACACTGGACAACGTCATACGAGGTGCGCACAAAGTTGCCATTCCAGCAACGTTCGGTGTTCTCACTACGATCGCCGCATTCACGCCCATGCTTTTCGTGGGCGGTATCGTCGGACCATTTTTTGAGGCGATGTCCGTGGTTGTAATTCTCTGCCTGGTGTTCTCGCTCATCGAATCAAAATTGATTCTGCCAGCGCACCTGGTGCACGCGAAGATAGCTGCAGTTGACGAAGACGACCTGTTCAATCCACAACGGCGGATCAGTTTTTGGGAGCGAATCCCCCGGCTCTTCAAAAAGATTAATCGACGCATGCAACATGGCCTGCAAAAAGTAATTTTTGACTACTATCAGCCGCTACTTGAGCGAGCCGTAGACAACCGCGGCGTGACCCTTTCGATCTTCATTGCTGTGTTGATTCTTACGATCGGATTACTGGGTAGTGGATTTGCACGGTTCGTACTATTTCCGGACGTACCGGGCGACTTTATTCAGGTTGAGTTGCAAATGCAGAATGGAACGGCGCCGGCTGTTCGAAATGAGGCGTTGGCGCGACTCGAGCAGGCGATACTCGTGTTGGATGACGAATATCAAGCGGAAAATCCTGATCTCGAACCCTTGATAAAGCATGTCGGGGCGTTCACGCGGGGTGACACCGGAGCGATTCTATTCGCGGAAATGCCGTCAAACGCGGATCGCGATCTCACCGGGGACGACATCAGCAACCTTTGGCGCGACAGGGCCGGTGATATCGCGGGTGTCAAG
>SMUX01276516.1_pt1 | contig 11772 bp, 10 predicted proteins | sample 2456431 | NCBI WGS metagenome assembly SMUX01 (sample SAMN11095930, study PRJNA526329) | marine sediment metagenome | biome: Marine sediment; feature: Surficial sediment; material: Deep marine sediment; isolation source: Hadal surficial sediment | place: Pacific Ocean | collected 2014-11 | depth... | reverse complement strand
GCAGGTTCGCATCGGGCAGCATGCGGACAAGGTGCGCGTGGTGCTGGACCTGCGCGGTGAGGTGACGTCGCACACCGTCGAGGCCAGCGACAACGGTGTGCGCATCGTGCTCAACAGCGACAGCGTTGCGGACGAAGACGAACAGGAAGTCTACGCGCCCGGCCCGGCGGTCGCCGCTCCTGCGCAGTACATGGAGGAGAACGAGGACGGACAGGGCTTTGCTGGTGGAGAGAGCGTGTGGGTCAAGGGCGTACAGTTCGAGTCCCTTCCCAGCGCCGACCGCGTGGTGCTGGACGTCGGGGCTGAGCTGCAGGCGCTGGTCTACGAGCCGGATCCGATCACCGTGGTGATCGATCTGCCCGGCAGCCGCATCGAGCCCGAGAGCGAGCGCCGAATCGATACCCGGGAGTTCGGCGGTCCGCTGGAGATGTTCTCCGTCTTTCAAACGCCCGACGTTCCACGGGAGCAGGTTCGGGTCGTGCTGAAGCGACGAGGTTCCGCCAAGGTGCGACTGAGCTGGGAGGACGGGCGCCTGCTGATCGAGCTGCCACGTGCGAGCCGCAGCGCCTATCTTCCGGGCACCACCGTTCCGGCTGAGTTCGCGTCCGCTGTTCCCGGTCCGGGGCCGCTCGCGCCCGCGCCCATGGGCCCGCCCGAGTCGGCCATGGGCGCCCCCGCATCCTTCATGGGACCCCCGGCTCCCGGCGTGTACTCGGCCCCGGGAATGGCTCCGGGCATGGCTGCGGCTGGGCGGCCGGGCGGACCGATAGGCCCGCTACTGCCGGCGGCCTTCGGCGTGGACCCACTGTTCGCAGGACCGGCGGAGCCGGCCTCCATCGACATCCTCGAGGAAGGTGGCTTCGACGACGAGAAGACCTACAACGGGCGACGCATCTCGCTCGACTTCAAGGATGCCGACATCGCGAACATCCTGCGCCTGATCGCCGAGGTCTCCGACCTCAACATCATCGCGGGGGAGGAGGTCGATGGGAAGGTCACCATCCGGCTCGTTGACGTGCCCTGGGACCAGGCGATGGATGTCATCCTGCTGACCAAGGGTCTCGGCTTCGTCCGGGTCGGGAACGTTCTGCGTATCGCCCCACTTGAGACGCTCAAGGCGGAGAAGGAAGCGCGGCTGATGGAGCGCCGCTCCAGGGAGAAGCTCGAGGACCTGGTGGTGAAGCTCCAGCCCGTGAACTACGCGGACGTGAAAGAGATGAAGGACATGATTCAGCACCTGCTTTCTGCGCGCGGATCGGTGATGGTGGATACGCGCACGAATACGCTCATTATCAAGGACATCCCGTCCGTGATCCACGAGGCCACCGCGCTCGTCAAGGCGATCGACACCCAGACGCCTCAGGTTCTGATCGAGGCCAAGATCGTGGAGGCGAATCTGACCTTCGCGCGTGCGCTTGGCGCCAACTGGGGGCTCGGCTTCACCGGCACCAAGACCGCGGGCGGCGTTGCCACGCCTTCTGCCGGCGGCTTCCCGGATCTGCACCTCACCAACAGCACAAACGCGCTGGACCCGTTGATTCCGCTCCCCAATGGTGAGCAGCAGAGCAACTTCATCTCGGCGAACCCGGTCGTGGGCATCCTCACCGGTGTATTGCGGCTCGGGCTCCTGGGTCATGACGATCGGATACAGCTCGATCTCGAGCTGATGGCGGCCGAGTCGAATAACCGGGGTAAGGTGATTTCCTCACCGCGCGTGGTCACCCTGGATAACCGGGAGGCCATCATCAAGCAGGGTGTGGCGATCAAGTTCACCGAGATCACGCGGGATACGGTGACAACGAGCTTCGTGGATGCAGTGCTCGAGCTCAAGGTGACGCCTCATATCACGGCGGATCGCTCGATCATCATGAAGGTGAAGGTCTCACGGAATGCGCCTCAGCTCTCGAGCGCCAGCGGGGACATCGTGGGCATCACGAAGAACGAGACGGAGACCGAGGCGCTTGTACGCGACGGTGAGACGATGGTCCTGGGGGGCATCTACGTGGTGGATAGCGGGAAGAGCACCACCAAGTTGCCCTTCCTGGCGGACATTCCGCTACTGGGGGCGATCTTCAGGAGCAAAACGATCCAGGACGAGCGGCGAGAGCTACTCATCTTCGTGACGCCACGAATCATTACGAGCCCGAGCTCCGACTTCTAGGGGAAGCTTTGCTAGCCTCCCGCGATGGGGAAGGTAAAGCGCGAGCGGGCCGTACTGCTCAGTGGGATGATGGGCTCTGGCAAATCGAGCGTGGGGCGTGCCCTGGCCGAGCGCCTGGGGTGGGAGTTCATCGATACGGATGAGCGTGTGGAGGCCGCGTGCGGACTGAAGATCGATGAGCTCTTTCGCCGAGAGGGAGAAGCGGCCTTTCGCGAACGCGAGCGCGAGGTGATCGAGTCGCTGCCCCAGCGGCGGGCCGTGGTCGCCCTGGGGGGCGGAGCGGTCCTCTCTCTCGAGAACCGCGCGAGCTTGCGTTCGAAGGGAATCTCCGTGTGGCTGGAGGCCAAGCCCGAGACACTGGCCATGCGCATCAGCACTGAGGACGCTCGCCCGCTGCTGGTGGGTGCGACCGGGGAGGCCCGGATCGAGCGCCTGCGTGAGCTGGAGGCCGAGCGCGGCGCGGCGTACGCACAAGCCGACTTGCGGATCCCCACGGACGAACGCAGCATTGAAGAGGTGTGCGCAGCGGTACTGGCCGCACTGGGGTGGGAGCAGGCAGCATGACGACGGTCCAGGTTCTGCTGGCGGATCGCAGCTACCCGATTCGGATTCGACCGGGTTCGCTCTCGGAAGTCGGTGAGGCCCTGCTGAAGGAGTTCGCTGCGCGACGGGTGGTGGTCATCACGACGCCGCGCGTGGCCGTGGCGCACTATGGTGCGGTTGCCACCAGCCTGGCCCGCGTCCAGCTCTACCCCCATCGCATTGACGTGCCCGAGGGGGATCGGGCCAAGACGCTGCGCGTTGTGTCGCGCCTCTACGACGAGCTGATCGAGATCGGTGCGGACCGCGAGACCCTGTTGCTGGGATTGGGCGGTGGTGCCGTGGGCGACCTCACGGGCTTTGTGGCCTCGACCTTCTTGCGCGGGCTCCCATTGGTCCAGATTCCGACCACCCTGCTCGCGCAGGTCGACGCCAGCGTGGGTGGGAAGACGGGCGTGAACCACGCGCGAGGCAAGAACCTGATCGGTACCTTCTACCAGCCGCGCCTGGTCTGGATTGATCCCGATGTGTTGGCGACTCTTCCGCCGCGTGAACGGCGCTGTGGATTGGCCGAGGTCGTGAAGGTCGCAGTGATCTGGGATGCCAAATTTTTCGCGTGGCTAGAAGAGAATGTGGAGGCAGTCCTCGAACTCGAGCGAGAAGCGCTCTCGTACGCGATCTCGCGGGCGTGTGGCATCAAGGCCGAGATCGTCGGACTGGACGAGCGCGAAGCCGGCCTGCGCGCGCTGCTCAACTTCGGGCACACCCTGGGGCACGCGATCGAGAGCGTGACCGGCTACAGGCGCGTACGGCATGGTGAGGCCGTGGCTGCGGGCATGGTGTTTGCGGCGCGCCTGTCGGAGCGCTTCGGCCTTGCGCGCGACGGGGTCGCCGAGCGCCTCTCGGACCTGCTGAAGCGGATCGGCCTGCCCACGGAGCCACCCGACTGGGGCGAGGAGCGGGAGACCTACCTTCGAGCCATTGTGGTCGATAAGAAGATGAAGCGGGAAAAGGTGGGATTCGTGGTGCTACGTGACGTCGGTCGTGCCGGGGTGTTCCCGGTTGCGCCCGAGGAGATCATCAAGCAGGGAAGGGCTCGAGCGTGAAGAGCTCGATCCGAATCCGACTCACACTGGCCGAGGGACATTGGACCCTCGGGGAGCACGACCAGGCCATCGACAGCTTGCGTCGAGCCTTTGAGGCGGAGCCCGATGAGGCCGCGGTTGGGGCGCTAGTGGACCGCTTCCTGGAAGAGGCACAGGAGAGCCTGGCGCTCCCCGCTCTGCGGGCGGCGCTCGAGGCCATGAAGAAGCGTCGGGAGCCCGAGCCGGTGTCGGTGGTCGACCCCGGACCGGCCCTGGCCACGTCGACCATGGCGGAGCTGCTGGAGCAGCAAGGTCACACGCGCAAGGCGCTGGAGGTCGCCGAAAGGGCACTCGCCCGGAACCCAGGGGAGGCCCGCGCGCTCGCGGTGCGGAACCGTTTGAGGCCCACGCTGGCGCCGGACGAGCGGCGGATCCAGGTACTGAAGGGCTGGCTGGACTACTTTCGGCGGCGCACGCGTGAGGGGGCACAGGTATGACGTTCCGCGAGATTCTGGAGCGGATCGTGCTACAGACACCTGGGGCCCTGGCCGGGGCCGTGATGGCGGCCGACGGGATTCCCATCGATGAGCTCGAGCGTGAGGAGGGTAGCGTGGACCTCACGGCGGTCGCCGTCGAATTTCAACGCGTGCTGGACCAGGCCCGCAAGGTCGCGGGCGCCCTATACGGGCCTTCAGGCGGGGGCCTGGAGGAGCTCATCCTGATCACGAGCGTTCATCAGCTCTACTTTCGCCAGATCGACGACGAGTTCTTCGTGACGATCGCACTCAAAACAACCGGCAGCCTCGGCAAGGCCCGCTACCTGGTCCGGTCGCTATTGCAGGAGCTGCGGGACGCGTTGTAAACAAGAGGATCCCATGCAGATCCTCGTACTCCACGGGCCGAACTTGAACCTCCTCGGGGAACGCGAGCCGGAGGTCTACGGCCGCACCACGCTGGCAGAGATCGACACCCGGCTACGCGAGATTGCGGCCGAGAACGGGGTCAGTCTCGAGTCTTTCCAGTCCAACCACGAAGGTGCGCTGGTGGATCGGATTCAGGCCGCGCGCGGCGCCTACCAGGGGATCGTGATCAATCCAGGGGGCTTCACACACACCAGCGTTGCGCTGCGCGACGCGCTTGTGGCTAGTGGCCTGCCCATCGTGGAGGTCCATCTGTCGAACATCCACGCGCGCGAGCCGTTTCGCCGCACCTCGCTGGTGTCGGATATCGTGGTGGGCCAGATCACGGGGCTCGGACCCATCGGGTATGAGCTGGCTCTGCTCGCGCTCCTCGACCGGTTGAAGTAGATGGGGGCGCGTCCCTGGCGCCTGCTCCTGGATCCGCCGGGGTCCGCTGCCTGGAACATGTGCGTCGATGAGGTGCTGCTCGCTCATGTGCATACGGCACCGCCGACGCTTCGCTTCTATAGCTGGGCCGAGCCCTCGCTGAGCCTGGGCTATCGGCAGCCGGTTCCGGCCTGGCGCGAGCGCGCTGACCAGCTCGGCCTGCAGCTGGTCCGGCGCATCACCGGTGGCGGCACCGTACTCCACGCAGGAGACCTGACGTACGCGCTGGCCGCGCCCCGCTCCTGCCCTGAGCTTCCGGCTGATCTCAGAGGAAGCTGCGAGTGGATTCGAGAGGTCCTGCTGAGCGGTCTGCGCTCCATCGGGGTGCGGGCTCAGGCGAGCCCGGCGGTGAAGGGGGCCGAGCGGCTCGACCTGTGCTTCGCGGGAGCGACCGGGCTCGAGATCGAGCTGGATCGTGCCAAGTGGGTCGGGAGCGCGCAGCGCCGCACGCGTACGGGCTTTCTTCAGCACGGTTCGATCCGTCTGAGCGATGACTCTTTGCTCTACGCCTCCCTTCTGGGAGAGCGCCCTCCCTGGCCTCAGGAATCCGCCAAGCTGGAGCTGGCAGAGGTGCGGGAGGCGCTGTGCCGTGCCTTTGCACGTGCTCTGGGCGGCCAGCTCGAGCTGGGCTCGCTAGCCGAGCCGGACCTCAACCTGGCTCGCATGCGACACGCAGCTCGACTGCGCGACTGTCTGGCTGTCCCCCCGCTTCCCTAAGAAGAATCCCCTCATCCGCCGATACTGCTGCCTAGCGGGGAGCCGTTGCCTGTCAGGACAGGTGTGCCCCGTAGAGGTCTCCTGAGGCAAGCGAGGGCAGGTTCTGGCGCCAGCGATCAACAAGCGTAAGACCCTCGAGGCAGCGCAGAAGTTCGTCCAGAAGGGGGCCTATGACAAGGCCTTGAAGGAGTACAACAAGCTCCTTCAGGCGGATCCTTCCGATACCAACATCCGTCTCAAGATCGGCGACCTGTTTATGAAGCGGGGCGAGACGGATCAGGCGACCCGAGCCTACGCTCAGGTCGCCGAGCAGTTTGCCAAGACGGGCTTCGATGCGAAGGCCGTCGCGATCTATAAGCAGATCCTGCACATCGATGCCTCCTCTTTGAATGCGCACGTGAAGCTCGGCGACCTCTTCCAGCGCATGGGACTAATGTCCGACGCTCTGCGCGAGTTCCAGAAGGGGATCCAGATCTGTGAGGAGCGAGAGCTGAAGCGCGAAGCTTTCGATCTACTCAAGCGCGTGGCCTCTCTCGACCCCGGCAACGTTCCGAATCGGCTCAGGCTTGCGCTCCTGTTAGCGAAGCAGGACCTCGAGAGTGAGGCCCGAGAGGAGTACTCCTCACTGCTCAAGGAGGTGATCGAGCGCGATGAGCCGGAGCTCATTGGGCGCGTCTGCAAGCAGATGCTGGAGTCCTTCCCCGACGAGCCTGAGGCCTTCGCCGGCCTCGGGCTCGCCAAGGTCCGGCTGGGCGAGGTCGACGAGGCGATTTCGCTACTCAACCGCGCGCTACCTCGCTTTGCCAGCGACATCTCCGTGCGCGAAGCACTGGTGAAGGCCTACGAAAGCGCAGGTGATGAGGTCGGGGTTCAGCGGGCCTACACCGAGATCGCCGAGATCTATAAAGCGCGCGGGGATAACGATCAGGCGCGCGCGATCCTGCAGCGCTTCGTCACCTTGGACCAATTGGCCGAGCCGGATACCGCGCCCAGCATCATCCTGTCCGAAGTGCTGGAGGAGGAGCAGGGGCCGTCCCTCGATTCCGAGGACACCCGGGTTGCGGAGCCGCAGCCTGCGCAAGACGCCGACCAGTCCCCGGAGGATCTGCTGGCGGAGGCCCGCATCTCGTTCGAGTTCGGGGACATGCAGGGAGCCCAGGTGCGGCTCGACTCGCTGCTCAAGCTCGATCCCAGCCACGCAGAGGCGCAGGAACTGCTGAACCAGATCTGCGGAGCGTCCTCGAGCGGGCTGGCACCGGAGCCCAACTCCATCGGGTCGATCGGTGAGGTGGACGACACTCAACCCTCACTCACGGATACCAGCAGCGAGTTCCTCGACACCGGGAGCAACGCCGATCCAGGGCCCCTGCCCGATATCGAGCTGGTGCTCGAAGACGATGAGGATCAGGATGCGAAGTTCGCCTCCGTGGATCCCCCGCATGAGCTCGAGGAGGTGGAGCTCGAGATCGACCTGGACGCGTCTGGCTCCTTCGAGATTGAAACCACGGGAGCTCCTGAAGCTTCAAATTTTGATCTGCTCGAGGACTCCGTCCCCAGTGAGGAGACCCCCACGGGTGACCCCGAGCCGGCTTTGGAGTCGGCGCACGTTAACGTCGATCTCGAGGAGGCCGAGTTCTTCTTCAACCACGGCATGCTGGACGAGGCCGAGCGCGCGTACCGCGATATTCTGGAGCGCGCGCCGCAGCATCCCACGGCCATGCTGCGTATGGGCGAGCTTTCCGCGGCCCGCAAGCAGAGCCCGAAGCGCGCTGAGACACCGTCAATGGAACCGGAGCCCCTGGTCAGTCCCGCCCCCAAGCCGCACAAGTCGGCTGCTTCCGTGCGAGGCCAAAAGGTGGAAGAGGAAAGCTTCGATCTTGCGGCGGAGCTCGACTCGCTCCCCGATCACGATCTCGCCGGACAGATGAGTGGAGGCTTCGATGAGGTCTTCCGTGCCTTCAAGCGCGAGATCCAGCGTCAGATCGGTGAGGATGAATCCGAGGCGCACTACGACCTGGCGATCGCCTACAAAGAGATGGGGCTTTTGGACGATGCGGTCTCGGAGCTCGAGCTGGTGCGCAAGGCAGGGACCATGCCCCTCGAGGCGTTCGCCGTGCTGCAGGCCAGCTGCAAGCTCAGTCTTGGCCGCCCGGCCGAGGCCGCTGAGGTTCTCGAGGAGGCACTGTCGAGCGGCGGTGGCGACCCCGCGACTGAGGCTCCTTTGCATTACGAGCTGGGCGAGGCGTTGCTGGCCGACGGCAGACGCCCGGAGGCGTTGGACGCGTTTCGCAAGACAGCTGCGATCGAGCCCGATTATCGGGAGGTCAGTGAACGAATCGATCAGCTGAGCTGAACGCCAGCGAAAGTAGGCGAGCCAAGTTGGATTACCTGAGCTTCTACAATCTCGATGCCGAGCCGTTCCAGAACGAGCCGGACACTCGCTTTTATTATGCGAGCGACGCTCAGCAGCAGGCGCGTCTGAGGCTCATGCGGGGGGTCCAACAGCGCAAAGCTCTCTCCCTCCTGATTGCTGGGCCGGGCTGCGGCAAGACGACCCTGGCGCATCATCTGCTCGAGAATCTGGATTCAAAAAAATGGGCCGTCCGTATGGCCGTGATTCCCCACGCGGCGTGTCCCTCCGGCTGGCTGATTCGCAGCGTTGCCAAGAGCTTCGGCGTGGCCCAGCCCGCCAACGATGCGCTCGCGGCCCTGGCGCAACTCTCGCAGCTGCTCGTGGATCTGGCGGCTGGAGGAGCCGGGGCCGTGCTCTTGATCGACGAGGCGCAGCTGCTCTCCAACAAAGCTGTGCTGGAGGACTTCCGTGCGCTCTTGAACCTGGTGCACGAGGGGCGGAAGCTGCTCTCGCTGGTCCTCTTCGGTCTTCCCTTGCTGGATGAGGTCCTGCGGGTCGAGGTATCGCTGGCCCAGCGCATCGAGATCCGCGCCGAGATGCCTCCCATGGACCGCGAGCAGTCGGCGGCCTACGTGCAGCACAGAATCACCTGCGTCAATGGCGCTCGGGAGATCTTCAGCCTGGACGCGGTGGATGCACTCTACACCTACTCGGGTGGCGTTCCTCGCGTGATCAACACCCTTGCGGACAACGCGCTTTTCGAGGGAGCCGTGGAGCAGTCTCGAGCTATCAGCCGCACACACATCATCGCGGCCGCAGACCAGCTCGGCCTGGAGGCCTGCGTGACGCCCGCTTCCCGCGTGAACCAGTTTCGACCCGGAGCGCCCCGTTCCAAGCCCGAGATGCCGCTACGCTTGGAGCGGGAGCTCGCGCCGGCTCTCGCGGAGCCTGCCCCGGAAAGCGAGCCTGTCGCGCCCGAGCCCCTGCCGGAGGACGATGATTTGGAGGCCCACGCCGAGACGCTGACCGCGATCTCGCTCACGGAGGACGACGACACCTGCGTATCCATGGAGCAGCTGATCGCCCGGATGGACGAGGACGAGCCTGCAGCGGTGGAACGTGAGGCGGCTCCCGGGCTGCTGAAGCGGAAAATCGCTGCTTCAGCGCAGGAGTCTCCTGCGCTGAAGTCGAAAACGGCAGCCGCGGGTCCGGAGGCCTTGGTCGAGGGCTCCCAGGGTCCCGAGGAGGTCGAGCTTGCCGTGCCTCGAGCGACGCGCAACGAAAGTCCGCTCCTCCTCGAGCAGGAGGACGAGAGCCTCGATACTATGGATAAGTTCGAGAGCCTGTGGAGCGAGATCGAGGGCAACGATCGCTCGGGCCTCCCGCCGGCGGCTGCGATTCCGCCCAAGCAGGCACCACAGTCTCTGTCCAAAGACGAGGAGTCTACGGTCGTTGGCCTCCAGCCCGAGCACGTGACCACCCCGCAGTCTGCGGTCGGGCGCAGCGCCCAGGCGACCGCCGATGAGATCGACGCCCTCTTCGACGACATCTCGATCGACGACTAGGGAAGCAACGGCGCCGTGTAACTGCCCCCGGGGGCAGTTGGCTTGCCGGATCTTTCACGCTGAATCCTCCGCGTGGACTCGGCTACCTTCGGCGCAGGGCCTGCGGTATCCTCGCTTGCGGGCGGGAATAGCTCAGTTGGTAGAGCATCAGCTTCCCAAGCTGAGGGTCGCGGGTTCGAGTCCCGTTTCCCGCTCCAACTTCCGATGCTGTGACGGTTGCTTAGAAGCCCAGTGACCGGATGAGTCCAGCAATCGTCTCATGAGCGGGAACGAGATCGGCGGCGAATTGCGTGGGCGCGGCCTTGCGTGATAGAGTGCGCCCGGCTGTCAGGGAGGAAGACATGAAACGGAACTTATCGGTCCCCGGATCCCTCGTGCTCGCTGCTTCACTCGCCATCGCTCCGCTCACGGGCTGCGTGACGCAGAGCAAGTACGATCTGATGCTCGCGGAGCGGGATGAGCTCGCGGCGAGCAACGAGATACTGCGGCAGCAGTCGGGGCAGCTTACGAGGCAGAGCCAGCGGCTCGCGAGCGTCGCCGCGGGGCTGAGTCAGGAGCTCGCGCTTCGCGACGAGGAGGTGGAGCAGCTTACGCGGGAGCAGGAGGAGCTGATGGAGGAGCTCGAGACCTGGGTGGTGGCCGGCCTGATCAAGATGGAGCTGCTTAAGGACGGGCTTCACCTCGTGCTCTCGGAGGAGATCCTATTTCCGACCGGCTCGGACGAGCTCAGTGACACCGGTCGTGAGGTGCTGACGAAGCTGGTGGAGGAGCTCGAGCAGCTCCCCTACCAGATCGCGGTGATTGGCTACACCGATAATGTTCCCGTCGGCCCTCGTCTGGCCGCGCGCTACCCCTCGAACTGGGAGCTGGCGGGCGCGCGCGCCGCCAGCGTCGTGCGCCTATTCCAGGGGGCAGGCGTTCCGGCGCAGCAGCTGCTGGTGATTTCCCGCGGTGAGAGTCAGCCCATCGCCTCTAACGACACCCCGGAGGGCCGCGCGGAGAACCGAAGAATCGAGGTACGGCTCCGACCCGTAGTTTCCTAGCGCACCGCGGGTGCGCGTCCAGAAGGAGACGGGGTTGAAGAGCTCGGGATCGTGGCTGGTCGTGCTCATCACTCTGGCGGGGCTCGGCTGTGCCCCGGGCCGTGTGGCCGACCTCAAGGACTCCGGCCGGATCGGCATCGGCCTGGGTTTTGGGCTGTCGATGGACGCCAGGCTAGGGGACCTCACGCACCCGGCCCTCGGCTTGCTCTCGGTGTCAGCGATGCTGGGCTTCGAGTCCCGCGACATCGACGGCCCCTGGTACGAGGCTCGAGTGAGCGATCCATACTCGACCTACTGGTATCGGCGCGAAGAAAAACCGTGGGGGCACGCATTCCTCTACTCAGGCTGGCGCGGGACCTGGGAGTCACTCGACTGGTTAGATGCGCTGTTCGAGATCGACGATCCGATTGACAAGGAGCCACTGCCCGAGACCGGCACCATCGTGGGGGGCGAGCTTCTCGACGGGAAGGTGACGGCCAGCCGCTGGGTCCCGATCCAGGGCTCGTCGGAGGACGCCTCGCCTCTCTTCTCATTCAACACCGCGACCGACCTCCAGCTGGGCGCGCACCTGCTGCTGATCAACGCACGGCTCGGGTTCAACCCACTCGAGTTCCTCGACTTTCTCCTGGGGTTCGCTGGCGTGGACATCGCCGGCGACGATCCCGCCGACTGATACGAGCGACACTTTTCTAGTACTGCCCTCGGTCCGGGTCGCCTTTACCCGCGAGAACCTCGTCCAGGAACTCGAGCGCTTCCGAGGCGGGAACGGCAAATCCGACGTTCTGCGCTTCGAGAATGCCGGCGGTGTTCACGCCGACCCAGGCGCCCTGGAGCGAGATCAGTGGGCCGCCCGACGATCCAGAATTGATGGCGGCGTCCGTCTGGATGAAAGCCACCTGGCGAGCATCCTCGGGAGGTACGCCGGAGAGGTTGCGTCCGGTCTGGCTGATGATGCCCGCGGT
>SMUX01352947.1_pt1 | contig 11779 bp, 10 predicted proteins | sample 2456431 | NCBI WGS metagenome assembly SMUX01 (sample SAMN11095930, study PRJNA526329) | marine sediment metagenome | biome: Marine sediment; feature: Surficial sediment; material: Deep marine sediment; isolation source: Hadal surficial sediment | place: Pacific Ocean | collected 2014-11 | depth... | reverse complement strand
GCACCGTTCAGACCGGCCAGCGCGGCATGGAATCGGAGAAACGACTGCACCGTCATGCGCCCCGGAAGCGCGAGTCGCTCGGGGAGGTACCCGATGCCAATCCGCGAAGCGGGTTCCGAAGGATCCCGACCGCGAAGGCGCACGCTGCCCTCGTCGGCGCGGGTGAAGCCGAGCAACAGTCGCAAGGTCGTGGTCTTGCCGGCGCCATTGGGCCCGAGCAGTCCGAGGGAAGCCCCCTCGGGCAGCTCCAGGTTCACGTCGGTCAGCGCGCGGCGAGCCCCGAATCGCTTCGATACAGAGAGCAGTTCCAGGGCGAGCATGGCGGCAGAACCTAGTTCGCGCCGGTTCGAATCGGGAAGTTGGCTAGCCCTTCAGACCGGCGAGGCACCACATGAACGCCTGGATGTCGAACATATCCACAGGCTCGAGCTCGGACAACGTCTCGCGCAATACCCCGGCAAAGGCCAATACCCGGCCGTAGGTGGCGCGATTCGGCCCCGGTCGATAGGCGAGATCGAAGCGGCACAGCGCAGCGGCGGCCTGGGTGAGGCTCGGCTTGACGACCATGTACTCGGCGGGAAAGCGAATGAATGGGAAGTAGGTGACGAGGGTCCAACGGGCCGCACCCATTGCCGACAGGACGTCGGCGAAGCGCTTGAAGCGAACGTCCGGAGTGTCATCGCCGTAGAGCTGGTCGTGGAGTCCCCGCGCAAACCGCTCCGGGTTGTCCGGCAGCTTCAGCGCTTTGCTCAGGACCAGCCGGTCACTGGGGAATACGAGGTTGGTCTTCCCCATGACACGCAGGGCCGCGGCCCCGACCTTCTCGAAATCCCCCTGATCCAGCAGGGCGCCCAAGACGGGCGCGTCGAGAAGCTTGACCGCCAGCTCCTGGGCCGCGAGCTTGGGAGCGCGTTCCTCCTCGAGATAGCTCGCCCCTCGAAAGCCTCCGGGAAATTTCTCTTGGAACGCCTCCATGGCGTTCTGAGGTCCCAGGTATCTTGTGCCGGCGGTGTCCGGATCGAGGTTCAAGCTGTCGAGCCACACGTCTCGCGCTTCTTCCCCCTCGACGCAGACGATCTTCGCGTGCTTGAGCGAGAGGACCTTCTCACCGACCTCTCGGAAAAGCACGCAGACCTTCCCGGCAGCGGGATCCTGAATCACCTGGCCCAGGCCCCATTCCGGCCTGGAGGGCATCTTGACGCGGTCTTCCCTGGCGACTTCCATGGCCGTTTCCCCTCCCCCACCACCCGGGTTCCGAGCCCCGGGGATTGTGCCACACTGAGATTCGTTCGGCCGGGCCCGGGTCCGGGCCGTCTGCGCCGCGGTGCTCCATGGCCGGTCTGAGTGACCTCCGGATCTCACCCCGCCGCTCGATTCCGGGGCGAATGCTCTCGGCGCGCTTTTCGCGGTCTGGAGGGGCGGGGGGCCAAAACGTCAACAAGGTCGCAACCAAGGTCGACCTGCGCCTGGACCTCGAGGCGGCAATCGCGGTTCTCGGCGAGTCCAATGTCCGGCGGATTCGAGCGAAGCTGACAGGGCGCCTCGACCCGGATGGAAGACTCCGGGTGGTGAGCAGCGAGCACCGTCTTCGCGTGCGAAACCTCGCCACAGCCCACACGCGAATGGAGAACCTGATCCGTGGTGCACTGGCCCGCACCAAGCGGCGCAAGCCGACGCGGCCCTCTCGTGCGAGCCGGGAGCGCCGGCTCGGCGACAAGCGGAGGCGCAGCGGGGTGAAACGTTCGCGTGCGCCGATCGCAGAGGACGAGTAACCGGGGCCGGGCCTCGCGCTCGCCCGTCTTGCAGGGGCCCGCCTTTCGCCTCCCGCGGCCTCCCAGCAGCATCATCGCCCATGCAGGTGCACCTCGGGTCCGCGATCACTGGGTCTCGCGAACCCAGTTCAGCATGTTGTAGAGATCCACGGCGTCGAAGGGGAAAAACGAGTAGTCCAACCGATCGAAATCTCTGGCCCCACCCAGCTGACCTACCAGGTCTCGCCGTTCCGGAAGATTGTTCTCGTCGTCGAAGGTCCGGGTGATTCGGCCACTGATCTTCAGCCGACCGCGCTCCACCAGTTCATCGATTCCGGCGGCTTCCAGGAGGGTGGCGATGAAGATCGGGTCGAAGGTGGCTCCCCGCCGCGGGCTCGCCAGATACAGACATTCGACCAGCTTGCGCAGCCGCTCCTCCGGGTGTTCTGTCCGACGGGCGACTTCCAGAAGCGACAGCAGGCGCCACGATCGGAGGATCGTCAACCGAAGGCGGCGATCCGAGTACCTGCGCCGGGCCTTCATCCGCTCCTTCGCCCGCCCGGTTTCCATGCGCGCCCGAAGACGCTCGACTTCCGAGATCTCGACCCCCAGGTTCTCGGCGAGCCGCTCCCAGTACCGGGCGTGATCGAAGCGCTCGAGACGTTCGAGGGCCTCGGTCCCGAGCTGGATGCGTCCGTCCACGATGAGATGGGTCCAACGGCCCCGCCGATCTCCACTGACCTCCCAATCCGCGGCCGAAAAGTCGTCGGCCATGAACGGTCGTCCGGCACTGAGCCCCGACAGGAACGCGTAGTAGCGATCGAATTCGTCGCTGTGGGTATTGAGGTCATCCACGCGGTAGCGAACTGTCACGAACGGGTTCGGCTTCGAACGGCTCCCGCCCAGGACTCCGGTAACCGACACCGCCTGGATCTCGCCGTTGTCGATGAACTTCCAGGTAGACCGGGCCCGACGCTCGGCCTGATACACGGTCGTGAGCACCCGGCCGTCCCGATCCAGGAACGTGACACGGTCCTCGGTCTCACGGCGGCGCCAGGCCAGAAGGAGCAGGTTCCAGCGATGCTCGCGGTGTCCGAACACCAGCCTTGCCCGTCTCGCTGGTCTGCTCGCGATCAACCCGATATCGCGAAACTCGCCGCGGCGGACCATGTGACCGAAGATTTCAGCGCCGCCTGTCCGCGGATCGGAAATCTGACTGGCGTCGATCAGCCAGGCTTCGCCCTCGAGGGCTCCGACGGTTTCGCGATTCGTGAGAAACGGAATCTCGAGCAGCGCGATCTTCACGAACCCCCGCAGCCTGCGCTCGAAGAAATAGGGTTCGTCGAGCCAGACCAGTGCGTCCTCCTCGCGATGATCGATGACGCTGCGAAACGCCCGCACTCGATGCAGGCCTAGATCCCCGCCAACGCCCACGAAGAAGAGACTCGGATCCGAGCTCACGCGAGCTCCGAATCCAAACGACTGCTCTCGCAGAAGCACGAATTTCTCGGGTAGGTTGCCCTGGCGGACGTCGAAGGGGAGCAGAAAATCGATCGTCCGGTTTTTCGCATGGATCGCTTCCCGTCGGGTCGGGGCCGGATACGCCAGCGAGATCGTCCCGGACCAGGTGCCATCGACCTCGGCGATGTAGCCAGCTCCGACGCCGACTCCCAGCCTCATCGTGTCCCGCACGATGTATTGATCGAACCGTCCTTGGGGGTTTGGATTGAGCTCGATATCCCGCGATAGACGAATATCGATCCTCGGGTTGATTACGAAGCGGGCCCCGATTTCGATGTCACCGGGATTGATCGTATCCACCGAGGCGACCCCCGCCTGGAAGAGCAGCCTCAGCATGTCGGCCAGGTAGCCACCGGCGGGCGCGAAGACATCGCGCCAATGCTGTCGATAGCGCATGGAACTCTCGGGGAAACGGTTCTGAACCAGGCGCCCATTCACGACCGAGCCGTCTTGCGTGGTCAGGTGACGATCGACGGAAATCAGCGGGTACTCATCCTCGAGATCGAATACCTCCACGAACTGGTTGCGACGATTGATGAGCTTTTCCAGGTAGAGCGGTCCAATGCCACCGGGCCAGTGGCCGAGTCTGACCGCATCTTCGATCTGCTCTCGTGTGAGTTGGGCGATGAGTCGCGCCATCCACTTCGCGTCAGCGTAGGTGGTGGTGCGCTCGAGGCCATTATCCTGCAGATTCAGGTAGTTGAATTCCACCCGGCCCCGAACTCGGCGCAAGAGACGGGCAAAGACTCCGTTCTCCACCACGTCCCACGGGTAGGCGTTGGGTCGCTCCGGCATCACCAGGCCGAATGCGTGACCCAGGTCCTGTTGTGTCAGGTACATCTGCCAAGACCCGTTCGCGTCGCGGCGAAGCGACAGCTTGTTGTTCGCCTCGTCTTTGACGTCCGCGTTGCCGATCCAGATATTGAACAGGTACAGGCCTCGCGCCTCGCGCATCGCGGTCGCCATTCCCGAACTGAAGCTGAAATAACCCAGTCGCGTGATCTCGCTGAAGCGCGGCTCCGCAACGCACTCGCGGAACCCGACGTACTCGCCGCGCTCGTCCCACCCGTGGCCTTCTTCGCCCTCGAGCATCACGCGGTGCATCGGGAGGTAGAGATGAATGCGCTGACGGTCGAAGTAGCCGGCCCATTCGGCCTGGAGTTCGCGATAGCTGGTATCGCCCAGGTAGATCCGCACCTTCCTCAGATGCATCGAGATGTCCGCGTTGTAGCCCAGGGCCCCGAGCAGGGCATTGGCGACGGGATCCGCGTTGGTCTCCATACCGAACTTGAGCTTGTATTTCCGTCGACACCTCCGCTGCTTGGAATTGCTCTTCCGACGGCATTCCTCGTCCAGGTAGAAGACGTCGAGCTTGGGCTTGCTCTGGGTCTTGTGGGCCCGCCGGTACTCGAAGCTGGCGCCCTCGGTGGGGGGAAACTCCGCCGTGAGGCCGCGATGAACCGGAGCTCCTCCCCCCAGATAGTTCGCCAGGATGTCGACCTTCGAGATGTCGTCCTTGGCCCCCCAGAACGGCGACGAGGCCGGCGGGTCGAGCCGGGAAAGGTCGACACCGGCGCGGATCATCTCGGCCAGCTCGTTGGTTGTGAGGAACTGCCCGGTCGCGGGGTTCACCAGGTTCGACGCCTGACGGTCCGCGTGGCGATGGCCGAGTCGCTTCGGAAGGGTCCACTCGATCAGGAGGTTCTTGACGTGGACCGGCAGCTTGAGACTGGCCAGCGGCTCCGAGAAGCTCCGGGTCGCGTATTCGATCATCAGGATCTCGGCGGCGATCCCGTAGGCCTCCTCGAGGTTCGCCGCAGATTCGATCCGGTCGAGCAGATCCAGGATGTGCTCCAGGGCGATGGCCGAATCCGTCCTCCCGGTAGCCGCCCTCGCCTTCGCCCGGCTCGCACCGCGAGCGATCCGTTCCGAGTGGATGACATGTTCGGTGACGAAACGCAGCTTGCGACGAATGCGATCCCGATAGGCCTCGACTTTGCCCGGCGAGACGCGTCCCCCCAATTGCCCGGACGGACCCGCATGAAACAGCGCGGTGTCGATCTCCTGGCGAAACGATCCGCCGTAGGGGATCCGGGTGCCAGCTCGCACCGGAGAGGTCAGCAGGGCTCCGGCGAAACATGCGACGATCAGGATCGAAGCAGTGCTCTGGGCGATCACTCGATGGCGACCGCAGATACCGGCGTAGAGCTGCCTCTCATCCGGACTTGCGGCCGGCGTCCGTGTCGGCAGACACGGGGACCTTTCGAGGTCCGGCGACCTCGACGAACTCGGCCGCCAGCCGCCAGCCGCCAGCCGCCAGCCGCGGGCCCGCGCCCTCGTCCTCGTGCTTGAAGAACACGAAGGCCTCTTCCCAGCCCTGGGAACGGATGCGCCGCGCCCAGTCGGCCAGGTCGGCGCGGTTGTATCCGGGTCGCCGCAGGCGCAGGTAACCCCAGCTGGCCGTCGCCACCCATTCCGGCGATTCGACGTCCTCCGCGTCAACGGCGACGAAGGCACAGTTGCGCCGGCGCAGGAGCTCGTGGACCGCGACATCCGACCCGGAGGCGTGGCGAAACTCGAAGGCCGCAGATGTTCCCGCCGGCAGCAGTTCCAGGAAGGCCGCCAGGCGGGGCAGATCGCACGGGAGGTTCGGGGGGAGCTGAAACAGCAGGACTCCCAGCCGATCACCCAGCGCTTGGGTCGTTTGCGGGAAATAACCGATCTCATCGCCCACATCCTTCAGACGTTTGAAGTGGGTGGTCCGCCGGGACGCCTTGATGGCGAAGCGGAAGCCCGCGGGCACCTGCCCGGCCCAGGTCTCCAGCACCCCGACCTTGGGCATTCGGTAGAAGGTGTTGTTGATCTCCACCGCCGGCAGTCGCTACGCGTAGAAGCCGAGCATCTCCTTCGCGGGAATGCGCTCGGGGTAGCAGGATCCCTTCCACCCCTTGTAGCTGTAGCCACTCGTCCCCACGTTGAGCTTCATGGAGCCATGCCTCGCACCGCTACCGGGCGCGCGATGGTAGCGATCGCAGGACTTCGTTTCTCCGGGGCACTGAGTCTGCCCCCCGCGGGGGTCGCGAAATCAGGTTTCTGTCCCCCGGCCGGCCGGGCGTCGGTCGACCGGGGAACCGGAAACGCGACGCCACACGACACGCCATCGAGTTGGCTCTCGATGACTCTCAGTCAGGGCTCTCCCGGGTATCATCGATCTCGACGCGCGTCCGCCCCTTTCCTCGACGGAGGGCCACTGGAATGGACATGTCATTCACGCCGGAGCAGATCCGGTTCCGCGACGAGGTTCGACACTGGCTCAGCGAAGCCATGCCGGCCGAGATGAAGCGGCAGGCGGACAACGGTCATGTCTTCCCCACCGACGAAGTCATGGAGTGGCACCGGATCCTGTACGACCAGGGATGGATCGCTCCGAACTGGCCGAAAGAGTTCGGCGGCACGGGATGGGACACGACGAAGCGCTTCATCTTCAGCGAGGAGCTGGTGCGCGCCAATACGCCGCAGCTTTCTCCCTTCGGCTTGAACATGGTGGGGCCCCTGCTCATCCAGTACGGAACCGATGAGCAGAGACGGCGCTTTCTCCCGAAGATCCTCATCGGCGAGGAGGTCTGGTGCCAGGGCTACTCGGAACCGAACGCCGGCTCGGATCTGGCGAGTCTTCAACTTCGCGCCGATAAGGACGGGGACGACTACATCCTCAACGGGCAGAAGACCTGGACCACCTACGCCCAATACTCCGACTGGATGTTCCTGCTCTGTCGAACGGGCTTTGAGGGTCGGAAGCAGGAGGGGATCACGTTTCTACTAGCAGACCTTCGAAACACCGAGGGCATCACGGTCAAACCGTTTCTCACCACCGGCGGCACCCTCGCGTTCTCGGAGACCTGGTTCAAGGATGCCCGGGTGCCTCAGCGCAACCGAGTGGGGCCCGAGCACGGCGGGTGGACCATGGCCAAGGCATTGCTCGGACACGAGCGCACCACGATCGGCGGCGTCGCCGAATCGGGGCGCTGGCTGTCCATGCTCAAACGCATCGCCCGCGGAACGCCCGTCGGAACCGGTTCGCTCATGGACGATGTGAGCTTCCGGCGCCGAATCGCGCGGCTCGAGATGCGTTATCGAGCGCTGACGATGGTGAACTACCGCAACCTGGCCGCTGCGCAGCTGGGTCGCGCCCCGGGCCCGGAGAGTTCCATCCTCAAGATCGTGGGTACGGAAACCCAGCAAGAGGTCACCGAGTTGACGATGGACGCCATGGGCCACAATGCCCTCGGATGGCTGGACTCACCGATCGAGGCCCTGCCCGAGAACGAACGCTCCGTCGCCTCGGAGTTCAACTACCTTCGAGCCGCGACGATCTACGGCGGATCCAACGAGATCCAGAAGAACATCATCTCCAAGGCCATTCTGCGTCTGCCCAACCGGTAGAATCGACCGATCCTCGATGGGACCGAGCAAGGATGGATGGGAATAGCGGATGAATTTCGACCTTAGCGACGAGCAGCAGATGATCGTGGACTCGGTCGCGAAGTTCGTCGCGAACGACTCGCCCATCGAGCGCTTTCGCAAGCTGCGGGAGACCGATCGCGGTTGGGACACCGACATGTGGGAGCGCATGGGCGAATATGGCTGGCTCGGCGTCGCCTTCTCCGAAGAGCAGGGCGGCTTTGGTGGACGCTTCGTCGACATGGCGTTGATCCTCGAACAACTCGGCCGCGGCCTCGTGCCCGAGCCCTATATCCCGTCGGTAGTGCTGGCCGGCGGGCTGATCTCGCGTTTCGGCAGCGAGGAGCAGGTCGATCGCATCCTGGCCCCGATGATCGAGGGTCGAGAGTCTCTGTCGCTGGCCTATGCCGAGAAACAGAGCCGCTACAACCTCCACGACTGCCTGACGAGCGCGTCGAAATCCGGGAACACCTTCACGCTCCAGGGCGAAAAGGTCTGGGTGCTCAATGGTCACGCCGCAGATCACATCGTAGTGGCAGCGCGAACCTCCGGCGAGCAGCTCGATGCCGAAGGGATCACGCTCTTCATCGTCGACGCCAAAGCCTCCGGCCTGAATCGGATCGCGGTGAGGAGCATGGACGGACAGCGGGCGGCAGCACTGCATTTCGACGGCGTCGAGGTGGGCGCCGAACAGGTTCTCGGCGAGGAAGGCCGCGGGCTCGAGCCCCTCGAGTGGGCGATCGACCGCGGCGCCGCCGCCGCCTGCGCCGAGGGCCAAGGCGAGATTCAGGAGCTGTTCGAGCGCACGAACACCTATCTGAAAGAACGAAAGCAGTTCGGGGTTCCCATCGGCTCCTTCCAGGCGCTCCAGCACCGGGCCGCCGAGATGTTCATCGAGACCGAGTTATGCCGCTCGACCATGATCCTCGCCGCGATCCAGGTCGATTCCGCAGACCCCGAGGAGCGGAAGGCCGAGGTGTCCGCGGCGAAACTGCAGCTGAACCGCGGCGGTTGGTTCGTGCAGGAAAACGCCATCCAGTTGCTCGGCGGCATCGGCATCACCGACGAACAGGACGAAGGCCTGTTCTTCAAACGACTGCGTGTCCTGAACGGCCTGTTCGGCGATGCCGACTATCACGTCGATCGCTTCCAGAGACTGCCGCGCTTCGACGCCTAGATCGACGGTCCACCGCGCCGTCGTGGGGCCCATCGAGCCCCTCCGCCCCGGCACTTCCTCACGAACGGATCTTGCGTCAGACTCCCTGCGGTGAAGTCGCTGTTCCTTCTGCGCCACGCCCGGGCAGCCCGTTCTCCCAAGGGCGACCACGAGCGACCCCTCGATGAGCGAGGCCGAGACGAAGCTCAGCGCGTGGGACGCTTCCTGTCCCAGGCGGGTCCGCCGCCCGAGCTGGTCCTGACTTCCTCCGCGCTGCGCGCGCGCACCACCGCCGAGCTGGCCGCCGCGGCCGGCGGCTGGTCGTGCCCACTGCACCCGAGCGACGCTCTCTACCAGAGTTCCCCCGAGTCGATGTTGAGCGAAATCGCGACCCAGGAGGACCGGCTGGACCGCCTCTTGATCGTCGGCCACGAGCCCACGTGTTCGGATCTGGCCGGTCGGCTGATCGGCGGCGGGCGCCTCGAGTTTCCCGCGGCGACGCTCGCGCGAATCGACTTCGACGGCTCGCGTTGGCGCGACCTCGCGCCCGGCGAGGGCGGCCTCGCGTGGTTGGTGACGCCCGGTCAGATTCCAGTAGGCGTCGAGTCCCCCGCGGTGTCCGTGCATGAGCTCGCCCGGTCCGCGGGGCTCGCGCCGGAGATCGAACGGAGATATCTGCTACGAGCGCTACCACTCATCCCGGCCGGAGCCGACACGGCGGACGTCGATCAGGGATGGCTGCCGGGCCAGCTCCTGCGCGAACGGATCCGCCGGGTTCGCAAGCAAACCGGCGATACCTATTTCCGCACCCTCAAGTGGGGCACCGGAGTGACGCGCCTCGAACTGGAGGAGGAGACCACAGAAGCGGTGTTCGATCGCCTGTGGTCACTGACCGGTGAATGCCGGGTTCGCAAGCGCCGCTACCAGGTTCCCGAGGGCGACCTGCTCTGGGAGATCGACGAATTCCTGGATCGGGATCTCTTCCTCGCGGAGGTCGAGCTCAACCGACCCTCCGATCGGCCGCCGTTCCCGGATTGGCTCGCCCCCACTGTGGTCCGTGAGGTAACCGACGATCCCCGGTATACGAATCGAGCGTTGGCCGAGCTGGGCAATGGCACTCCGAGCGAAGACTGAACAGCCGGCTCATTGGCTCGGAATCTGGAGCGCCTCGGGCAGGCTCCCCTCCAGGTAGGCCTGCTCCTCGACGCGCTCGGCGATCCGCCAGCCGTCGTCGGTGCGGATGAGCTTGTCCAGGTAGTAGGCGCCTACCGTGAACAGGTGAAGAGTGCCGTCGGACTTGGGAAAGCCCATGGGGTTGATGACATAGGTGCGCGACTGGGCCGTGTCGCCGTCGAGCTGGACCGTCGAGTTGCTGATGAAGTGCATCGTCATCGGAAACGCAGCCAGCGCCTTCTCGAGCCACTTCCGGACCTCGGGATAGCGGCCCTTGACGCCACCGGACGAGACGTAGTCCACCTGGGCGTCGGGGGTGAAGCAGGTGTCGAGTAAGGCCCAGTCCTTCTGGTCGATCGCCGACGTGTAACGGATCAAGAGGTCGTTGATCTGGATCCGGTCCGAAATCTCCCGGAGCGAAAGCGTCTGGTTGCCCATGGAGGGTCCTCCTTCGATCCCCGTACAATATCGCTTTTGGGCGACCTCAGAACCGGGCGTTCGAGCTGCCTCCCGCCCGTGGTAGAGTCGGCGGCGGCCCAGATCCCAGAACGGAGGAATCCCGGCATGCCCGTCACAGAAGGCAAGAAGGCTCCCGCATTCACACTTCGAGACAGTACGGGGCACAAGGTCTCCCTCGCAGACTACGCGGGGCAGAACGTGGTTCTCTACTTCTATCCCCGAGACGACACACCCGGCTGCACTCAGGAGGCCCGCGGATTCCGCGACCGGTGGCGTAAGATCCAAAAGCTGAACGCGGTGGTGCTCGGCGTTTCGCCCGACGGACCCGAGGCCCACCAGAAGTTCGCCGCCAAGTACAAGCTTCCCTTCACCCTGCTGTGCGACCCGACCAAGAAGACCATGGAGAAATACGGCGCCTGGGGCGAGAAGATGATGTACGGGAAGAAGACGACGGGCGTGATCCGATCGACGGTGCTGATCGGGCCGGACGGCAAGGTGATCAAGCACTGGAAGCGGGTCGCGAAGGCGGCCGACCACCCCGCCAAGGTGCTGGAGGTCCTCGAGGAGAAGGCCTAGCCCGAGGAGGCGGACCCAGAGGACCCGACAGCGGTGAGTCTGCCCAGCCCGGATCGCCTGATCGCGATCGCGGAGACCCTGCGCATCGCCATCGCGGTGGCGACGACCTTGTTGCTCCTGGGCGGACTCGCGCTGCATTGGCGGCGTCGCGCCTCCCTCGCCCATCGAACCCGGGACGGGCTGTTGGCCACCCTGGCGCTGCTCACCGTCTTCGTCTGGTGGTTTCCCCGACAGGGAAGCTTCGGAGTCTGGTTCCATCCTTTCGACGCCTTCCACTACTACATCGGGGGTAAATACTTCCGAGAGCTCGGCTACACGCGAATCTACGAGTGCACCGTACGGGCCGACGTCGAAGCGGGATACGGAACGCCGGTCTCCCGATCGATCATTCGCGACCTCGAGACCAACCGGCTCCAGAGCGCCCGAGCCCTCGTCACCGAACCGGATCGCTGCAAGTCGCACTTTAGCGAGGCGCGGTGGGACGCCTTCACCGGGGACGTCGCCTGGTTCCGTCGGGGCCTGCCCTTCGAATCCTGGCTGCAGATCCGGACCGATCACGGGTACAACGCGCCGCCCGTCTGGGGGCTGTTGGGTACGCCCTTGGCGAGCACCGCCCCCGCCAGCGCAAGGCAGCTTCGATGGCTCACCATGATCGACCCCCTGCTTCTGGCGATCATGTTCG
>SMUX01322005.1_pt1 | contig 11779 bp, 8 predicted proteins | sample 2456431 | NCBI WGS metagenome assembly SMUX01 (sample SAMN11095930, study PRJNA526329) | marine sediment metagenome | biome: Marine sediment; feature: Surficial sediment; material: Deep marine sediment; isolation source: Hadal surficial sediment | place: Pacific Ocean | collected 2014-11 | depth 0-1... | reverse complement strand
GTCCGCCGCGGCGACACCCGCCGGGCCAAGCTCTACTTCCTCCGCAAGCGCGTCGGCAAGAGCCGCCGCTTGCGCGATCAGCGCCGCGGCCTCAAGCACGTGCAGGGGGAGTGAAGAAGAAGCCATGAGGCATGAGGCATGAGGCAGAAGGGGCCCCGCGCGCTGTGCGAGAGGACTGGCGCGACTGATATAGTACTGTAGTATATAGTATAGTACTCTATAGCGCGACTCCGTGCTTGGATCGGGTCTTCGGTCTTCGCCACGAAGGAAGGGACGAGGGACGAGGTCGCAAGAGAACCAGAAGAAACTCCTGACGATCGACGAGAGCAGGCCTCCGGGCTCTTCCCTCTTCCCTCGTCCCTTCTTCGTCCCCCTCAGTCCCTATCTTCCGGTTCCCTCCACCGCCTCTATCGCCGCCATGACGGTGTGGCAGACGGGGAACAGGCGATCCAGCCGGCTCAGGCAAAAGACACTGCGGACGCTGTCAACGGCGTTGGCCAGGGCGATGCGTCCTCCGCGGACCGCCAGGCGGTTGAGGGCGGCGACCAGCCACGCCAGGCAAGCGGAGTCCATGAACTGGACGGTCTGGATGTCGAGCACGACGTCCTTGGCGCCGCAGATCACCAGGTCGTCGATGAGCCCGGCCAGGCCCTCGAGACCCTCCGCCCGTGAAAGCTCGGTGATGGTCAGGGTGGCCACCGCGGTGGAACCGATCAGCTCCACCTCGGCGATGTCGCAGCGAATGGAGGGCGGATCCTCCGCGATCGCCGGGGCGGGGTTGCGAGTCGTTCGTCGGAAGGGGAAATACCACATCGCAGGGGCTCCACGCTCTTCCCCTGGGGTGGTTCGACGTTCGTCATGAGGCGCTGGGACCGACCGGTCTCGCGGCACCATCGGCCGCCGTCGTCGGCGACTTCACGCCCTTGTGCCCGGACCGGGCGATACGGGTGGACCGGTAGCGGACCGGCAAAGTCTCGCGGTGGCACCGGCTGAGTAAAGCCCCCGGTCTGGCCGGATAGGGCAAGGGTCGGCCGGAGCGTGTACGGATGGACGCCAGCGCCCAGGCGCAGCGGGCCGATCGAATCGGCCGCGGAGCGCAAAGGAGCGAGTGTCGGCCCGGAGGGCCGTACGGAGCGCCCAGGAAGGCAAACCGATCAGCGGCGGCGGATGTATTCGCCGCCGCGTACCAGAGCGAGTGTCGGCCCGGAGGGCCGTACGGAGCGCTCTAACTAAATCGACGTCGACTCGCGGGAGCCCAGCATGGGCGGCCGCTTGGGACGCGCCTTGAGCCGGGGCAGCGGGGCGTCGGGCGTGGGTGTGGGCGACGCGGGAATGGGCCCCGGGCGGGTGAATCCCTGCGACTCGTGCAGCCTTCGTCGCCGTGCCGCCTCGATGGAACGCTCCATCGCTTGCAGTATCGGCCTGACGCGCTCCACGGCGGATCTCGATTGGTCCATGATGATCGCCCTCTCGCTAGCGTTTGTTTCTATCGACCGCCGAGGGGATGAAGTTGCCTCCCGCGTACGGTTCGAAGCCCCTTTTGACCCGCATCGCCCGCATAACCGGAACCGCCTCGTCAAGTTCCGGCGCGCGCGAGCCCCGGAGCGGGCCGCCGTCAGAAGATCTGCGTGGGACGCAAGCAAGAGCAGCGCGGACGCCGCGACCGCCGTACGGAGCGCTCAAACTGGTTTTCCGAGTCTGGGCCCGGAGGGCTCGTGAACCCCACCCGCTCCAGGCGCAGCGGCCGATGAATCGGCCGCGGAGCGCAAAGGAGCGAGTGTCGGCCCGGAGGGCCGTACGGAGCGCCCAGGAAGGCAAACCGACCAGCGGCGGCGGATGCATTCGCCGCCGCGTACCAGAGCGAGTGTCGGCCCGGAGGGCCGTACGGAGCGCTCAAACTAGTCCTGGTTTCTCATTCGCAGCGCCGACTTTGCGACGGCGTCGTAGATGCTCGCCAGCAGCCCCACCAGGGGGAACTTGCCGCCCAGCGGCGAGGGGCCGAGACGCCGCAGGAGGGCGTGGCTGGCATGGGCCGCGGGGGGGGTGCGCTTCAGCTCTGCGAGCCGGGGCCCGCTCCGCCAGAAGTCATCGATGCAGGCCTCCAGCGGCGGGGGAACCGCCTGCGACTCGGGGATCAGCGGATCGACGTGGGCGGGCGCCACGCCGTGGGCGTTGATGAGCCTCGCCTGCCGCAGCCGGTCGAGCAGCTGCTCGCCCGGCAGGCCACGCAGCGTGAAGATCACCAGCGGGTCTTCGTCCAGCCGGTCGGCGAACCGCGAAGCGGTGGCCGCCAGATGAGGGCACGGCGCCGGTTGCTCGCACGTGCAGGCGAGATCGAGCCCACCCCGGCTGCGGGGCAGAAGCTCCAGACCGAGCCCGGTCATGAGCCCGTCGATGGCCTCGGGCACCTCGCCCCCGAGGAGCTTGGCCGGATAGAGCGCCTCGCCGGCCATCGCGTTGATGATCCGATCCCAATCCTGGTTGCTGAGCGTCGCGACCCGAATCGTCGCGACGAAGGCCTTCGCCGGCCGGCCCGGAAACTGGGCCTCGATTCGGCCGGGGTGAATCGCCAGGGACTCACCCGGCCTGCTCCGCGCCGCCCCCGAGCCCTCGGGGCGGTCTGCCGAAAGCAGCGCCTCGACCAGCCCAAGCCAGCGTCGGGTCAGCCACCCCCGGTCCGGTCCGGCGGGCGGCCGCTCCGATCCGCGCGGAGCCGGTCTCGAATCGCCGAGGGTCATGACACCGTCTCCAGGGCCGAGTCGCGCAGCGCCAGCAGATCGCGAAGCTGCCCCGTCGACAGCTCGGTCAGCCAGTGCTCCCCCGAGCCGACCACGTTCTCGGCGAGGTTGACCTTCTGCTCGATCATCTGATCGATCCGCTCCTCCAGCGTGCCCAGACAGACGAACTTGTGGACGTGCACGGTCCGCTGCTGGCCGATGCGATAGGCCCGATCGGTGGCCTGGTTCTCCACCGCCGGGTTCCACCAGCGATCGAAATGGAAGACGTGGTTGGCGGCGGTCAGGTTCAACCCGATGCCGCCGGCCTTCAGCGAGAGCACGAAGATCGGCGTGGCCCCGTCGGCGGCCTGAAAGCGATCGATCATCTGCTGTCGCTTTACCAGCGGGGTCTGCCCGTGCAGGAAGAGCACGTTGCAGTCGAAGGACTGGTGGATCATCGCGGTCAAAAGGTGTCCCATCTGGCGAAACTGCGTGAAGATGAGGGCTTGGTCGCCGGTGGCCAGCACCTCATCGAGCATTTCCATGAGGCGGCGGGACTTGCCCGATCGCGCCGATAGCGGGGGGGCAGCCGCGCGGCCGGACCCCACCAGCGTCGCCGCTTGCACCGGCTCCTTGAGGAACAGCGCCGGGTGATTGCAGAGTTGCTTGAGCTTCAGCAGCATGGTCAGGACGAGCCCGCGACGCTGGATGCCGCCGGCACGGCCGACTTGGCCGAGCATCGAGTTGACGATGCCCTGATAGAGCGCCGCCTGCTCGGAGGTGAGCGTTGCGTACTCCTTGGTCTGCACGCACGCGGGCAGGTCGCTGATCACGTTGGGGTCGGACTTAAGACGCCGCAGGATGAAGGGGCCCACGAGCTCCCGCAGCCTTTGGGCTTGGTGCTGGTCGCGATACCGCTCGATGGGCACGGCGAACCGGCGCCGGAACTCCGCCGACTGGCCGAGGTAGCCGGGGTTGCAGAACTCCATGATCGACCACAGCTCGTGGAGCCGGTTCTCGACCGGGGTGCCGGTGAGGCCCAGCCGCCGCTGGGTCCGAAGGCCGCGGATCGCGACCGACTGCTGCGTGGGCGGGTTCTTGATGAACTGGGCCTCGTCCAGCGCCACCCGGTACCAGGGCACGCGGCCGAGCGTCTCGCGGTCGCGGCTCACCAGGGCGTAGGTGGTGATGACCAGGTCGTGGCGGTCGGCCAGCTCCACGAAGCGGTCGCCCATCGGGCGGTCGGGGCCGTGATGGATGTGGTAGGTCAGCGACGGCCCGAAGCGGTCCAGCTCGCGGCTCCAGTTGCTCACCAGCGAGGTGGGCACCACGAGCAGGGTCGGCCCGACGGCTCCCGGCGGCTGTTCCTGCCGCTCGTGGAGCAAGAGCGCGATGAGCTGGATCGTCTTGCCGAGGCCCATGTCGTCGGCGAGGCAGGCGCCGAGGCCGAAGGAGTCGAGGAAGGCCATCCAGCTGAGACCCGCCTTCTGGTAGGGCCGCAAGGTGCCCACAAAACCGGCGGGCTGTTCGAGCATCGGCATGCGGCGATCATCGGCCGACGCACCGAGCATGTCCCCCACCCATCCGGTGGCGTCGGTCCCGAAGACGGGCAGGCCCGGCTGTTCGCCCGGCTTGCCCTGGGCCATCTGAAGGGCTTCCCGCAGCGGCATCTGAACGGTCGAGTCGGACTGGAGCAGGGCAGCCGCGGCGGTGATGTCGTCGGGCCGAATCTCCACCCATCGCCCGTGCAGGAAGACCAGCGGTCCATCGGACGCCGAGAGGCGCTCGAACTCTTCACCGGAGAGGGTCTGATCTCCGATGGCCACCCGCCAGCCGCACCCCACGAGGCTCTCGAGCCCGAGGCGGTTCGGCCGCGATGACGCGGGGCCGCCGGAATCCGATTCCAGCGCAGCGGAGTCGATGTGCAGCCGGGCTCCGATCCGGCTCACCGGCTTGCCCCACCATTCGGGCACCGAGACGGCGAAGCCCGACTCCTCGAGCAGCGGCCGGTACTCGCCCAGGAACGCGTACGCCTCGGCCGTGGTGAGTTCGAGACCCCAAGGCGCGGTCTGCGAGAGCATCGTCTCGAGCTTCGGGTAGACGCGGCTGGCCCGGCCGAGCTCCGAGAGCAGCAACTCCTGCGGATGGTCGATGTGATGCCCGCCGACCATGCGGGATGCAGGCGGCTGCCGCCAGACCTCCTCGGCGTCGATGATCAGGCTCGGGTCGTCCGCCGACAGCAGGTGAAGGCTGAGCCGCCAACGGACCCCATCGGCGGAAGGCGGGGTCCCGGCGGCGTCCGACACCGGGGGCTCCTGCAGCCGCAGGCGAAGCCCGAAGGGCTGGCCCCGTCCGGTCTCATCGAGGTGCCCGACCCAGCGGGCGATGTCGCGGTAGAGGGCGGTGCCCATCTCGGCGGTCGTGGTGACCCGGCTGTCCTGGGCCAGCAGCCCGGTGAGCCAGGCCACGTGTGGATCGCTGGCGGCGTCGCGGTCGGCGATCGCCTCGGCGAAGTCCTCCGCGCGGAGGATCCCCCGGATGGTCTGGTCGGTGAGGGTGCGCAGGGCTTCGTCGAGGATCAGCCACGGCCGGCCCTCGTGGGCATCGTCCACCGCCCGGGTCACGGGCGGCATCGCGGCCAGCAGGGCCCCGACCCGGGCCCGGGTCGCCTCGTCGTGCAGCCACGGCTGCCAGGCGGCCGCCAGATCGCCGTCGCGCCGCCGAAGCAGGGTGGGGATGAAGCGCTGGTCGACGAGCAGCTCCCACGCAAAGCGCACCACGGCGAGCCAGTATCGAACGGAGTGGCCGTACTCGATGAGCTCGGACGGGCCCCGGTCTTCCAGGAGCAGCCCCGCCGCGAGGGCGTACTCGCCCCCAATGCTCAGTCCCGGAACCTCGAAGCGACCGAGGCGCGGCTCGACGGGCCCCTCGACGGCGCCCACCGCGCCCGAGAGCCGGTCGCTGGGTCGGGGTCCGGCCGGATCGGCCGGCAGGCGCAGGTGCAGGGAGGCGGGGCGGGTGGGGGTCTGCGGATCGAGCCGGCCCGCGTGGACGAGGGCGCTGGCCAGAGCGTCGGGTGAGGCGGCAAAGGGGTGCCTGGTCGCAGGGGCGCCCGGCGCGGGAGGGGACGCGGTCGCGGCGGGGGCCGCGGTCCGGCTCTGCGCGTCGGCGGGCACCGGCCGGGTGAGATACCCCTCCAGGGACTCCGCCCACAATCGCAGTGCTCCGTCGCTCCAGTTGGCGTGCAGCACCAGCATGGGCCAATCGAATCTCCCGCCCACCCGCCGGCCGTCCGTGCCGGTGGAATGATCGCGCTGGGACTCGAACCCAGGACCTACCGCTTAAAAGGCGGTTGCTCTACCGACTGAGCTACGCGACCGCGAACTTGCAGTCTAGCCGCTCCCGGCCGGCCTGACGACGACTCGCCAGAGGGCCGGCACCCTCCTTTATTCTTCAAGCGAATCAAATCGACATATCGGCTCAGGAGCCGGACGCTTGATGCCGATAACGCGTCTGCGGCCTTCGAGGCGTCTCCGAAGGCGGGTTGAAGGTCCGACCGGGATCCGTCCGATAAGAGCGGACGCTTCCCGGCGCGACAATCCCGGATTGGCTGGCGCCGGCCTGACGAATCGAATTCGTTGAACCGGCCGATGCTCGGCGGAGCCGAAAGCGGGCCAGGGGTGCGACGGCCCCGGTTCAGTATGTCCTTCTGTGAACCGAACATGAAGAAGATGCGTCCATGAACCTCGCGGCACGACTTCTCAGCGGTGGGTTGATCCTCGCTGCGGTCATCGCCGCGGCGGGTTGCGCGACCGATGGAGGCATGGCAGCGGCCCCGCTCCCGAACCAGGCGGATACGCCGTTCACCGAGCTCGACCTGGCGCCGCCGGCCGACGCCGAGATCAATCAGGTGCTGGCACGCGTGCCGCCAGCCAAGCGCGACAGGGGCCGCGGCCGGCCCGAGGGCCGCAACGCGCTCATCGGGCTCTACGGCGAGTGGATAAACGACTCCACCGACGCCCCCGGGCAATTCGACGGCGGCACCAGCCTCCTCCAGGTCAGCGCCATCACCGAGGGCGCCTGCTTCGACCCGGAGGTGAACCGGGCGGGCACCCTGCTGACCTTCGCCTCGACCATGCACCGGCCGACCTCCGACATCTACCTCAAGCCCACCGACGGCAAGACCATCACCCAGCTCACGACCGATCCCGCCGACGACATGATGCCCTCGTTCAGCCCGGACGGGGAGAGGATCGCCTTCGCCTCCAACCGCTCCGGCCACTGGAACGTTTATATCGCCTCGGTCAACGGCGGCCCACCCGTTCAGGTGACCAGCAACCCCGACCCGGAGCTTCATCCCTCCTGGTCGCCCGACGGCACGATGCTCGCCTACTGCCGCTTCGGCTCGCAATCGGGCCGGTGGGAGCTGTGGGTGGTCAAGCTGGCCAACCCCGGCGTCCAGCACTTCCTTGACTACGGGCTGTTCCCGGAGTGGAACCCCGACGTCGCCCGCAGCAAGATCCTCTTCCAGCGGGCCCGCCAGCGCGGAAGCCGGCTGCACAGCATCTGGACAGTCGATTTCGTCAACGGGGAGGCGATCCATCCCACCGAGATCGTCTCCGCCTCCAACGCGGCCGCCATCAACCCCACCTGGTCGCCGGATGGCAACCGGATCGTCTTCGTCACCGTGCTGCAGCCCGACGATGACGATCTCGCCCCCGAGCAGTCGGATGTGTGGATCGTCAACCTCAACGGGGACGGTCGGACCAACCTGACCAGCGGCCGCTTCGCGAACTTCCAGCCGTCGTGGGGCACCAACGGATACGTGTATTTCATCTCCAGCCGGACTGGAGTGGACAACATCTGGGCGGTGCCGACCGCCCGGGCGATCGATTTGACCCGGCCCGCGGGAGGAACTCCAACCGCCCGCGTTGGGCCGTGACGTACTGACGGCCAGCCTTGACTGGTTGTCCGTCTCTTGGGGTCGGGATGGCCGACCCAACTTCGGCGAGCGGAGCTCGCTGTTGCGGCAGGACGCCATGACAAGTGCACAGCCCATGCAGCCAGGCCATGCCTCGGACCTCGTCCGTTGGCGCTGCGCCGCCGCGGTCGTCGCGTGCGTGCTTCCGGCCGGGTGCTTACGGACCATGCAGGCACCGTTGAGGCTCGCCTCGCCCTATGCGCAATCGCAGCTCTGGGCCGTGGCCCCCTTCACGAACGAGTCGGGCACCTCGACCGTGGACACGAACCGGGTGGCCGACCTATTCACCCAGCAGGTGCAGCAGGTGCAGGGCGTCGATTCGGTGCCCGTGAACCGGGTGCTCTTTGCCCTGCGCGAGCTGGAGATGGAAGGCATCTCCTCGGCGGGTGACGCGCTGCTGCTCATGAACGCCCTCGACGTCGATGGGTTGCTCGTGGGCACGGTGACCGCCTACGACCCCTACCCACCGCTCGTGCTGGGGGTCGCCGTGCAGCTCTACCTGCGGCCCGAGCCCGTTCGCTCCCGCGGATTCGATCCTCGGTCGTTGACCCGTTCCCTGGGCGGCGCCGCCGCGATCGGCGAGTGGGGATCTCCCCCGCCCACCGTCCAGGCCGCGGGCGTCTTCGACGCGGCGAACCACCAGACCCTCATCTGGCTCCGGGAGTATTCCGCCCACCGCAGCCCGCCCGACAGCGCCTATGGCGCCGACATCTACCTGGTCAGCATGGAGCTGTACACACAGTTCGTCAGCTATCGGCTGATCCACGATCTGCTCGTAGCGGAGTGGACGCGGCTAATGCCGGTAGCAAGCAGCCAGGAGCGCTGACGGCCACGGTGGTCGCCGGCGCGCGAAGCCGAGGACCACGGATGGCCAGAATCAGCCCAACCCAGCACCAACACGGCAGCACCCGCGGCGAGGTGTACGGGCTGACGGTGGTCGACGGCGATCAGGAGTGGGTCTTCCGTTGGGACCCGGGGTGCGAGCGACGGTTGCTGCGCACGGTGGCGACATTCGCCCGCGACCCGAGCCTCTCCTTCGACTGGTTCGACGCCGCGGTGGTGTGCCAGAGCGTCCTGCAGCAGCTGGGCCCATCACGCCCTCAAGGCGGCGGGTGGTCACGGTCGAGTTCCTGATGTTTACCCGAGAGCAACGACGAGATAAGGCAGCGCTTCAACGATGAGCCAACCAAACAGGGAACACTCTCCAATCGTCGAGGAGTTCCTCAGCTATTTGCTGGATGAGCGGCACTTCAGTCCGTACACCGCGCGCTGCTATGCCGTCGATCTGCGCCAGTACGGGGAATTCCTGGCCGAGGAGCTCAACATCAGCGTGTCCCGCCCGCGGGAGGCCGAGGCGCTCCAGCGCCGGCTTCACCCGCCCGACCCGGGCACCTCCGGGGGGCCCGACGTCCTGGCCACGGTGGGTCCCGCCACCGTCACCGGGGCCATGGTGCAGGCCGACATCAACGTGATCCGGGCCTTCCTCGGGCACCTCAACCAGCTCCAGTACTCCCCGGCGACCATGGCCCGCAAGATCGCCACGCTCCGCTCCTTCCACCGCTGGATGAACAAGCGGGGGCTCATCGAGAGCAACCCCATGCTGCTCATTCGCACGCCGAAGCAGAACAAGCGCCTGCCCAAGGCCATCACCGTCGAGGAGATCGAGAAGCTGCTCTCGGCCCCCGACGACAGCAACCTGCTCGGGGCCCGCGACCGGGCCATCCTCGAGACCCTCTACTCCACCGGCATTCGGGTGAGCGAGCTGGTGGGGATCAACCGCGGCGACATCGACGATCCGGGCGAGGCGCTCATCGTCCGCGGCAAGGGCCGCAAGGAGCGCATCGTCCCGCTCGGCTCCCACGCGCTGCGCGCTCTTCGCCACTACGTCAGCATTCTCGACGCCGACCTGCGGCAGGCCGGGCTCTCGCCCGATCCCGTGGCGCCGCTCTTCGTCAACAAGCACGGCACGCGGCTCTCCACCCGCTCGGTGCGGCGCAAGGTCACCAAGTACCTGACCCAGATCGGCCTCGATCCCGAGATCAGCCCGCACACCCTGCGTCACAGCTTTGCCACGCACCTGCTCGACAATGGCGCCGACCTGCGCTCGGTGCAGGAGCTGCTCGGCCACCAGTCGCTCTCGACCACCCAGGTGTACACCCACCTCAGCACGCAACGGCTCCGCAACGCCTACGACGACGCGCATCCCCGCGCGGAGGCATCGTAGGAAAGAGGGACTACAGGGGCAGCAAGAAGGGACGAGGGACGAGGGACGAGAGAAGAAAGAAGAGGGAAGGGGAACAAAGACCCCGAGGCCCTCCGTTCGTCGACTCCTTCAAGCCTTCTTCCCAATGCCACCAGCCGCCGTCCCTGAAGGTCCGGCGGTCGGTGGTGAATCGCCTGCTTCGCCCTCCGCGCTACGCTTGCTTCGCCGCGCTGCGAACGCTACGTCTGAACTGAGGACGCTCTAGCAGAGGGTCACGAAGCTCAGGAAAGTCAGCAGCAGCATGCGCTTTCGGTTATCGGTCAGTACCATCAGACTGCGCAACAACATGTGCTTCGTACTCCATATCTTGTAGTTGTGCGCTATATGCTTTCAAGGCCCGTGCCGGACCGTGACCGTCATGCCGTATTGGGGTACCGACAACGTGGAGCCGGGTTTTCGCGGACCTGCGCCGGGGACCGCCCCGCCGGCGTTGTGCCACGGCAACATCTCACGTGGCGTGATCCCGACGCCGGGCCGTCGCGGCGCGCGGCGCCGCCCGATCCTGGTCCTCGCCGGGGCGGCTCTGCTCGGCGGCGGCCCTCTGCCTCACGCCGGCGCGGTAGGACAGGCGATCGCGGCCGATCGCATGCTGGCCGACCCCGCGGACGTCGTGTCCGCATATGGCCGGGTGCGTGACTGGATCCGGGCGTTCGCCGTGCCCCATCCCGACGACCCCGCCGCCCGGACCACGATCGCCGGGGCCGACGGGGTGTGCGTGGTCCTGCGCCGGGGCGGTCGGGTGGTGGGTATCGGAACCGACACCGGCGGCGACGAGCTGATGGCTCGCCGCGCCGCCGGCCGGGCCCTGAGCCGGGTGCTCGGCGACCAGGCGGTGGCCAACCTGCCGGTCGATCTGCGACCCGACTTCGGGGCCGGGCTCACCGTCGAGGTGGAGGTGGCCGGCCGCTTCGTCCCGATCCTCGGACGGACGTTCGCCCAGATCGCCGAGCGGCTCGAGCCGGGCCTCGACGGCGTGGCGATGCGCCGAGGCGACACCTGGGCGGTCATCTTCCCCGCCCAGGCCCGCGCCACCAACACCGCCGGCAGACTCGAGGCGCAACTCCCGGGGCTGGCGATCGATCTGGGATTGACGCCCAAGGGCCTCCCGGACTTGACGAGGCAGCACGGGGTCGCTCTCTATTCGTTTCGCACCACCCACCTCGCCCAGCCCGGGCCCGGTCGGCCCCCCTTCGAGACGTTCCGAGGTGGGGCGGTGGTACCCGAGGCGGCGGTCGTCGCCCAGGGCATCATCGACCTCGCCGACGGGATCGCCCGTCACCTGCTGACCACCGTCTGGCCCGACGAGAGGCCGGGCGGGGGCGGGGGCGAGTACCGCAAGCCGATGGGGGTGATGGGTGACTACCGGGCCGTGGCCGATCAGTACCGCCCGCCGGTCGCCCCTCCCATTGAGCAGGCCCTGGTGTCGCTCGCCCTGACCCGATACAGCCAGACGCCATCGGTGGACGTGGCCACCGCTCGGGCGGCGAGAACGGCGGCCCTGGGCATCCTTCGGGACCTCTCGGCGGCGGCGGGTCCCCCCGACGATTGGCAAGCCGACGTGATGACCTGCGGGGTGATCGTCCACGCCCTGCTGGAAGGCGATGATGCGCTGGCCGATCCCGCCCTCGCCGAGCTTCTGGCGACCGTCGAGGGCCGGGTCGTTGGGGCCTATCGGGAGGGTCGCGGGTTCGTCCAGGACAACCGCTTCGGCGCCCCCGCCGAGACAATTCCGCCCTACGGCCAGGCGCTCCTGGCCTCGGCCCTGAGCCGGCGGCTGCGGGCGACGCCGGGATCGCTCGACCCCGACCTGGTCGGCCG
>SMUX01189255.1_pt1 | contig 11780 bp, 11 predicted proteins | sample 2456431 | NCBI WGS metagenome assembly SMUX01 (sample SAMN11095930, study PRJNA526329) | marine sediment metagenome | biome: Marine sediment; feature: Surficial sediment; material: Deep marine sediment; isolation source: Hadal surficial sediment | place: Pacific Ocean | collected 2014-11 | depth... | reverse complement strand
GACGACATCGCCGATGTTGCGGTCGCCGCGCTGACCGAAGACGGCCATGCCGGTCAGGTCTATGAGCTCACCGGTCCCCGACTCCTCACCTTCGCCGAGGCGGTGAACGCGATCGCCTGCGCTTCCGGACGCGCGATCCGATATGTCCATATCCCCCCCGAGACCTTCGCGGCCGGGGTGGCTGTGGCAGGCCTGCCGAAGAACATCGCCTGGCTGTTAGAATACCTGTTTTCCACCGTCCTCGATGGCAGGAACGCGCATGTGGGCGACGGCGTCCGTCGAGCGCTGGCTCGCGAGCCGCGGGCCTTCACCGAGTATGCGCGCCGGATGGCCGCCGCGGGCGTGTGGAATCCATCGTCATGACATCGAACGGAGGTGGTGGAATGGACCAGCTCATACCGATTGTCGGGACGATGGTCCTACTCGGGTCCGCCTTGGTGGGCGGGATCTTCTTCGCGTTCTCGAGCTTCGTGATGAAGGCCCTGGCGCGCGTGCCCTGGGCGGAGGGTATCGCCGCGATGCAGTCGATCAACGTCGTCGTGCTCAACCCCTCGTTCCTGGGCGCGTTCATGGGAACTGCCGTGCTGTCGCTAGTCGCGGGCGGTCTCGCCTTGACGGGCTGGGCTCATCCTTCGGCGCCCTACTTCCTGGGTGGAGCGATCTTCTACCTGGCGGGCACGTTTCTCGTCACCATGCTCGGCAACGTGCCCTTAAATAATCAGCTGGGCACCGTGTCCGCTACGGATCCCGGCGCCCGGGATCTGTGGGAACACTACCTGGACCGGTGGACGGTGTGGAACCACCTTCGAACGGTCGCCGCGATGGCCGCCGCGCTGCTCTACAGCTTGGGCCTCATGCAAAACGGGAGCGCGTAATGTCGAGGCTTACGGCAACGTGGAACCGATTCGACGATACCTATAAACGAAAGAACATGTACAAAGGCGAACGATTCAACAGCATCAGTCATCTGATCGGCGCGTGCCTCGCGCTCGCGGGCGGCGCTGTGCTGGTGACCTATGCCGCCATCGACGGCGATCCCTACAAAATCGTGAGCTACAGCGTGTACGGAGTGACTTTGTTCCTGCTCTACGTCATTTCCACCCTCTATCACAGTCTGCCTGGCCGGGCTAAAAGAGTTTTCCGAGTACTGGATCACCAATCCATCTACCTTCTGATCGCAGGCACCTACACCCCGTTCACGATGGTGGCACTCAAGGGTGCATTGGGCTGGTGGATGTTCGGGGCAATCTGGGGGCTTGCGGTGTTCGGTATAGTCTTAGACGCTCTACCGCGCCGGGGACCACGAGTGGTTCCACTGATCATCTACCTGGTCATGGGCTGGCTCTGTTTGCTCGCTCTGGACCCCATTATCGCCGCGTTGCCGCCGGCGGGCTTTGCCTGGCTGCTGGCGGGTGGCATCTTCTATACCTCGGGCATTGTCTTCTTCGTCCTCGACCACTGGTACCCCTGGTGCCATGGAATCTGGCATCTGTTCGTACTCGCCGGCAGCGTAAGTCACTATTTCGCAATTCTGCTCTTGTACTAGCGGCAATGGGCAGCTGACTCTTTCGGTAGTCTCTGGCAGTTTGCCCGGTCCAGGATTCGAATGCCTTTGCCGGCTGCGTCGCAGAACTAATCTTCCATCTCTTGCCCGCCGACTCCCGGCGGATATTGAAAGTGCCAACTGGTTCACGTTTGAAACCGGAGGCACTGCCGATACTGACTAAATCACCTTCGATCAAGAGTTCCCCATGTTCAATGAGCGGCCCGAAGATAAGAGTCGAGAAGGGGGCATCGCTGACCCCATTCGGCAAAAAAATCCCGAAGCCAGTAGCCCCCCTGCACGCGCCGGCAACGCGCGCCTCTAAAAAAACATAGTTGAAAATATGAACATCGATTATCTGGTTGAGAGTGCAGTAAGTTTTTCCCGTAACCATACCCTATGGGCAGTTTTCATCGCACTCGGGATTGGAACTCTGATCGCCTGGAAGCCCAAGAGCATGTTCAAGTTTGCAAGTGCTGCTTTGGTCCTCGGTGCGATCATCTACGTTGTTTCGTTCCTAGTGGATTTGACCTCCCGAGGTATCGACGAGGCGGAGAAATTCACCACCACCCCCGACATCAAGGTCGATTGAGAGGAAACAACGGGCACGAAGGCACCGCACTGCCCGCGGCGCTGTCAGGGCCGCCGCCATTGGCATTTCGACCAGCAGTTCGATGGCTACTCGCTAGCCCGTTCGACTTGTAGAAGATCCGCTTTTCGGGTATCTTAGGGCGGCTGATGGTGCGCTCAGTATCGTCACCACGCATCCCGCTCACCGGCCGCCTTTCGTCGAAGCACCCTGCCAATACGTGGCACGGAGCCCTCGCAAATTGATCGCACGACACTGGTGCATCTTCAGTGTGTCGCACACGCGCACGCAGGTGGTATCCATGCCCTGTTCGAGGAAAATTTCTTTGATCGCCAGCGGTAGAAAAAGAGTAGACGAAGGAATCGCAGCATGAAGGCAGTCATGTTGGCGGCCGGGGTTGGAGCTCGCCTCAGCAATTCGGGGACACGAAATGTGCCCAAGATACTGCTCCAATTTGGGAACAAGTCGCTGCTGCAGCGCCATATCGATATCCTGAAGAAAAACGGCATCGAGGAGCTGGTGCTCGGGGTGGGTTTCAATCGCGAAGACATCGAGCAGGAGATCGCTGCCATCGGTGCCGGAGGATTTGTACGCACCGTTTTCAACCCGGATTACGAAGCCGGCAGCATCGTCACCCTGTGGACGTTGCGCGATGAGCTGTGCCGGGGTAGACCGGTCCTGCTCATGGACGGTGACGTCCTCTACGACCACCGGCTCATGAAACGCCTCGTGACTTCCGACAACCCGAACTGCCTGCTCCTCGACCGCGTCGTCGCCCTGGACGACGAGGCGGTAAAACTGTGCATCCGTGACGGAGAGATTGTCGAGTTTCGCAAGTGGCTGAGCGCTGAGTTCGATTTCTGTGGCGAGTCGGTCGGCTTCATCAAGATGTCGGCGCGCTTGGCCGAGAGCGTCGTCGCGCAGACCCAACTTTATATCGGGCAAGGTCGCCGCAATGATCCTTACGAGGAGCCGGTCCGCGATGTGATACTGACCTCCCGGCGCAACACGATTGCCTATGAAGACGTCACCGGTCTACCGTGGATCGAGATTGACTACGCCGCCGACGTCGAGCGGGCAAGGACGGAAATCTTACCCCGTATCGTAGCGGCTACGCGCCTCGGCCACCCCGCGATGATCCCCGGTGGGGAAGCAGGCCGAGCCACGTATTACGAATGATGCCAGGCGTGGGGGCATCACCAGCCGATGGCTTGATCGGCGTCTCCATCGCCGCAGTCCTCTACTTGGCCGCCTACCTGTCGTTCGTCCGAACCCTGAGATTCCCTCGGAACTGGCTGCGTCCCAGCTTGGCAACGTGGCTGCCCGCAGTGGCACTGAGCATCGTGATGTTGATGTATGTGTCGCTGTCAAACGATGGCGTCGACGCAGCAGCCCTGTGGCTCTCGGCCACTTTTGTCGGCGTTTTGTTCACCATTATCGCTGCCCCGGCCATCGCCTTTCGGCCGGCCTCGCCCTTGATCGAGCTCCTGGCTCGGCACGGGAACTACGCGGGCCTGTGGATGCTCGTGCCGGCCGCCCTCGCCGCTTACGCCATCCCGAACGCCAGGCTTCACGGGATCCTTGCCGCCGCCATGGCCATCGAGCTGGCGTGGTACCTGCAGCGCCGTTGGGCTGATCGGGGACGGCGGCCGCTGCGCATCCAGGATCGCGATCTGGCGGTCCTGGAGACACAGGCCAAGGGTGATCTCGAAGACTTCGCAAGGCAGCACGGCATCAGCGAGCTGGTGGTGTCGGGCGGCGCGGTCGCCTGGCGCGGCTGCGACAAGACCACCTCTCCGTGTCCCTTGAATCTCTACGTCAACCGTCTCGGCCTCAACACCGCACCATGCTGCCGCGCGCGCATGAAAGATCTTTGCCACGCCGTGGGCAACTGGCTCGAGGAAATGGGAATTGTCCACTGGCTCGAAGGTGGCACGTTGCTTGGGGCAGTGCGCGAGAACGGCGCGCTTTTACCGTGGGAGGACGACGTCGATATATCGGTCTTGATCGCCGATGACAGCGCCTGGGATTCCCTGGTGGCCGGTGTGACCGCTCGCAGCCATCGCGACGGTTATTTCGTTGACGCCTTCGAGCGATGGGGATTCATCGCGATCTCACACGCCTCACCGCGCGCCGCCCCGATGCGCTGGGAGAACTACCGCTTACGCGGCGAGGTCCGGCTCGACCTCACCGTGTACCGCCACGCGATCAGCCGGGGAGAGCCGGTGCTCGAAAGGCGGCCCCCCAAGGGTGGCATGCAAGCAACCGATAGTGGCTGCTACGGCATAGCACGGGACCTCGTCCTTCCGACCTCGACCATTGCCTTCCTCGGTCGCGAATTCGCCTGCCCGAGCCGGCCCGAAGATTATTTGCGCGTCCTCTACGGCGACTTCAATCAAATCGTCTACTCCTACGTTGACACGGGACCGGCCGAAGCCCGGCGCGAACTCGATGCGGGCGCGGCTGCGCCAGCGTCGGTGAAACACTGATTCCTACCGGTGCTTACCCCGGGGATCGGGCTCGCTGCAGAAAAGGCTGAACAGAGGAACGGAGGGCGGCTCCGCGCGAGCGTCTGTCCGTAGGAGTGTGCCTCCCGCCGGCGCCATTGCGATTGACCCGGGGCCGTGGATAACAGACCCTCCGGCACTCGCTAATCCGGCCCGTGAGGCAAGGCACTTTGAGCGCGATTCGATCCATTTCTATTTTCATCGCCTGCTACGCGATGGCTGGTGCGGCGGTGGTGGCTGCAAAGCCGTTTGCAACGGCGAACGACACATCGTTCGCCGGCAGCCAATCCTGCGCCGCCTGCCACCCGCGCGCCTATGACGATTGGTCCGGTTCCCATCACGACCTCGCCATGCAGGAGGCGACAAACACCACGGTCCTCGGCGACTTCGACGACGCCGCATTTACGGCCTACGGCGTCACATCGCGCTTTTTCACCAAAGACGGAGACTATTACGTCAATACCGAGGGCCCGGGCGGAAGTTTGCAGGACTACAAAATTGATTACACCTTTGGCGTGCATCCCCTGCAGCAGTACCTCATCGCTTTTCCGGGTGGGCGCCTTCAGGCTCTGAGCCTCGCCTGGGACACACGGCCGCGAGCAAAGGGCGGCCAGCGCTGGTTCCATCTCTACCCGGACGAACACATCAAGCCGGACGACGAGCTGCACTGGACTCGGATCAATTTGAACTGGAATTACATGTGCGCCGATTGCCATTCGACCAATCTGCGCCGCAACTTCGACCTGGAGAAGGATCGCTTCGAAACGACCTGGTCGGAGATCGACGTGTCGTGCGAGGCCTGCCACGGTCCGGCCTCCGAGCACGTGGCTCGGGCCAGAGCCGGAAACACCGCGGGTGCGCCACAGGGTGCATCGGATGGCCTCGAATCTGCATTCAACCATCGAGGGAACATCCAATGGACGTTAAAGGATGGCGCCGTGACTGCGGCGCGCTCGGCGCCGCCCGCGGCGTTCCGCGCGGAAGTCGAAAGCTGCGGGCGCTGCCACTCCCGCCACTCGCCCCTTGGTGATGCGGTGGACAATGGCAAGCCGCTGCTCGACAACTATCGGGTCGCGCTGCTGAGCGAGGATCTCTATCACGCCGACGGTCAGATCAAGGGTGAGGTCTACGTCTACGGCTCGTTCCTGCAGAGCAGAATGTACCAGGCCGGGGTCACGTGCAGCGATTGCCACGATCCACACAGCCTCGCGCTGAGAGCCGAGGGCAACGCCCTCTGCACACGGTGTCATCTCTCTGAAGCCTTCGATTCGCCAGCCCATCATTTCCACACCGCCGGCGCGCCCGGCAGCCGGTGTGTCGACTGTCACGCCCCGGAAACCACCTACATGGTTGTCGATCCACGCCGGGATCACAGCTTCCGCATTCCACGGCCGGATCTCTCGGTAAAGATCGGAGTCCCGAACGCCTGCTCGGGCTGCCACGACGACAAGTCCGCCGCCTGGGCCGCCGACAGAGTCGCCGCCTGGTATGGCCCGGTCCGAAAGCAATCGCCCCATTTCGGCGAGGCGCTGGCCGCTGCCCGGAAGGGCGTGCCCGCGGCCGAACAGCAACTGATGCGGATGGCATTCGACGACAGCCAACCCGCCATCGTGCGTGCCACCATCCTCGATACCCTCGGGCAAGATCTCAACCAGGACAGCTTTGCAGCGATTGACCAGGGGCTGCGTGCCGAAGATCCCCTCGTGCGCCTGGCCGCACTCGGCACGCTGGAGCGACTCGACCCCCGCGCGCGCTTTCCCGTCGTCTTTCCTCTGGTCGAGGATCCCGTACGCGCCGTGCGCCTGGAGGCGACGAGACTCCTGGCACCGGTGCCGCTGGACACTCTGCCGGCGGAGGCACGCGAGACTCTCGCGGCCGCCTTCGCCGAATACGAACACGCGCAAAGGACTATCGCCGACCGACCCGAGTCGCTGATGACCCTGGCGAATTACTACCGGGACCGCGGCGAAACGGAACGGGCAGTAGCAACCTACCAGGAAGCGATGACTCGCCATCCATGGTTTGAGCCCACCTTCGTGAATCTAGCCGATCTTTATCGAACCCTTGGGCAGGACAAGCTGGGAGAAGAAGTACTGCGCGCCACCCTCCGAGCAGCGCCTGAACAGGCCAACGTGCTCCATGCCTACGGGCTCCTGCTGGTCCGGCAACAGCGTTACGCCGAGGCGGTCGAGCGCCTGGGCCATGCCGCCAGATTACGACCCGACAGCGCACGTTACAGCTATGCCTACGCCCTCGCCTTGCAGAAAATCGGAAACACGAGACGGGCCTCCACCGTCCTGATCGCTGCCCATAACCGGCATCCCAATAATCGCGACATCCTTTTTTCCCTGGCGGCATTGAGCCGCGACAGGGGTGATCACGAGACGGCGGTAGAATATGCGAAGACGTTGCTGGAACTGGCGCCCGATGACCCCGGGTCCCGGCAGCTACTCGAGTCGTTGCAAGTACAACAGCGCGCTACGACACCTTGAGTGGTTCCGGCAAGGAACAGGGTATTCCCGTGCGCGACGATTCTGTCGCGAAGTAACGAAACCCGGGCGGCGAGCTACTGAACCACCACCGGCCGTATGCGCACCTCGATACGGCGATTGCGCTTACGTCCTTCCGGTGAGTCGTTGGCTGCGATCGGACGGGTGTCGCTCATGGAAATGGCCAGCAACTGCTCTGGTGGAATGCCCTCCGCCACCATTATGCGGACGACGCCAGAAGCTCTCGCGCCCGCCAGCTCCCAGTTCGATGGATAGCGTTTCGCCAGCCCCGGACCGATGGGGACGTTGTCGGTATGGCCGATGACGACGATCTGATACGGGACTCCTTCCAGCGCACCGACCAGCTCCTTGAGAAGCGATTGCCCCTCGGGCTTGAGGTCGGCCGATCCACCGGCAAATAGAACGTCGTTTGGCAGGACTATCTGCAACCCGCTTCGCAACAGCTCCATCTTGACGGCACCGGCAAGCGCCCAGCGCGCGATCTCGTCTTCCAGCGCTTCCTGCTGGCGCTCCAGCGTCGCCACTTCCCTGTCGGTATCCAGCAACTCACCTGACAAGAAAAGGCTCGCGTCGGTCAGCCGCATATTCTCCGTGCGAAGGCCGGTATTCTCCTGCTGGAGGGACTCGTATTTCTCCTTGCTGACGCATCCGCCAAGCGCGAATGCCGTCGCCAGAATGAACGGGAAAGCCGCAGATCGAATGCTCGTCATTTCTCTTTCTCTCTAAATGCTGCTCCGGAAAGCGCGGGATACTAGCACAGGCCGGCGAACGCCACCTATTTTCCGTAGAAATGATTCGGCAGCCACAGAGCGATCTGCGGGAAAATCATGACCAGCGCCAAGCCAAAGCACATGACCAGCACGAAGGGGACAATGGATCGGTAGATATCCATCAGGGATATCTCCGGGGGAGCCATCGCCCGCATGAGGAACAGGTTGTAGCCAAAGGGAGGTGTCATGTACGCGATCTGGCAGGTGATCGTGTAGAGAATGCCGTACCAGATCGGATCGAAACCCAGGCTGATGATCAACGGAACGTAAAGAGGCGCGACGATGACCAGCATCGCCGTATCGTCGAGAAAGGTGCCCATCAGCAGGTAGGAAAGCTGCATCATGATGAGTATGCCCCACGGGCTCAGCCCCCAGCGCTCGATGAACAGGGACTCGATGGCCTTGACGGCACCCAACCCATCGAACACGGCACCGAAGGCAAGCGCCGCAAGAATGACCCACATGAACATGCAGCTGATGCCCAGCGACTTTCGCAGTGTGTCTTCCATTACCTGGCGGGTCAGCCGGCGCTTGAGCAAGGCGGCGATGGTGGCTGACGCTGCACCCACCGCCGAGCTTTCCACCAGGCTGGTGACGCCCATCAGAAACAACCCGGTCATGAAGAAAAAAATCAGGAAGGGCAGAATCCCGGCTCTCAGCAGCTTCAACTTCTCCTTCATCGGGATCTGCCGCTCTTCCTCGGCCAACGGCGGCCCCAGCTCTGGCTGAAACCAGCATCGGACGATGATGTAGAGCATGAACAGCCCCGCCAGCAGGAGCCCTGGAAAGACTCCGGCAAGCCACAGCTGGCCCACCGGTTGTCTGGCGATCATTCCATAGAGAACCAGCACCACGCTGGGTGGCACCAGAATGCCGAGCGAGCTGCCGGCCTGGACCACGCCGGTGATCATTATCTTGTCGTAGCCCCGCCGCAACATTTCGGGCAGCGCGATACTCGCTCCAATGGCCATGCCCGCCACGCTCAGCCCGTTCATGGCCGATATGACGACCATCAAGCCGATCGTTCCAATGGCCAAGCCACCTCTGAGCGGACCGAACCAGACATGGAACGCGCGGTAGAGATCACTCGCTATGCCGGATTCCGACAGCATGTAGCCCATGTATATGAACAACGGCAACGTCAACAGGGGATACCAGTTGAACAGTTTGAAAGCCGCGGTGAACGGCATCTCCGAGCCGCCGGTTCCCCACAGCGTCAGAGCGAAAACAGTAGCCACGAAACCAATGGCACCAAAGACACGCTGCCCGGTGAGCAGCATGAGCATCATCGACGCGAACATCAGCAGCGCAATCAGCTCGTAACTCATGCTGCCGGCTCCCCTTTGGCTTTTTCCATGTCCTTGAAAAATGTGGCCAACACCTGCAACAGCATCATTGCGATGCCGAGCGTCATGATCACCTTTATCGGGGCCATGGGCGGCGCCCATGCCGAATAATTCTTCTGGCTGTACTGGATCGCATATTGGGTGCTCGATATTCCGCCGTAGAGGAGAAAAAACAGGTAAAACATCAGGCAGCAACCGGTAACCAGATCGACGATCGCCCGCGTCCGCACCGACCACCGCCCATACAGCAAGTCCATTCTTACGTGGGAGCCGAGCTGCATGGAGTATCCGCCGCCGAGCAGGTAGTAGGCGGCCATGGTCATTTGAGCCACCTCCACAACCCAGATATACGATGTGTCGAAAACACCTCTGGAAATGGATGAGAACAGCAGCACGCCCATCATGACGAATATCAGATACATGGCGAATCTGCCGATCGTGCGATTAAACACATCGACAACCCGCACGAAGGTTTTTACTGCTTTTGGCACACGCCCCCCGATCTCCATTCTGCCGAATCAGGATGCCAGACGCTGGCTCCCCTGGCCGGATTCGCTCCGAAACCAGGGGAGGCCTCTTCTCGTTATTGAACTTCGAGTGTTGAGTCTACGTGTATCGGTAGGGACGGCCCGCTTTTTCCATCGTCGCGGCGTACTCTTTGAATATCTTGATCACTCTGGCAGCTCTCGGGCTGGTCTTGGCAATTTCATCCCAGAACTTTGCGGCTGCATTCTCCACTGTCGCCCACTCTTCGTCCGGGATGGTGGTGAGCTTGAGCTTCGTGCCCTTGGTCCGAAGATGCGCTTCACCGCCCCAATACCAGTGCTGCCGGTAGTAGTGAGAGCTATCCGCACAAACCTGGAACAAGGTCTTCAGATGCTCGGGCAGCTTGTCCCACGAATCGGAGTTGGCGAAATAGGATCCGCACCAGGCGCCGGAAATATTATTCGTCAGGAAATAATTGGTGACGTCGGCCCAACCGACCGTGTAGTCCTCGGTGATGCCGGACCAGGCAATTCCATCCAGCTCACCGGTCTGAACCGCGACCTCGATGTCTTCCCAGGGAAGGGTTACCGGGATGACGCCGAATTGCGACAGGAACTTACCGGCCGTCGGGAACGTGAACACACGCAAGCCCTTGAGATCCGCGAGGCTGCGGATCGGCTCGACCGTATTGAAGTGGCAGGGATCCCATGCGCCGGCGCTCAACCAGGTGACGCCATCTATTTCACCGTAAGCTTCTTCCCAGATTTCCTTCAGCCCATACTGGTGAAACAGCACGGGCACATCCAGGCTGTAACGGCTTGCGAACGGGAAGTAGCCGCCGAATACCGAAATATCGACAGGAGATGACATGGAGTCGTCGTCGCTCTGCACGGCATCGATGGTGCCCTTTTGCATGGCTCTGAACAGCTCGCCGGTGGGCACCAGCTGATCGGAAAAAAACAACTCGATGACCATTTCGCCGTTGGCGATCTTGTTGAAGGCGTCGATGGACGGTTTGATGACGTGCGCGGCCAGCGCGGGGCCGGCGTAGGTTTGAAGACGCCACTTGATGGGCGTTTTCGATTGTGCGTGCACGTAGGGTGCGCTGACGCTTGTGGCCGCCACTGCGGCGACTGTTCCCGCGCCTGCTTTTTTGAGAAATTCCCGTTTTTTCATTGTGTTTCTCCCTCCTCTTGGAATTTGCAAATATTCCGACCTTTCTGGCAGGAAATGGCATCATATAATAATTTTCGATGCGGAAGGGACCCTATGACGTTGGCGGTGATTGGCGCGGGATTCGGCCGAACCGGGACCATGTCCCTGAAGCTGGCACTCGAGCATCTCGGACTGGGGCCCTGCTACCACATGCGCGAGTTGCTGGCACATCCGGTGCACGATCCACTGTGGCACGCGGCCACCCGCGGTGAGCGCGTCGATTGGGACGCGCTGTTCCAGGGTTTCACCTCCGCTGTCGACTGGCCGGTAGCCGCGTTCTGGCGGGAGCTCTCCCATCACTACCCGCAGGCCCGATTCGTTCTCAGTGTGCGCGAGCCGCACGAATGGCACGAGAGCGTGCTGGAGACGATTTTCAAGGCGCTGTCATCCACTCCGGACGCGCGCGACCGGGATGCGTGCAGCCATCGCGCCATGACCCGGGAATTGATCCTCCATCGGACCTTCGATGGCCGGCTGGACGACGCTGCCTACGCCATCGCCGTCTACCAGCGCCACAATCAGGCGGTCCAGGATGGCAATTCGGCCAATCGCCTGCTGGTGGTCGAGGCCGGCAGCGGTTGGGAGCCCCTGTGTGCTTTTCTTGATTGTGCCGTTCCCGACCTGCCCTATCCGCGCAGCAATAGCCGCGAGGAATTCCATGACCGGCGCCTGTGGAGAACGTGCCTGGAGATTGAGCCGGTATACCGCCCTTGACATTCAACCCCTAAACGCGAATGATTCTCATTACGATTACGGTGCCGGACCCGAAGCGGACGATTCCACCTGCCTTTCCTCAACCTGATCCACGTCATTG
>SMUX01167445.1_pt1 | contig 11783 bp, 13 predicted proteins | sample 2456431 | NCBI WGS metagenome assembly SMUX01 (sample SAMN11095930, study PRJNA526329) | marine sediment metagenome | biome: Marine sediment; feature: Surficial sediment; material: Deep marine sediment; isolation source: Hadal surficial sediment | place: Pacific Ocean | collected 2014-11 | depth... | reverse complement strand
TGCAAACCCTTTCAAACGTAAAAAGGGGCGCAACTCTTTTCTTGATAAGCTCGCGTACTATCTTTGGTAACTCCAAGCAACGCATCATCACTAAGATCAGGCCGTCGTTTGTGGGCTTGTTGAACGCCATGGTTTGTAGAGTTAAGCGGTAGATTTCAGCCGTTGAGCGGTCTCAGGCTGCTTGTCGCAAGGACAGCCTGCCAACGATTTGACATCGCATATTCCTCGACCAGAGTTCTTTTTGCCGAATATCGCGCCTGCGCGATAAATGCATTAACTCAGTTTTATAGAGGTAGAGCACAATGGATGTCAAACGGTTGATTACTGCGGTCATTGTCTGTCTAGGTGTTACTGCTATCCCAGTTGCATCGGCTAGTCAGAGTAACTGGTACCTAGGCGCTGGTACGGGCACTTCCGATATAGATAGGAGCGATCTCGACGACGATTCGGGTATGAAGTTTTATGCGGGCTACCATTTCACCGATCGCTACGCACTCGAGGGCGGATATACTAATTTAGGTACATTTGACATTGACGCAGTCCCGGGGGCTGATGTCGAAGTTGATGGGTATCAAGTTGCCGGTGTCGCCCGTTTTTCGCTTAAGCGGCACGTCGCCATTTTCAGTAAGGCCGGCCTTTATACGTGGGATTCCGATGTGTCAGGCACCGGTGCGGCGTCCGATGATGACGGCACGGATATCATGTATGGGTTCGGCGTCAACTACAGCGTTGGCAATTGGGGCATACGCGGTGAATGGGAACGTTTCGACGCCGATGACGACGTCGATATGATTTCGGTGGGTGTCATCTATCGCCGTTGATAGAAGTCAACCGCATCACAGCTGAAAAGCCGGGCAAAATGCCTGGCTTTTTTGTTCGCGACGAGGTGTCAGAAAGAAGAAGGTCCCGCACAAAGAAACGCAGGCGGTTTTCATCTCAGGGATGCGGTTCCACAGGATATAAGGCTCATTACGACTCGCATTCGATGTGCGATCGACTATAAAAGTTATAGGGAAGTGTTTTCATAGGCCCTTTTTGGGCCTATTTCATGTCATAGAGGATCGCAAATGAACAGGTACAGGTTTCTATTGATTGCACTGGTTGCACTGCTCGCGAACGGTTGTGCCACCGACCTACTGACTTCCGGGCGCGTCGTGCTGAAAGATGAGAAACGGGTGATCGATGTCAGCTTCAATGATCAAGACCGTAGGCTGATCCATCAGTATTATCGTCATCATAAGAAGCGCAAGGGAAAAAAGGTGCCTCCGGGTCTGGCCAAACGCGGGGGTAATCTCCCACCGGGCTTAGCAAAACGGGATACCTTACCGCCTGGGCTTCAAGGGCGTGCCTTGCCGGCCGATCTCGAAGCGCAGTTGGCCCCCTTACCCAACACCCACGTGCGTGTGCGAATCGGTGCGGACCTTGTTTTGCTAGATCGCAACACCCGAATTGTTTTAGATGTAATTTACGGCGTCGCGAGCTAGTTTGGTCAGGCAGCTAGTGCATGCGTTCGGTTTGGTACAGCGTCTCGACATCACAGTTTTGCGCCGACGATCTGATTGGTTGGGTAACCGATCGTTCAAGGCGCCCGATATGCGGTAGCTAGGACAAGACCACAGTGAAATTTAGACAGGTAATTGGGGACGAGTCGAGGCTAAAATAGACGGCCATTACATCGAAGGAGACTAACAATGCAACAATTTCGGCGATTCGCCAGACCCATCAGTCCTTTGGTGGTGCTTTGCCTGCTTGGCTTAGGCCTAAGCACCTACCTACCCGTTGGCCATGCGGTTATCATCAGCACGGAGGCCGTGGTAAACGCGGAGCAAGCGCAGCAGCAACGTGATCACGTCCGTGATCTTCTGAACCGAAACGATGTCAAGGCCTACCTGAGCGCTCGTGGGGTGGATCCGGCCAATGTGCAAGTTCGGGTAGACAGTCTCACTGATGCCGAGGTCGACACCCTTGCGAGTCGCCTGGACCAGCATCCCGCTGGTGGCGACTTCTTAGGGGGCGGCTTCTTAGAGGTAGCATTAATTGCATTTATAGTTTTGCTTATAACGGACATCCTAGGTTACACCGACATCTTCCCGTTCGTGAATAAGAAGGCCAAATAAAAGTCCTGCTGTTGCATCCGTCATGATGAGTGCAACGAAAGCTGCATGGTCGCTTCCAGGTGTTTGTTTAATCGTCTGCACATTGCTGGTAGTAGGGTGCGCGAGCGCGCCTCAGACCAGCCGACTCTTGACCGCGCCCGGTGGACCGAGGCCGCCGGTAGAACTCACCAAAGTCCCGTTCTTTCCGCAAACGGCCTATCAATGCGGTCCCGCGGCCCTCGCCACGGTACTCACCTCGGCCGGCGCGGCCGTCACACCTGACGCCTTAGTCCCCCAGGTCTATATACCTGAACGTCAGGGCAGCCTGCAGCTCGAGTTGCTAGCTGCCTCGCGCCGCCATGGTTTTATCCCCTATGTCCTCGAACCTCGATTAGACGACGTTCTAAGCGAAGTGGCTACGGGAACGCCAGTGCTTGTGCTGCAAAACTTGGGACTAAGCTGGTACCCGAAATGGCACTATGCGGTTGTTGTCGGCTTTGATCTATCTGCGGGCCAGATTATTCTGCGCTCCGGTCGCGAGGCGCGCCACATCGTCTCATTGCGGGTATTCGAACGCACGTGGAAGCGCGGAGGGTTCTGGGCGATGGTAAGCCTGTCACCCGGCCGCCTGCCGCACACAGCGCAGGTAATGCCCTATGTGCAAGCCATCCTGGGGCTGGAGCGTCTGCAGCGTTGGGACGATGTTATTGTGGCCTACAACACGGCACTGTCCCGCTGGCCGGGCAACCTCGCTGCGCAAATCGGTCTCGGCAACAGTCATTATGCGCTGGATGAACTCCCGCGGGCCGAAGCAGCGTACCGGCGAGCGACTCGGGATCATCCAAACGCTGCGCCAGCGTTCAACAATCTGGCACAGGTGTTGGCAGATCAGGGACGGTTGCAGGAGGCTGAAGAAGCTGTACGACAAGCCGTGTACCTGGGCGGGCCCCTGCTTGAGCGTTACGAACAAACGCTCCAGCAGATTCTAGTGCGTCAGCGCAAGGCGGCGGGTGGGCGCACCTAGGATTGCCGCGTATTATACGCAGGGTCGAGAAGGGACCACGGAATACTACATTCCGTGTTAGACATCATCCCGGAAAGCCCATGTACTGTCTTGGCCAACTCAAACAACGCGTCATCACTAAGATCAGGCCGTAGTTTGCGGGCTTCTTGAACGCCGATTTGTAACTGCTCCTTACGGTACAGACCTGAAATGGCGGCTTGCTCTATCACGGCAAGGATTGTGGCGGCGAGGCTATCCATTGATTTGTTCTCTGGGACTTCTGATATGTTAGGTCTGCTCCCGACCCCGAGCCGTCCTTCCACTTCGGGCGCTCGAACGTCCGCTCTCGGCTGGGCCGCCCACAATTGGACGATGCATAGCGTCTGAATCTCCGTTATATTCGGCCAACTACAACATAACTGGGAGGTATCAAAATGTGCAGACACACGTTACGGCAGCTTTCGTTAGTAGCTGCAGTTTTACTGACGTTTGTGATCGCCGCTCCGGTTGCGGCAGTCGAGATGACGTTTTACGGTAATCAGCATTTCAAGTTCGTTTCCGATGAAGGCAAGGTCATCCTCATCAACCCGTGGGTCAAGGGCAACAAGGACGCGCCCATGACCCTCGATTCTTACAAAAAGGGCGACGTCGATCTTATTCTTACCACATCAGGGCACGGAGACGACCAAGGCAACGCGGTCGAGATCGCGGCCAAGACCGGGGCCAGAATCTTCACGGTCGCCGAGCTAGGTTTGTGGATGATGAGCGAAATCGAAAAGTACGGCGGCTCCAAGAAGCAGATCTACATCGGGTCCATCAGCGGCCGCGACAAAGTAGGAAACGTAACGGTCCAACTTATTCAGGCCGCCCACGGCACCGGCATCAGCACCGGGAAAAAAGACCATCCGGCACGTTATTATGGGGGGCCGGCGTCCGGGGCGGTGATTACCTTCGAGAGTGGCCTGAAGGTTTTGATGGCCGGCAGCACAGGGCTTTCCATGGAGTTGCAGCTTTTCGGCATGCGCTTTCAACCGCACGTGGCCTTGGTGCCGATCGCCGGACGGTTCATGATGGGTCCGGATGACGCGGCCTTCGCCACCAAACTGCTGATGACCGACAACCCCAATCTCAAGACGGTTGTTCCGCAGCACTTCCGCGTCAAGGGGCGCCCACCGTGGATGGGTACTCCGGCTGAGTTCGAGGCGGAGATCAAGAAACTTGGGCTTAACGTCAACGTGCTATCCCCGAAAGTTGGAAAGACTTACACCCTTTCCAAGTAGGGGTCGAAGCGGGTTTTATGGCATTGGCGCCCGGCGCGGACAATGCCGCGCGATTCCCCTATAGGGGAGGCCCTTTTGTGGGATTGGATCGGCATGTCCACTTTGGGTCATGGGCGGCGGTCTAGATGACAGATCGCAGTTTTCCACCGCCAACTCAAGCAACGGCATCATCACTAACATCAGGCCGTCGTTGGTGGGCTTCTTGAACGCCGATTTCTAACTGCCCCTCATGGCATAGACCTAATATACAGGTCTGCTTCCGGCCCAACTCAGTCACTCGCACCTATGTCTATAAACGTCTGGCATACGGCGTCAAGCGGACATTGGCCGCTGATTGCGCGTATGATCTGGGCTTGACATGAGGAGATGCAGTCGGTCCAGCGGAGGATAAACCGTTACACTTGGCACCGCCGCGCTGCAGCGGGAACTACGTTGAATGGCGGTGCGAGGTGTGGGCAACGGGAGGGCGAGCTATATCGGGAGGACCATCTATGAAGCAATTCAGCTATACCGTTTCATTCATACTGTTGTTACTTGGCGCCACCCTGACCGCGAATGCGCAGGAATCGCCGCTCACCGTCGAGGGTGCAACCACCATATCGGCTGATATGGCCAAGACCCTTCACGACCGGGGAGTGCCGTTTGTAGACGTACGTACGAATGATCTGTTCGAGACCTCGCATATCCCCGGGGCAACCCATCTCGAACTGTTCGGTGTGTTCGACGAACCCAACCTGCTCAACGCCGCGGCCAAGGACAAGGAAGTCGTCATCTATTGTGCGGGTCCGGGTTGCAAGCGGTCTTCCAAGGCCTGCACCAAGGCCGTGTCATGGGGTTTCAAGAAGGTGTACTACTTCCGCGGCGGCTTCCCGGCGTGGCGGGCGGCGGGTTTGCCCACGGATCCACCGTAAGCAAACGCCACCAGCGCTGTCAGTCCACGGCTGAAAACGGAAAGGCACCGGAGCGCTGCACCAGCAAGTACTGGTTGCGCTCGTCGCGGGTCCCACCGGGATGTCGGTAGACCACCGCGCACGACGGGCGGTACTTGTTCCACGCGTTGCACAGCCGGTCGCCGACGATGCGGCTGATGCCGGAGTCCGACCACAGGCCGGTGGACGTAAACTGGCCGTCCGCTGTCCGGCGGACGGTGAATTCCAGTCCGGAAACCGGGTGGCGCCCGCTGAGCGTGTGTCCAAAGGCCAGCTCCCGAATCTCCGCGCCGCTGAGCTTATGCTCCCGGGCCAGGCCCCATTCGTCCTTGAATTCCGGCATCCCACCCTTGCGCAGACCTGTTTGCAGCCGCTCCAGATCGGCCGTGTCCTTAAACGGCCAGGCGTCGGCCTCGAGCACCGTGGTACTCAGCCGCCAGTCCATCAACGCGTTGGTGGCGAGCCGCTTGAGCTGATCGAGGGCGGATCGCGCGTCCTCTGTGCGGCCCAGGAAACCGTAAGTGGCTACCAGAAAAGTCAGCGTGCCCCGGTGAGCAGCGACCCGCTCGCGGGCGGCCTCCAGCGATTTGGCAGCCTGGTCAAAGCGTTCCAAACTGAACTGGACCATGCCCAGTTGGAACAGGTAGTCGGGTGGATAGTGGGGGTCGAGGCGCATCGCCTTGGCGATCATTTCGCCCGCTTCCGACGGTCTGTGCGCGTAGGTCAGGGCCTGGGCGGTGGCGAAGTAGCCCGCCGGATTATTGTTGTTCAAGGCGATGGCCGTTTTGGCCTCGGCAATGGCGTGCTCATGCTGCCCCGCCAGGGTCAGGAAACCGGATACCACTTGATGACCCAGCGGGGTGGGGTGCTGTTTGATCTTTTCGATGTAGTGCATAGCCTTCTCGAGCGTGTCGTCCGGCGTCATTCCAAGGTCGTTTTGCCAGCCCTTGACCCTGGCGTTCTGGTAGACGGACCCGAGCGCGGCGTATGCACGCCCGTAGTCCGGATCGAGCCGGATGGCTTCCTCGAACAGGGGAACAGCCAGCACGTAGTGCTCGGGAGTAGCGCGCAGATAGTGCGCCCAGCCCTGCAAAAAGGCATCGTGCGCCTGCGCGTTCCTGGTCTCGCGCTGGTCCGCGAGAGTCTTGTCCTCGGGACCCAGATGCACGGCCAGCTGGGTGATGATTTCCTGGGTGATCTTGTCTTGCAGCGCGAAGATGTCGTCCAGCTTTCCGTCGTAGCGTTCAGCCCACAAGTGTGTGGCGCTCGCGGCGTCGATGAGCTGGGCGTTGACGCGTATCCGATCGCCGGCGCGCCGGACGCTGCCTTCCAACACGTATCGCACCCCCAACTCTTGGGCGACCTGGCGGACGTTGACCGCTTTGTCTTTATAGGTAAACGTCGAATTACGCGCGATCACGAACAGACCGGAGATCTTTGAAAGATCCGTGATCAGGTCCTCGGTCATGCCGTCGACGAAGTACTCCTGCTGTGCATCGTCGCTCATATTGATGAAAGGCAACACGGCAATGGAAGGTTTGTCGGGTAACGGTAACGCCATGCCCTCGACGGACGCAGGCTCTTCTCGAGGTACCCAAGGCTGCCACCACGCCAGCCAGCCCCCCACTATGATTAGGACGGCAACAGTGGCTCCCGCCATTGTTCGCCAAGCGGGTTTGGCTTCTCTGGCCGCGCTACGCGGTTCCGGTGAAGGGATAGACGCCCCTGACTTCAGCGTGACCGCATAGACCCGCACGGGTTCCTCGAATCCCTTCAGCTCCTGCTTACCCTGGTACTCGTACTCGAACGGCAGACGCTTGGGTACAGTCTGGTAAGTGGCATCCTGAATGCAGACGCCCCCGGACTCAGCCAACTGCTCCAGACGCTGCGCCAACACTACCCCGTCGCCGGTAATGGTGTGGTCCGCGATTACCACCTCGCCCATCGCGATACCAATCCGAAGATGTGGTTGAATGTCATCCTCTAACGTTGAATTAAACTGCGTGTTCTCCGCCTGGAAAGCGAGTGAGGCCGCAACCGCGTCCGATGCCCGGTCAAACTCGGCCACAAGCGCGTCGCCGCGTAACTCCTGAGGTATGCCACCGTAGACTTCGATGGTTTTGGAAAAGCGGTGGAACGCATCTTGAATGCGTTGATGGGCGAGGGTCTCGTTACGATGAACGAGCGGGGTAGAGCCGACCACGTCGGCGTGGAGGATTACTGCAAGCTTACGTGCCAGACGCTCTTCCACACGGATTCCCCGCCCCAACAAGGGTGTATTTGCGATGTTACCGCGGCACCGACACTATGACGAGGGCCTCGGAGACGTGTTCGCCGATCTTGAACTTTTGGAGGGCTCCATGTGTAACGGTTGGACGAAAAACGCTGCGCCTGACACGTTTATCGTTCGATGCTCGAATGTCTGCATTTGCGCGTCCGAGCGCACCTTCAAGTCCATTTACTTTCTGTTGCGCTATTATCCGGTGTTGGCCGAAAGCATACCCCTTGACGCTGTCTCTGGAAAGCCCACATACTGTCTTTGCCAACGCAAGCAACGCATCAACACTAAGATCGGGCTGTAGTTTGCGGGCTGCTTGAACGCCGATCTCTAACTATCCCTCGCGGTACAGACCTATATATTAGCGTTGCTGCCGACCCATTGCGGACATTCGGCCAAGGTGCCAATATCGGCTATCAACGAACATCTCCGCTCGAATCTAGCGACGATGTCGACGCGACTTCCTGGTACGGAGGACACTGCGATGATCAAAGGCCTTCACCATAATGCCTACCGCTGTCGCGACTCCGAAGAGACCAGGCAATTCTATGAGGGGTTCCTAGGTCTACCCTTTGTGAAAGCCTTTGAAATCACGGAAACGAAAACGGGCCGCAAGACCAGTGTGCTGCACTCCTTCTACCAGATGGGTGACGGATCATTCCTAGCATTTTTCGAGGCACCCGATTATCCCTTCGACTTTAAAGATCAGCACGACTATGACCTACACATCGCGCTTGAGGTAGATCACGAGACATTGCATACCATGTTTGCCCGCGGTAAGGCCGAGGGCATAGAGACGCGAGGGATCGCCGATCACGGCTTCGTCCAGTCCATCTACTTCAGAGATCCGAACGGTTATGTGATCGAGCTGGCTGCGCGGACCGCATCAGATGACGTGCCTTTGGCCGAGGCAAAAAGTGGTGCGCGACAGGCTTTGGACGCCTGGCAGACCTCCAAGTAAAGCCACAAGACTACACGCATTGCCATCAAATTTGTTTAATGCAGATAGTAAGGCTGTTGGTCAAACATGGGGCTCGACCTACACCCAATTCAGTCAATGCTGCTGAATTCAGTAAGCGAACGGCAATAATCCACTTGATAGAAAAACTGAAAGCGTGACCTTTAATAAATCCCTTGTAATGTCTTTGCCAACTCAAGCAACCAAAACCCGAAACAGGAAACAACCAACGACAGAGAGGTGAATCATGAAGAGAATCGGCATCTGCGTCGCGGCCGCAGTCCTGCTGGCTTTGGCGCCGTTCACGGCATCCGCCCACATCCTGGCGATGGTCAACTACGAGAGCAAGACCCAGGAGGGGCTCCAGGCTCACGGCATCAAGGACCACGGTGACCGCAAGGAGGGGATCGCCGTCATCGACGTCGATCCTGAATCCAAGACCTTCGGCGAAATCATGGTCGACATATCTCTGCCGCCGAATCTGGTTGGCCATCACATCTTCTACAACCGGGACATGAGCAAGCTTTACGTGACCGCGCTCGGTCAGGGCTGGATCTACGTGATGGACATGAAAGTCCTCGACTACAAGCTCAAAAAGGTTGACGTCCCCGGCTGCGTGGTCGGCGAAGACATCATTTTCTCCGGCGATAACAAAACCTGGTACCTGACCTGCATGGGCTCTGGCAACATCATCGTCGGTGATGCGGAGACGGACGCGATTAAGTCGACGATTTCCCTGCCCAAGCCTTATCCGCATGGCATCGCCATCAACGATGCGATCGACCGCATTCTGGTCACCAACACCATCAAGCACGATCTTACGGATCCCGGCGAAACCATCACCGTCGTCGAGGCGAGCACCGGAACTCCGCTGACCAGCCACAAGCTTTCCGGCAAGCCTTCACCGTCCGGGGTGGCGCCGGTGGAGATCCTGTTCGTTCCCGGCGCCGACCCGCCGCTGGCTTACGTCACCATTATGTTCGGTAGCACTCTTTGGACCGCGACCTGGAACCCGCAATCGAAAGAATTCGATGTAGCCCAGGCCTACGATTTCAACGGCACCGGCAGCGGCGTACCGCTGGAAATCTACTTCGGTCCGAAATCTGAGCGCATGTACGTGACCACGGCCAATCCGGGCCATTTTCACATCTTCGATATCAGTAAGGACCCGGCCAAGCCCGAACTGCTGAAGACCATCAAGACGGCGGCGGGCGCCCATCACGTCGGGTTCACTAAGGACTGGAAATACGGCTTCGTTCAGAATTCATTCCTTAATCTGAAAGGGATGAACGACGGGTCGATCAAGGTCGTCGACCTGAAGAGCGAAAAAGTTGTCGCTTCGGTCGATACCCTGAAGAACATGGGCTTCAACCCCAATTCCATCGTGTTGCTGCCGAGGTGGAACCATTTGGCCGGGCACTAGGGTTCTCCACCTGAATATGGATGCACAGTGACTTATCGAACGGCCGCGCCGGGAAAATCTTCCGGCGCGGCATCGTGTTAGACGCGCCCCTATGGCACGACGTCATCCGTAAGGGGTTGGGAATTGTCGGAGTAAGGCAATTCTCGAAATCGGTACGCCGCATTTATCAGACTGCCCGAATCCCCGCTTCCCAACATCGGAGAGCGTCTTAGCGTGCGAAGTCTGTTTAGGGTCAGAACCGGCGCTGTGAGATACGTAAGGCAACGACCGCTTTTTGATCCGCAAGCGGACCTCGGGTCAACTCTTAGTAGCTTTAATGACGTACCTTGCGTCACCATCCTAGATATTGATTTGCGGGCTAGGAGCCATCTCTTGAAACCCCATGTACTGTCTTAGCCAACGCAAGCAACTTATGATCATGGATAAAAGGACGTTTGGACTCACTATGTATGGCAAAGAGCAAGTGATATCTGTCAATATAGGTGGGTTAAAGAATCGGACGACTAGACTGGTGAAGATGATGGTCGATTCAATGCCCGCTTTTTCGGTGATGCCCCGCCTCGGGTGGGTGAAACGAAAATATCCTGCGCTGGCGTTGGCGGCAGCGCTCATTGTCATAACCCCGAATGCGATGGCAGGAGAAAACACCAATAATCTCACCACACCAGCGGTCCCGCGTGTTACGTCTCGATTAGAACAGCCCGCACCGGCAGAGCTTGAGTCCCAGATAGCGCACCGCGAACTTATGCGGCGCCTGCGAGAGGCTATCGAGCAGTTGCGAGATGAAGATCCGGACGCGCAGGGATGCATGGAAGGTTAACCACGCCGTATGGAAAAGCTTTTCTGGGTGGTTCCTGGTGAACTAGCTGGCCGAGCCGGTCCAGATCGCGAGCCTTGGGTATCTCGCTGCGTTGGATGCGGAGAACCCTGGCAACCCGCCCAAGCATATCTCGAAGACCGATCCCGCCGCGCGTTGGACAGCGGCACCGGGCGGCCCTGCCTTCTTTGCGTACTCAACCAACTATCTGATCGACCTCAATGCGGGAATCATCGTCGATGTGGTAGCAACCCCTGCTCATCGCACGGAGGAAGTGGCCGCCACCAAGACGATGATCGACCGGGTGGAAGCGCGCTTCGATCTGAAACCGGAACGCCTAGTTGGTGATACCGCGTACGGTAGCGCACCGATGCTGAGCTGGTTAGTGGATGAAAAACAGATCGATCCTCACGTCCCCGTCTGGGATAAGTCGGAACGACATGACGGTTCGCTTGGCCGCGCGGACTTCAACTTCGACGCTGATCGCAACTGCTATATCTGTCCTTCCGGCAAGCAGCTTCGAACAACCGGTCGTGTTACCACTGACGACACCATCTAGGTCTGCTTCCGACCCTCGTCGTTCGGAGATAATTCTCTGATCAGTTAATGAAGCTTCGATACCATTTTTGAAACTTATCGAATGATGTCGAAGCCCCCATCAAATATCTAGACGACGTAATGTTCGTTGGGATACTCGGCGAAATACCGGTCTCTTCTGTCGACGATGACGGTCACAATCTTTGACCCTTTTTTCATTGTCTTGGCCATTGCGATAGCCGCACATACGTTGGCTCCTGATGACATGCCGCAGTACAGGCCTTCTTCCCGGCATAATCTGTCGGCCATTGTCTTGGCATCGGCATTTTCGATGGTGACCTCATTGTCCATAACGTTACTTTCAAGAAGATCTTCAATCAGAAACCTTAATTTGGGACCACCAAAATTTTCCAGGGCCTTGTGAACGGCCCGGGAACGTACCCATTCAATTCGGGGATCATC
>SMUX01055917.1_pt1 | contig 11783 bp, 8 predicted proteins | sample 2456431 | NCBI WGS metagenome assembly SMUX01 (sample SAMN11095930, study PRJNA526329) | marine sediment metagenome | biome: Marine sediment; feature: Surficial sediment; material: Deep marine sediment; isolation source: Hadal surficial sediment | place: Pacific Ocean | collected 2014-11 | depth 0-1... | reverse complement strand
CCTGCTTGTAAGGCAGGTGCTCTGAACCAGCTGAGCTAAGAGCCCGATCACACCATCAATTTTGGTACTTAAAACCTCCCGATCTTTACCGATTTTCATCGGCGATGGGTTGAGCTAAGAACCGCATATTACCAGCTAAAATTGGGGATTGCAAATCTAGTACAGATTTCTATTATTGCAAAAAAGATAGATCTAAATTCACCCGAATTTTGATCTATAAAATAGTCCGAAGAAGTTTCCTCTGATATGGAGAGCCAATGAGGCGCTTCGGGACACTCTTTTTGATTACAGCCTTATAAGTTTAGGGTATTTTAAGATCCCATCTAAAAAATTAAAAAAAGCAAAATTAACAATATCAGTAAAATAGCCATCCAGTGATAACCGATCTTGGCTTGAGGGAATTCGTATCCGCAGATCGGGCATAAAGTACTCTTCTTGTCTATTTCCATTGCACACGAAGGGCATTGCTTTTTCTTTTCCATGGCAAATAATATGAATTTTTATTTTGTCAGGAGCAAATTAATTGAGGCCTATTTGGCTGGTCAATGACCACTGAGATGTTTAAGAACATCATTTTTTTGTAAATTTTAGTAATGATGGTTAGATTGATGTAACAAAAAGAAGGCGTCTTCGTATTATATTGGTATTATATTGACAAATATTAGGGAAATAATTGTCAATGATAAACAGACCAAAATAAATTGCTAATGAAACGTACTAACCTGGGCGAATTTGAAGAGCTCGTTCTACTGATTGTGGCAATACTGAGTCAGGGCGCTTACGCTGTTTCAGTGAAAGCCGAAATGGACATGCACACCAAAAGGCAGGTTAAAATAAGTTCAATACATCTGGCATTGTATAGGCTGGAAGATAAAGGATATTTATCATCCGAGTTTGGAGGGGCTACAGCCGAAAGAGGGGGAAGGAGAAAGCGATACTTTAAGATTACTCGGCAAGGAAGGATTGCCCTGGCCAGCACCAAAGAGCTTCGTAATTATTTATGGGAATTAATTCCGGAAGTTTCCTAAAATGAAAGACCCGAATAAAAATATCAAGCCGCCTAAGTGGGCAATATTCGTGCTCCGTAAAATTTGCAGGGCAGATATCTTTGAGGAAATGCTGGGTGATTTATTAGAATTATTTAAGTTAAGGTTAAAGCAAGATGGAAAGACTAAAGCCAATTGGTTTTTCGTAATAGATGTTTTCACCTCGTTTAGATTCCATTACACAAGAAAATCAAAGTCAATAAATATAATTAATATGTTCAGATACAACCTAATTATAGGTCTTAGAAATTTAAGAAAACACAGGCTGTTTTCAGCGATCAACCTGGCAGGATTATCGATCGGTTTAGGATGTTCAATTTTTATCTATTTGTATGTGCAAAGTGAGATTGGATATGACAGGTTTCACGAAAATGCTGACAGGCTTTACCGGGTAAACCAGACCTTCATTTGGGGAGATGATAAAAGTAAATTATTCTCCTCCACCGGACCAGGGGTTTCAATTGCTTTAAAAGATGAGATCCCTGAAATCCAGGCAGTAACCAGATTGCATACTCCTGGAGAATTTATGGTTACCTATAAAAGTAGCGATAAAGTGGTCACCCATAGCGATGAGAGAATATTTGCCGCTGACTCTAATTTCCTGGAACTTTTCACTTTTCCATTAGCTGAAGGCAATGCAATGACAGTCTTTAAAAATCCTAACTCTTTGGTGATGACAGCATCCACTGCCTTTAAATACTTTGGTAATGACAATCCTCTGGGCAAAATGGTTCTGTTGGGCAAGGGAGGTGAAAGTACCAACTATGTAGTTACAGGAGTTTTCGAAGATCTTCCGGAAAACTCTTATATAGATTTTGACATCCTGCTTTCAATGAATAGCTTTCCAGGTGTTGAAGATAGGAGCTGGAGTTGGATCTGGACTACCTTCGTCACATTTGTCCTTTTGGATGAAAAAGCTTCCTATGATGCCGTGGAGCAGAAACTTGAAGCCATCCCGCCAAAACATGCAGAAGCGACTTTGCAGCGGGTTATGGGCATTTCATTCGATGACTATATCAAAAGCGGGAAAGAATGGAAACTTTACTTGCAACCCTTAACTGATATCCACCTGGGCTCCGCCAATATTTATAACCGGCTAAATACTGTAGGGGACAGATCGGTAGTAAATACCCTAATTGCTGCTTCATTTTTCATTCTTCTACTTACGTGCATCAATTACATGAATTTAAAAACCTCTCAGTTCTCCAGGATTGCAAAAGAGAGCGGTATCAGAAAATTACTGGGATCGAATAGAACTTTGATCAGTTGGCAATATTTTGTTGAATCCTTCCTTTTTACTGTGATATCCATGGTGGTAGCATTATTGATGGCCTATTTGATAATACCGGCATTTAATCAGTTGTCTGGAAAAGAACTTCAGGTCACCGAGCTATATAGCTCCGGATTATTGATTAAGCTGTTATTGGTAGCACTGGCAATAAGTGTGATCAGTGGGAGTTATCCTGCTTTCTTATTGAGCGCATTTAAGCCAATTGATGTGTTAGCAGGGAAACTAAAATCCGGCAGAGCATCCGGTAGACTTCGCAATATATTTGTAATTGTACAATTCTCCATTTCATTATTATTGATTGGGTCTACCATAGTAGTATATGATCAATTGCAATATTTGGTGAACAAAGATGTGGGTTTTGCAAAAGATAATCTGGTTACCATTAGCAGGGTTGAGTGGCTCGATAATCAGCAAAGTGTAGCCAATGAATTCAGGAACCTGCCAGGAGTTATTAGTGCTTCATTATGTACGTCAGTCCCTCCAAACGTATATAATGGAGATCAATTTGTTCCTGAAGACGATCAGAATAAATCAGCTCCGTTAAATTACCTGAAAGTGGATGAGCACTACCTTCCAACCATGAAAATAGAGTTGATCCAGGGCCGTAATTTTTCTCCAATTGCTGCTTCGGAAAAGGATAAAGTAATATTAAATCAATCGGCAATAAAGGCATTAGGTTGGCAGTTGGGAGAGGTCTTGGGAAAGAAGATCTTGTATAGTAAAGAAAAATTTGAGGTGATTGGTGTTACCACTGACTACAACTTCTGGTCGTTGCAGGCTGCCATCGAACCACTGGCTTTATTCCATCAGGAAAGTCCGATTTCAGGGAACGGCAGGCAATTTATTGTAGCAAGAATTGAGGCTGATCAGGCTGTTTGGACGGAGGTAATTAGCAGCATGGAATCAAAATGGAGGGATCTCAACGCGGGTGTAAGTTTTCAGTATGATTTTGTAGAGGATGCGTTTGCGGAGACTTTCGAGGGACAGCAACAATTTGGGAAATCTTTAGGAGCATTTGCCCTTGTGGCATTTTTTATTGCAGGATTAGGTCTTTTGGGAATGATAATTTATGCCCTTGAGCAAAGAATAAAAGAAATAAGCATCAGGAAAGTTCTGGGGTCCAATTCATTTCAGGTTATTGTTTTAATGAGCAAAAAGTATGTAGGCCTGATATTGCTAGCCGTTATTGCCAGTATTCCCATTACAATGTGGGCTATGGAACAATGGTTAATTAATTTTGAATATAGAATTCAGATAAGACCCTGGACTTTTATTTTATCTGGTATAATTACCGTGTTTTTTGCCATCTTAATAATAGGAATTCAATCTTTTAAAGCTTCTTTGAAAAACCCGGCTACCGTGCTGAGAGACAACTAAGGATCCGGGATTTGTTACCGGTCAAATCTATTGCTAAATTTATTGAAAAAAAGTAATGAGATATATTCTGGTCGTCATACTGTGTTGGAGTAATATCCATGTTTCGTTTTCATTTCAATATAAAGTAAACCAGGACAGGATAGAGAATCGTATTCTCACCTTGGGCAATTATGGCAAGAATCCAGAGGGGGGAGTAAGCAGAGTGGCATTTAGCGAGGCCGACATCAAGGGAAGGGAATACATGATGCAGCTAATGAAGGATGCAGAGTTAGAAGTCAGCATTGATGCTGCTGGAAATATTATAGGCCGAAGAAAAGGAAAGAATTCAAACGCCAAGCCAATTATGTTTGGATCTCATATTGATTCTGTTCCCTTTGGTGGTAATTATGATGGGGATGTAGGCTCAATTGGAGCTTTGGAAGTAATGGAGGTACTAAAGGAAAACAATATATTAACAGAGCATCCATTGGAGATGATTATTTTTTCTGACGAAGAAGGAGGACTTGTGGGTAGCAGGGCATTGATCGGTGAATTATCAGACCAGGCATTGCAGGTGATCAGTCATTCCGGTAAAACTATCGAACAAGGGATAAAAGATATTGGCGGTGATCCTTCTAAGCTTGATGAGGTTATTAGAAAAAGTGGGGATATAACTGCTTTCCTGGAGTTGCATATAGAACAAGGAGCTATTCTTGATGATCAAGATATTGATATTGGTGTTGTTGAGGGAATCGTTGGTATTGATTGGTGGGACGTTACCATTGAAGGATTTGCTAATCATGCCGGAACTACACCTATGAATAAGAGGCAAGATGCCATGCTTGCGGCAGCACATTTAATTGTTGCTATTAATGAAACAGTGACGGAAATTCCTGGTCAACAGGTTGGAACGGTGGGAAGAATAAAAGCAGAACCCGGAGCCCCCAATGTAATCCCGAGTAAGGTTATCATGAGCTTGGAGATCCGGGATTTATCCGGTGAAAAAATAATGGAGGTTTTCCGGTCCATAAAAGAGAAAGCAGCAGAAATAGCTGATAATTCTAAAACCAAAATCACCTTCTCTCATATTGATGTTTCTGCCATTCCAGCTCCCACAGATCCTGAAATCAGGGAGTTTATTATTGCCTCCTGTAAGGAGTTGCAAATCTCCTATAAATCGATGCCCAGTGGGGCAGGACATGATGCGCAAGATATGGCTAAAATTGCCCCCACAGGAATGATCTTTGTCCCTAGTGTAAATGGGATAAGTCACTCACCTATTGAGTATACCAGTCCTGAGGATATGGCAAATGGAGCCCAGATCCTATTACAAACCATTTTGAAAATTGATAAAACAAAAAAATAGCACATTTATTTTAGTGGTATTTAAGCTTAAAATGTACTCCTAATGCATGTTAAGGCAAGTACTTGAATTGTGGATATATTGGTGTAAAAGTTGTGCATAAGAAGTCAAATTGACTATTTATCTTTATCTCAGCATTTCCATTCTATGCCTATGATTGACCTTAAAAATATAGACACCAAAATCACGTACCTGGAGATAAAACTTAAATCTGCCATAACCGAAAATTTTTCTGTAAATTCTATTAATCAAATCAGGGATAATATTAATTACATGAAAGATCGCAAAAATGAATTAACTAGGATTAGAGAGGGACTTGACGACTTGCATTCAAGGCTTTAACAGATCTATTTTGAAATCTTTATCCAATTTTTAATATCTCCAACGTTTAATTAAATATCTCGCTGTAAGTAACGGGGGGATTAACAGGAAAATATTCACCACAGGGGTGGGACACCACATGGGCGGGAATAGAATCCTCCCCTTCTTTGGTGGATCCTGTCCGCCTTTTGGTGGATTAAATACCTATATTTGCAAAACCCCCAGGATTTTGTTGAGGTTGATAAAAAGGGTTCTTTTTTTTTCTTTCATTGCAGTAGCAATTTTGCTACTGGCTGGAACCGTTTCTACTTATTTGTATCAGGATAAGATTATTCAGCACCTGGTCAGAGAGGCCAATAAAAATATCAATACACCCATACATGTCGGAGAAATTGATATTTCTATCTGGGAAGAATTCCCCTTGATTGCAGTATCATTTAAAGATGTGGTGGTAGGGGAAAGTTACAAAGTCAATCCGGGAGTACTTGCGAAAGCCCAATATGTTTACTTTGCCTTCAATGCAATTGATCTTCTTCAAGACAATTACATTATTAAGCGGGTTATTATTGATGGCGGGGAAATTAACCTTGAAAAGAATTCGATTGGAGAAATCAACTACAATATTGTTGATAAAAGTGAAAGAAGTGAGGGAATAGAGTTGGACCTTGATAAGATTAAGATAATTAATACTAAATTCTCTTATAGTAATTTGGTAAATAATCAGGAATTAAGTTTACAACTGAAAGATATTAGATCGACCATCAAACTTATAAAGGATTATTATTCATTTAATATAAAAGGTGATCTAGTCTCTGAGAGAATCGGATTTGGAAAGGATAATTACCTGGAAAATAAAGATGTAAAGATTACATCTCGCATTACTTATAACAATTATGATAAGCTTCTCAAGGTGGAGTCATCTAACCTGAATATTAACCATGGAAGCTTTTCGGTTACCGGGGACTATAGGATAGGCAGACCTGATTCAATTGACATTTCAATAGTAGGAACTAATTCAGATATACACACCATATTGTCATTATTTCCAAATCGGATTGAAGATAAATTCTCGGAATATACCAGTGAAGGGGATGTTTATTTCAGCGCCAATTTGTCTGGCCCCTTATCGAAACTTCAATCACCCGCGATAATTGTTGAATTCGGCTTTGACAATGCTTTGCTTATCAACAAGAAATTCAATGCCCGGATTAAAGAGGTCACTTTTGATGGATATTTTAAAAGTCCTGAATTGTCCGACCTATCAAAGGCTGAACTTCACATCAAGAATATTAATGGTAAATTTGACGACAAAGAATTTTCCGGTAGTCTTCTGTTGGAAAATCTCCTGGATCCCTATTTGGAGTTTGACCTCCTTGGAGATTTTGAAATTGATAAGCTGTTTGAGTTTTACCCTGTTCAAGAGATAAGTCAATCAAAGGGACTTATCAATCTGAGCTTGAATTTCGAGGGTAAAATTGCAGATCTACAGAAGGCAGCAGATAAAGATAAAATAAAGTTATCCGGAGAGATTGGAATGTATAATATTGACCTTGTTCTAAGCAAAAACCAACTGCCGATCTATGGTTTGAATGGGAATCTGCTTTTCAATAACCATGACATTGCACTTGACCAAGTGTCAGGCCGCCTGAGTGATAGCGACTTCTTACTAAACGGGTTTTTTAGGAATATGATAAACTTCGTTCTATTTGAAAATCAACCAATTGGAATTGAAGCAAAACTAACCTCGGATTACATCGATCTGGATCAAATTCTGTCAGGGAATTATGGCGCATCTGTTACCAGCGAAGAATATTCATTTTCGATTTCACCCAAACTCTTTTTGAATTTTGACTGTGACGTAAAATTCTTAAAATTCAGAAGATTGAAGGCTAGGGACATAAAGGGTACACTAAAAGTTAAGGAGCAGCTTGCCCTTGGAAAAGATTTTACTGCCCACGCTATGGGTGGCGATGTGAAGATCTCCGTGATGGTTAATGCCCGCAATGCTAATGACATTCAAGTAGATACAGAAGCAGAATTAGATGGTATAAATATAGATTCGCTGTTTTTTGTATTTGAAAATTTCAACCAGAACTTCCTGGTTGATAAAAACCTCAAAGGACAGATCTATGCTAAGATTAGTACCGAAATGTCTTTCAACAATAAATTGGTACTTAATTCCGACAAGTTAATATCCGATGTTACGGTTTCGATTAAAAATGGTGAGTTAAATGACTTTGAACCAATGAAAATGCTTGCTAAATATGTGTCGGATGAATCTGATCTCGCCAGGTTAAAATTCTCAGAGCTGAATAACGACATCCATATAGAGAACAAAGTTATCTATCTTCCACAGATGAAAGTAAGTTCAAACATAACTACTATCAACCTTAGCGGGACTCATACTTTTAATCAAGATATAGATTACAGGGTAATAGCTCCATTGAAAAGGAAAAAGATTAGCGATAAAGATGAAGCTTTTGGGGCAATTGAAGATGATGGTGAAGGCGGCGCCAAAATTTATCTAAGAATAAAAGGAACCACTTCTGATTATAAAGTCACTTACGATATCCAGGAAGTACGAAAAAAGATCATTGCTGATCTGAAAAATGAAGTTAAGGAGTTAAAAACAGCTTTTAGGGATAAAGGTAAAAAGAAGAAAAAAGTTGTAGAACTCAATTCAGATGAATATTTCGATTGGGATAATAAAAAGAAGAATTGATCTTAAATCAGGCCGAAGTGCCATAATACCCAAACCGTTGCAAAAGAGAACAATCCGCCAACGAAAGTAGCTCCTCCATAAGCTTTTATTGCATCATTTACCGGGAGTTTGCTCAACGAGGTACAGATCCAGAAATAACTACTGTTAACATATTTAATCATCACAGATCCGGAAGCCCCGGAAAGCATGGCGGCTTCCGGGGAAAGCCCAAGTTGGGAAAGCATTGGGGCGGTGATTGAAGCGGCAGTAATCACACCGACAGTAGTGGAACCGGTTATCATATTACCAATGATGCCGATGATAAATGGGAGGAGGAGAGAAGGCACCTGAAATCCCTGAAAAAAAGCAACTACATAATTTACTACCGGTGTTCCTTTTAATATTTCACTAAGAGAACCACCAAGTCCTGTAACCACTAAAATCATCGCCGAAACCCTAAGTGCACTTTCTATCCATTTGTTTGTGGAATCCTTTTTATGATCTTTATTTTTGATATTTAAATAAGCCAAAATCACTCCTATGGAAAGGGCCACAACCGGCCATCCCAGGTATTCCAAAATAATTCGAATTAGGTTGTCCTCGGGCAAGATAATTTTTGAAATACTCTGGCCAACGATCAGGATAACCGGCACTATAATTGGAGCAAAAGCTTTAATACTTGAGCCTTTGGATTTTTCAACTATTATTTCTTCACCGGAAAATTCAGAGGATGGCAATGTAGGTATTCTGGGACCAACTATATATTGTCCCCATATCCAACTTGCAATTGACCCAAAAAAGCAAGCCACTGAACCATAGAAGATGGTTTTGCCAAGATCTGCGCCAAGTAAGGCCGTTGCGGCCAGTGGCCCTGGGGTGGGAGGAACAATAGCATGTGTAAGTTGCAAAGCGCCAACCAATCCTGTTGACATAACGGCTATTCCTGTTCCCGTTGCAAGTGCAGAAGCATGAACCAGTGGATTAAGTATAACGTATGCGACGTCTGAGAAGATAGCTATTCCCAGGATAAAACCCGTAACGGTAAGTGCCAGAGGCATCCTATTTTTTCCCACAAACTTAATTATAGAATTAGTAATGATATTGATTGCTCCTGTGTGCTTGAGCGCTTCAGCAATTATGGAACCCAGGACTATAACTACCCCTATTTTCCCCAATGTTTTTCCAAATCCCGTTTCAAAAGCGCTTACGAAATTGTTTAGCTGTACACCTGGAATTATCCCGAATATCATAATCGGTATTAACAAAGCCAGAAATACGTGCCATTTCCACTTTGCTATTAAAAACAAGAGGAGAATTACCAATAGAATAAAACCAATCAGTGAAAGGATAGGGTTTGTTGCAACCGCAGTTGGATCCATTAGTTGAGTTAGGTTTGTGATGAAGTAAAAAAGTTCATGGCTAGTTGTACTCCTCCTTTATTAAAAGGGACACCACATAATTCAAGACCCATTTCTACCCCTGCTAAAGTCCCTAAAAGTGTTAATTCATTCAAATCACCTAAGTGGCCTATTCTGAAAACTTTGCCCTTTAATTTTCCTAAACCACTTCCTAGTGACATATTAAATCTTTCAAGTATAGCGGCCATGAGTTGATCAGCATCGTATCCATCCGGTATTAAAATTGCGGTTACCGATTGGGAATATTGTTCGGGAACCTTGCAATAATTTTCTAACCCCCAATGATCCAATGCTATTCTGGTAGCTTTGGAATAATCAGCATGTCTTTTGAAAATGGCTTCCAATCCCTCTTCCTGTAAGATATCCAAACTTTCATTCAAACCTACAAACAGCCCTGAAGCCGGAGTATAGGGATAAAAACCTTTTTTGTTTAGGTCCATTATTTGCTCCCAACTCCAATAATACTTTTTGAATTTAGATTTCCTGGCCGCGATCTTCGCTTTCTCACTGATAACATTAAATCCAAGCCCTGGGGGTAACATCAATCCTTTTTGTGATGCACAAATGGCTACATCCACCCCCCATTCATCATGTTGATAATCACAAGTGCCCAGGGATGAAACGATATCTGCCAACAATAGCGCAGGGTGGTTTACTGAATCCAGCACTTTCCTCACACCAAAAAGATTGGAGGTTATACCGTTTGAGGTTTCGTTGTGAACTACCATCACTGCTTTGATAGTATGGTTTGTATCTTGTTCTAACTTCAGTTTTATGGCATCAAGATCCACACCATGTCTCCAGTTACTTTCTACCCAATCTATTTGAAATCCAATGGTTTCTGCTAATTGTTTCCACATGCTAGCAAAAAATCCCGTTTCATAAGCCAGGATCTTATCGCCTGGATTAAGCACATTTACCAGTGCGGCTTCCCAGGCCCCGGTTCCTGAAGAAGGATAAATAATAACATCTTGTGAAGTCTTAAAAATCCATTTCAGTTTTTCAAGCAACCGAAAAGTCAGTTTAGCAAAATCTGGCCCCCGATGGTCAATTGATGCTCTGTCAATAGCCCGTAAAACCCGTTCGGGGACATTACTTGGACCTGGGATCTGTAAGAAATGTCTACCTGATTTATTGATTAGAGATTCTTTCATGATAACCGATCACAAGATAGCTATTGAAAGTCGAATGACACAATACAGATTGACCAATGGTCATAGTACTTCAGGAAATAGCTACGTTTATGAATTCAATGAATCTATTCATTGCCTTGAAATTATGAATAACTAATCTTGGAAGACTAGAACTAGTTACCTGCTTATCATCCAGGTTATTTACAACCAATAAACTTTTCAATTTTAGAATTTCCAGATTAGGGTGATCCGATGGATAACCCTTTGGTACACGGCTTAATTTCTCTCCTCGAATTTCGCCAAAGAGTTTTTTAAAACTGGAATCAGTAACAATTTCCTTTAATTCACTCCCATTATAATCGATCTCTTGACGTACTTTGGCTAATCTGGCTGAATCAGGCTTATAAAGGCCGCCGGCTATGATGGAATTATGAGGTTCAAGGTGTAAATAATATCCGGCGTTTCCGCTTTTTTTACCGCCGGGTTTAAAAAATGCTCCAAAATGGGTTTTGTAAGGTGTTTTATCTTTACTGAATCGGACATCTCTATATATTCGATAGATACATTTCTTGGGCTCCAGAGCAGCTATTTCTGGAATTTCCACACCAAGCTTTTGAATAATATATTCTACCAGTACTAAAAATTCATCCAAAGATTTTTGGTATTGGGTTTTGTTGCTTTGAAACCATTCCCGGTTATTATTATTCTTTAACCTGGCCAGGAATTTCATAATCAGGGTAAGATCAAAATTAGACTTAGTCATTTTTTATCTCGATTCACTACACAATTCTTACAGTTGAGCACTAATCATATTTGAACTAAATATTTATCAATAATTTCGAAAAGTTAAAACTTTTTTGCATGTGAGAACATCGCAAGGGAAAGAAACTCAAAAACTCAACAACAACCCCATGGTCAAAAACTTTTTTAAGATTGTAATTAATAATTTTCACCAAGTCACAAAAGTAAAATCATTTCCTTTTCATACATTTGAAATAATAACTATAGGGCAATTGTCAATTTGTTAATCATAAAAAGGTGCTTATCTTTGCAGCCCTTATTTTAATGTTAAAGCAGAGATGAAAAGAACTTTTCAACCTTCTCAAAGGAAAAGAAGAAACAAGCACGGATTCAGGTCAAGAATGGAATCTGTT
>SMUX01296665.1_pt1 | contig 11791 bp, 8 predicted proteins | sample 2456431 | NCBI WGS metagenome assembly SMUX01 (sample SAMN11095930, study PRJNA526329) | marine sediment metagenome | biome: Marine sediment; feature: Surficial sediment; material: Deep marine sediment; isolation source: Hadal surficial sediment | place: Pacific Ocean | collected 2014-11 | depth 0-1... | reverse complement strand
TCCAGCATCCCCTGCCGACGGCGCAGCGCTGCTTCCGGCTCGGCCAAGCCATCCGCCGGGCGGTCGAGGCCTATGCCGACGATATCAAGGTCGTTGTTATGGGCACAGGGGGAATGTCGCATCAACTTCATGGGGAGCGGTTCGGCTACATGAACCGGGAATTCGACAATTGGTTCCTCGATCAGCTGGAAGGCGATCCGCAGCCGCTTATTGATCTAACCCACCATACCCTAATGGAGAAGGCTGGCGCAGAAGCGGTCGAGCTAATCATGTGGCTGGTCATGCGAGGCGCGATGACTGAAAAAGTCACCCGGCGCCACCGCAATTATTACGCACCGATGACGACCGGCATGGGGCTGATCACGCTGGAAGATGCGGCCTGATAATTCGCTCGCCACCTATTCGTACCATCAGTTGCTCCCTCACGGTACAAACGATACGTCTTCTCACGGTTCAACAGTACCCCTACCGCCGCCGTGATCGATAACGGATGTTGGACCATTGTGTGTGTAACAGCTTGCAAACGCGCCATCAAATAACCGACCATCTGACAACGTCCTGCAGGCGTTACCACTTCTTTCCAATTACATCCTCCAACGCTGCCTTCTTCAACAGTGTCTCGCCTGGGCCTGGCTTTCCGCAATATTAGAGTGCCCACATGCAATTCAACGACGCATTAATGGCGTCTTATTTAGGATGCAACTCAAGAGCTATTGAAATGCGTCTCAGAACCAAAATTATCAATTAGGACGGCGGTCACATCGATAACCCTTGTTGTTTAGTCGATAGTGACGAGCCGTTCTAGCCTGTTGCCAAATTCTGGCCCCTTAGATAGTATCCGTTTGTCATAGCCCCTAAAGCCGAGGTTTTGTTGCGCTGTTTTGCGCCGTAAGCCTGTTAACGTTAACATGCGAAGCTTTTCGTAGCTTTACGGGCCTAGTTAGTGGAGATGAAATGAAGTGTTCGCGGTGCCAGAACGAGAATCCCGCTGACGCGACCTTCTGTGAGGAATGCGGATCTCGGCTTGAAGTTGTGTGCCCCAGTTGCGGTGAGGCGAATCGACTCAGTGCGAAGTTTTGTAAAAATTGTGGCAAGCGGTTGGATCAGACCGATGTCACTGCCGCTGTGGCCAGGCCCAAATCCACTCCTGAATCTTATACTCCCAAGCATCTCGCGGAGAAGATTCTAACCTCCAAGACCACCTTAGAAGGAGAACGCAAGCAGGTGACGGTGATGTTCGCCGACATCAAAGACTCGACCGAGATGATTAAAGACCTCGACCCGGAAGCCGCCCAACAGCAACTTGACCCAGTGATCCACATCATGATGGACGCGGTGCACCGCTTTGAAGGGACGGTGAACCAGGTGTTAGGCGATGGCATTATGTCGATTTTTGGAGCGCCTATCTCCCATGAAGACCATGCAGCACGAGCTTGCTATGCGGCTCTAGCCATGCAAGCAGCAATGCAACCGTATGCCGAGGAGGTCCGTCGCTCCCACGGCATTACCATGCGGATTCGTGTTGGGCTTAACTCCGGTGAGGTTGTCGTCCGTACCATTGGTAACGATTTACATATGGACTACTCGGCTGTTGGGCAAACGACAAACCTGGCATCCCGCATGGAACAACTGGCAGCACCGGGTAGTATTACACTGACCGCCACCACGCTCCGACTGGTGGAAGGCTTTGTCTTGGTCAACACGTTGGGACCCATTCCGGTCAAGGGAATGAGTGAGCCGGTGGAAGTCTTCGAACTGACGGGTGCCAGTGCGATCCGTAGACGCTTACAGGCAGCGGTTGCCCGTGGTCTCACCAAGTTTGTCGGACGAGACACGGAAATCGAGGCGCTCAATCAAGCCCGAGAGCGAGCCGCAGCTGGACATGGCCAGATCGTTGTAGCGGTCGGAGAAGCTGGTGTGGGCAAGTCCCGCCTGGTATATGAGTTTGTCCATTCCCACCGCACACAAGGCTGGCTGGTGCTGGAGAGCGCCTCGGCTTCCTATGGTAAAGCAACGCCCTATTTCCCAGTCGTGGACCTACTGAAGCGGTATGTCCGCGTGGAGGACGGTGACGAACCTCGTACCATTCGAGCCAAGGTGACCGGGCAAGTTTTAACCCTGGACGAATCTCTCCAGGAAACGATTCCTGCGCTGTTATCCCTGTTGGACGCACTTCCCGAGGACAGTCCGTTTCTGCAACTCGAACCACTACAAAGACGCCAACGGACACTTAACGGAATCAAACGCATCTTGTTGCGCGAAAGTCAGGTACAGCCCCTGCTATTAGTCTTCGAGGATTTACATTGGGTCGATTCAGAAACTCAGGCGCTACTCGACAGTTTGATTGAAAGTCTGCCCACAGCCCACCTCCTCCTGCTGGTCAATTACCGTCCGGAGTATCAGCATGGTTGGGGCAGCAAGACGTTTTACACGCAGCTCCGACTCGATCCATTGCAACCTGCAAGTGCCGACAAGTTTCTTGCGGCTCTGCTAGGGGATGACCCGAGTCTAGAGCCCGTGAAAAAGCTCCTCATTGAGCGGACTGAAGGGAATCCTTTTTTCCTGGAAGAGAGTGTGCGCACGTTGGTCGAGACACAGGAGTTGGTAGGTGAGCCGGGTGCGTATCGCCCGGCGCAAGAGCTTCCAACGATTCAAGTACCCGCTACCGTTCAGGCGATTCTGGCAGCGCGTATTGATAGGCTGCCGCAGGAGGAAAAACGGCTTCTGCAAACAGCGGCAGTCATAGGTAACGAAGTACCTTTGTCTCTGTTACAAGCCATTGCCGAGATGTCTGAAGAGGCACTACATCGGGGCCTCACCCATATTCAGGCCACCGAGTTTCTGTACGAGACCAGCCTCTTTCCTGAGTGCGTTTATACCTTCAAGCATGCCCTGACGCATGAGGTAGGCTACGGCAGTCTACTTCAGGAACGACGACGTGTTTTGCATGCACGAATCGTCGAGGCTCTAGAGGCGTTCTACGCTGACCGCCTGACCGAGCAGGTCGACCGGCTGGCCCACCATGCCCTCCGAGGCGAGCTCTGGGAGAAGGCCGTGGCCTACTTCCGGCAGGCCGGCGCCAGGGCTGTGACACGGTCGGCTTATCGGGAGGCCGTGACATGCTTTGAGCAGGCGCTCGTGGCCCTCAAGCATCTCCCGGAGCATCGCGGTACGATTGAGCAAGCCCTCGATCTGCGGCTTGACCTTCGACATGCCCTCTTTCCGCTGGGAGAATTCGGGTGGATGCTTGACCACCTTCGCGAAGCCGAAACCCTCGCCGCTGCCCTCGGGGATCAACGTCGCCAACGCCAGGTCACCTCTTATATGACTCAGGATTTCCGCGCCTGGGGAATCGCCAACCTCCAGCTTCTGATGGGTAGCCATGACCGAGCCGTCGCGTCTGGCCAACGCGCCCTCGCTCTGGCCACGACCACGGGGGATTTCGCCCGCCAGGTCATGGCGAATTACCTGCTGGGCGAAGCCTGCCACGCCCTGGGCGACTATCGTCAGGCGCTGGACTTCATGAGGAAAAATGTGGAATCCCTTGGAGGCGACTTGGTCCGTGAGCGCTTCAGCAGGCTCGGGTTTGCCGGCCTGCCGTCCGTGTTTTCTCGTGCCTATGTGGTCCGGTGCTGTGCCGAGCTCGGAGCGTTCGGCGAGGGCATCGCCCGCGGCGAAGAAGCCATCCAGATTGCCGAGGCGGTCGATCAATCAGTTGACCTGATCGGGGCGTATGCCGCAGTCGGCGCTCTTTACCTCCGCCAAGGGGAACTCCTCAAGGCCGTCTCCATGCTCGAACGGTCCCTCGCCCTCCTCCAGCCCCGGAACCACCCATACTGGTTCCCGGTGATCGCCCCGCCGTTGGGCGCTGCGTATGCCCTGTCCGGACGCGTTGCCGATGCCCTACCGCTCCTGGAACAGGCGGTGGAACAGTCCAGAGCCATGAGAATCCTGGGCGGACATGCGCTCCAGGTCGCCTGGCTCAGTGAGGCCTATGTACTCGCCGAGCGACCGGAGGATGCAATCCAGTGCGCGGAGCGTGCCCTCGATTTCTCCCGAACGCACAAAGAACGGGGACACCAGGCGTGGGTCCTCCGACTCCTCGGCGAGATCGCCGCGCATCGCGATCCCCCGGATGTCGAGAAGGCCGAAGTGTCTTACCGTCAGGCCCTGGCCTTGGCCGACGAGCTGGGCATGTGCCCGCTCCAGGCCCATTGCCACCTCGGCCTCGGTGCCCTGTATCACCACAGTAACAGGCCGGAGCAAGTCCGATCCGCACTCTCCGCCGCCATCGAGCTCTTCCGATCGATGAAGATGTCGTTCTGGCTGACGCGGGCGACGGCTGAGCTGGCGAAAGCACAATGACTGACGGAAGCCGCTGCCCCCGATTGGCCATTACTCGAGCCTGACTGGATCACCGTGGTGAATCGTGCCGCCCCGCAACACGGCGGCATAGACACCCACATTGACCTGGTTGTGCTGGGCCGCCGTGCGCAGGATACCCAGGTCCCTGGGGAGATCACCCTGTGGCAGGGTCGTCATCACACAGCGAGGGCAGGAGCCAGTGATGCTCAGGCACACGTCGTCCCCTATGATGAGTGTATGGCCGATCCAGGCATCTTCCACGAAGTCTGTCTCGCCAGAGGGGACCTCCACCACAACGTTGGGACGAAAGCGCCGGGCCTCAAAGCGTCCTTGTGGATACAGTTCCCGGAGCCGCTCAAGCGTGGCCGTCGTCAGGACGTGGATGACGGCAAAGTCGAAGAACGTCTCGGGCGGCATGGCCTCGTCGGTTATCGTTTCCCGGTGGACGAGACCTTCCATATCTGGCCAGTACTCTTCCAGGCTCGGCGCCTTGGGCGCTGGCTTCCCCAACGTGACCTCGCGGCCAAGCACATTCGAGAGGATGTCATAGAGGTCGGGCTGCGCGCTGGTAACCGTGGTGCTGTCGGGAAGCGTGACCCGGACCGGAGGCATCTGCTCGCCGAGGCGCGGGGGCGTAATATAGGCGGCTCGGAAATCGAAGAGCTTCCCCCACTTCCGGGGGTTTTTCGCGCTCGCAACCTTGCCGGTTACCGGGTCCATGAGGGCATATGCACGATCCCCGAGCAGCCCCCGTTCCGTGACGTCGGCAGCGTTCAATTCCTCTCCCATCATGGATTTGACAGGATACCGCCAGAGAGACACCACTGAACCAACAACAGTCTGCGTCGTGTCTGACATGGTCCGCACCTCCTAAAATTAACGGAACTTCCTTTTTGCGTGCGGCCGCCGAGAACTTAGAGATTTCCCGCCGACCAAGTACCAGTCCCCAATTCGGGGGCCCAAAACAGTTAGCGAACACAGTACGCTGGGCCCGGATCAGTATTCTGTTTGAGAAACAAAAAAGCCAGCACACCCTTGGCTTATACTGGCAAGAGCGACTGGCTGCTATAATCAGTCGAAGAAATCATCTATGCTGAGCACCAGACCGTGTCGAAGAGTGGCTTGCACCATGTAATCCAAAACTCACTGTCAGTGAAGTTACGAAACCATCTCCCCTATGGCCAAACTCTTGCGACTTGGACTCCACGGTTGCGCATATTTTAGTTTTTTGTCGGATCGGGGTAAACTTATTTGTTTCTGGGGACAACTGCCCAGGCTTCAATCTCGATAAGCATATCGGGCAGGTCTATTCCCACTCCTCTGAGCAATGTGGCGGGTCTGGGATGTTCCCGTAAGTCAGGTTCATTCTTTTCAAAAAAGCTGTACATCTCGTCGCGCATGTCAAACACATCTTCTCTTCTCTTCAGGAAATAACGAAACATGACGATGTTTTTCAGCGTGGCCCCCATCATCTCAAGATTGTTCTTGATATCTTCGAGGCACTGACGTGTCTGTTCCTTTATTCCACCTACGACTTTACCTCTCCCGGCCCGTTCTTGATCGGGAGTTCTACAGGGTGCATCTTCGAATGGATCCCTTCCTGTGGACCCCGAAAGGAAAAGAATGTCAACGTCCCCTCGGGTTCTAAACCCTGCCGCCCAGTTCATTTTCTCCTTATGGTAGTGCGGCCATAGAGTTCCCCAATCGTATTCGACCTTGCCTTCGTTTTCTCGTTGGACTGCATCTTTGTTCGTGGCCATTGTTAAGCGAAGCCTCCGTTTATTTATTTAACCGACTTAGGGAAGGCCGAAACCATACCAACCGCACAAATCGGTTGTCAAGATGCGAAACCCTAAACAGGACTACCTCTCTGGGTTGTATGGGAGGTTCCCTACGGTCCAGGTCAAAGGTAACCTGGACTGGACGGGGTCAGGTCACAAAGACCGAAGGGATAGAGATTTTGCGAGGAAGCTCCCCCATCTCCAGAAGCATATCCATTTCGGCCTCTGCGATCTTCCTTTCCGTTTCGGTAAAGGTGAACTCGATCCTGGGGTAACGGGCTGAGGCCAGCGCGGCCTCTTTGTCGCCGGGGTAACGTTTGAGAAATTCGTCTGCTATCTCATCGAGATGCTCCTCGCTGTACGCAAAGGAGGCCTTGAACGCATTGAGCAGTTTCGTCTTGAGCTCGGGGTTCTCCTTGAGTAGAGGCTCGCGCACAGCGACCATATGCTTGATGAATTCGGAGAAGCCATGAAGTTTTTTCCACCCATCACCATCGGTGTACAGGCACCGGACGGCATTGTCAGTTTCTCCTTTAAAGAAGAACTGGTCGATCAGCACGACGGCATCGGCCTCGCGCTGCTTTAACTTTTGCAGGAGCTCTTCCTGTGGATAGGACACCCAACGTAGGCTGGTCTCGTCCACGCCGTAGCAATGCTTTAAGAGGAAACGGTGGGTCACGTGGGGGGTCTTGTGGTGGGACGCAATGAGTCGTCCAGAAAGGTCTTGGGCAGTTTTGACCGGACCATCGGCCAGGACAAACATACCGTTTCCCTTTGCGGTGGATTTCCACTCTGTGGAGATCCCCACGATCGGCGCTCCTTCGATCTTGCGGTTCAAGAAGTTGGCCAGATAAATATTGGCCACATCGATGTCGCCTCGGATGAGGGCCTCCTCCAGCTCATGGCTGGGAGGATCGGGGAGCTCCGTGACCGATAGGGTAAAACCGTCAGGTTTCACCAAGCCCTTTGCCAGGGCATAGTAAGTGCGAAACATGCAGAAGCGATTGCGGTAGTGAGCGAATTTCAAATCCATAATGACTCCTCCAGGGCACATGATCTCATCTCTATACTTAATGCAGATGTCCAGCCCAGCCAAGGCGTTGACCTGGGGCTCGCTGAGAATGTTGTCGGTTGCCGCCCGAGGCTATATCAAATGATGCCTTGTCCAACACGCAAAAATTCGAGTTACAGTTGACAAATACAGGCCATCTATCGGATAAGCAATGGGACCCTTCTTTTAAGAGTTGCTAAAAAGTTTACAAAATGAGCGAAACCCAAACTCTAGGAGACCTCACTATGGCTGAAGACGCCAAAGGCATGAAAAGGTTCTTGGCCCACCTCGACTCGCGGGAGCTGCTGCTTAGGATGACCTGGGAAGAGTGGCTGAGCGTTACACCTCCCTACCAGGAGGTCAATTTTTCTACCGAAGAGGTCACGGTTCGGTTTGCAAGAAACGGCTACGAATGGGATATGCACGGGTCACTTTACACCCCTGAGAAGGAAACCGATCCGACAAAGGCATTTGTGATGTTCCACGGGGGGGCAGGTAGCGAAAAGATCATGGACCTAACGCCCGATGGCCGGCCCGGACTTGCTCGGGTTCTCGCGGCGCAGGGGTGTAAGACATTGAGTCTTACTTATCCCGGCCACTATCCCCCCGGAGGAGTCTGGAAGACGCCGGTACAGGATCGCATGCCCATCTATTTGCTGGATCGAGAACTGTCCTTGGAGGAGACACTCGATCGAAATTTAAAGTGTACCTTTAATACCATCATGCAAGGTATGGGATTATTAACAGACAATCATCTACCGAATCGTCGTATCATCGCCTTTGGCCATTCTACCGGAGGCCCTATGGCGGCTCATTTGACGCGGTTTTCAAAAAAGGCCACGGTGATTGGGTTGGTGGGTTTTGGGACCGGCGGGCCGGACGGTTGGCGCAAAGAGTGGAAGGATACAACAAACGTCGAGCGGTATAATGAAGTACCCATTGAAAAGATCTCAAGGCGCTCACCCGAGAGCTTTCGCGAGGCGAAGTATGAAGATCCCCAGGACCTAACCCCATGGGGAGGAGCAGAGGAATATATCGAATTAGTCTGTAACATTCGCTCGCAGATGAAGACTAGCCTCTGCGATAACCAGCACACTGGAGCCGTGGGCATTTTAGCTGAATACCCAAAGAGGACTGGACTTCCTCGTGAAGAGTACTTTGACCATCTTCAGGATCCAGACCCACGTTGGTTAAAGACGATAAATGTGCTGCTTCTCGTTGGTGAGAATGACAAGGGACACTGGGTCAAAGGGGATCGAATCGAGGACAAACGGGAAATGTTCATGGCACGCAAATACGCCGCCACCACTCGGGGGACCCATTTGGTCTTGATCCCCCGCTACGGCCATGTGGGCTATGCGGAACTCCACAACGAAAAGATTGCCTACCTTTGGCTTTGGGCAGTCAGATCGGGGCGCTTTGATTCGTAGAGCGTCTGTTACCTGTCCCTATTGCTTCCGCTCATCTCAAGCGGTTGTGTAACCCGCTTTTTCAAACTGGTCGCGAGGCATGCGTCCCGGGTGTTCAGGGAATTTTGAGGTCAGCTGACCGCATGCAGCGTAAATGTCCCGCCCCATGGTTTTTCTGACCAGTGCATGAGCCCCCAGACGAATCAGCTCGTTTTTGAACTGATGTACGGTTTGTTGGCTGGGGCGGACAAAATCCGCATCCGGATGCTCATTAAACGGGATAAGATTGATCTTGTTGGGTACAGAGCGGGTCAGCCGAAACAGTTGGCGTGCATGCTCTAGGGAGTCGGTCAGCCCCTTAAGGAGCACATACTCAAAAGTTACCCTATCACCTGACTCTCGGGCATGGCGTTGGCAGGCCTCTAGCAACTGTTTGATCGGATACTTCTTGTTAATGGGCATGATGGCGGAGCGCACCTCATCGTTAGAGCCGTTCAAACTCACCGCCAGGCGCGTGCCTGATTCGGTAACCAGCGGAATCAGCGGCACAAGACCTGAAGTCGATACTGTGATTTTTTTCCGAGAAAACTTGATGCCAACATGTTCGATGAGAATTTTAATCGATGAGAAAACAGCTTCGGGATTATCAAGCGGCTCGCCCATACCCATGAACACAATGTTGGTAATACGCTTACCCGTAGGCAAAACGTCCCTCGCCCGTAGCAACTGACCGACAATTTGGCTCGTGGACAACCGCTTCGCGAGCATTTGCTTGCCGGTAAAGCAAAACTTGCAGGCCAAGTTGCAACCTACCTCAGTGGACAGACAAAGGGTTAACCGGTCATCTGCTTGAATCAGCACTGCTTCCACTGTCAGCCCATCGCCTACATCCAACAAAATCTTGATGGTGCCATCCCTACTTTCAACTCTCTCTACTACCTTTGGGAGAGCAAAATAAAAGATATTTTTCAGCTCAGTTCGAAAGGTAATGGACAGGTTCGACATCTGGTCGAAGTCTTCCACTCCTTTTTGATAGACCCACTGAAAGAGCTGCTGGGCACGAAACCTTTCTTTGCCAAGGCCCACCAAGCTCTCTCTCAACTGTTCAAGAGTTAGGTCGTAAAGATTAACGGTCGACAATGATCAGACTCCTAAATAATTGGGATAAAGTCATTTATGCCACAGCGCCGCCGCCGCGGCAATACCAGGATTTTGCGCCTCGAATACTCCTCGCCCATAACGGGATGGTTGGCCGTTTTGGCACTTCCACCTTCGCAATAGGACCCATGGTATGTTGACACCCCGCCCATGCTCAGATAGTTTCGCCAAAAGCGTTAGGCCACGTGATTGGTTTGCTGATAGATCCAGTGGTTCGACCGATTCGACCGTTTCGACAAGCTCAAGGCCCTGACCCTTCGACCATGCTCAGGGTCATGGTGAGGTACTCGAACCATGAGGCCCTCGAAGGGCATTGCTCACCACCCCGAGCTTGTCGAGGGACGGATCAGGTGGAATACCAATGAACAATTCAGGCGGGCTGCCGGAAAGTTAAGGAGGAACCCATGGCTGGGCATACGGATCTGCGGAAAATTATCAACCAGTTGAGCGAGCTAGGGGAGCTGGAACTAATTGAAGGGGCGGATTGGAATCTGGAGATCGGTGCGATCACAGAGATTAAAGGAGAGCAAGATGGACCGGCCTTGCTCTTTGATAAGATCAAAGGGTACCCGCCAGGGTTCCGAATCCTGGCGAATCTGTTTTGCACCCACAAAAGATCTGCCCTGGCACTTGGTCTTCCATTGGAGCTTCGCGGAGTAGACCTTTTAAACGCGTGGCGCAAGAGGCTTCAAGGCTTCTCTCCACTCCCAGTGGAGGCGGCGGAAGGTGGTCCGCTCTTTGAAAACACGATGGAGGGAGACCAGGTCGATCTGACGGTATTCCCTGCTCCAATTTGGCACGAGCTTGATGGCGGGCGATATCTCGGTACCGGGTGCGGAGTGATCACCCGGGATCCAGAATCAGGTCATGTTAACATCGGTACCTATCGGTGCATGATACAGGGGAAAAACACGATCAGCGTTAAGATGAACAAGGGAAAGCACGGTCGAATGGCCATGGAAAAGCACCATGCCTCCGGCAAACCTTGTCCCCTTGCCATCACAATCGGACAGGCCCCAAGCATCTTCTTGGCCTCGCAGCTCCCTCTTTCACCCGGGGTAGGAGAATACGAATTTGCGGGCTGGCTCCAAGACTCACCTGTCAAAGTGGCGCCGGGACCTTTAACCGGAATCCCCCTTCCAGTAGCGGCGGAGATTGTCCTGGAAGGAGAAGTGCCTCCTTACAGAGAGAAGGATTTACCCACAGAGGGGCCTTTCGGGGAGTGGCACGGCTACTTTACTGCTGCCAACGTAGGAGAAGTCCCGTTAATGGTGGTCAAGAGAATTTACTTTCGAAACAACCCCATTATCCTTGGTGTCCCCCCGTTGAAGCCTCCCAACCAATACGTGGCAATCCCACTGGGGGCGGCAAATCTGTGGGATCAGCTCGAGCAGGCCGGAATTCCGGACGTCAAGGGGGTTTGGGGTTTTGTCTATGGGGCCCAACCTGGGCCGTTCACCGTTATAGCCATCAAACAACGGTACGCTGGTCACTCAAAACAAACGGCTCTTGTGGCCTGCGGTGCAAGGGCCGGCGCCTACGGGGGAAAGTTTTTAGTGATAGTAGATGAGGATGTCGATATCAGTAACCTGCACGACGTCATCTGGGCAATGGCAACGCGTTGTAACGTGCGTGAAGGGGTGGATTTGGTCAAAAATGTATGGACATCCCCAGCTGAACCCGCGATTCCTCCCGGATTGCGATCGACAAAGGGATACACCATGGACCGGGTCCTTATCGATGCCTGCCGGCCCTATCAGTGGATTGAGGAATTCCCTCAGGTAAACGTCTTTTCCAAGGAGTACCGGCTAATGATCGAAAAGAAATGGCATATCTAGCCAAAGAAATTTGAAATTTACGGTTGATTTCGGATTACGGAATCGGGCCAAAGATGACTCGCGCAAAGCGTCAAAAGCCATTTACCGCAGATTTACGCAGATGGACACCGATAGTTTTTCGGCCAGACTGCCCGAAACATGCCCGGAAGGGCATGAGAACTATAATCTGCGTTAATCGGCGTGAATCTG
>SMUX01157449.1_pt1 | contig 11796 bp, 12 predicted proteins | sample 2456431 | NCBI WGS metagenome assembly SMUX01 (sample SAMN11095930, study PRJNA526329) | marine sediment metagenome | biome: Marine sediment; feature: Surficial sediment; material: Deep marine sediment; isolation source: Hadal surficial sediment | place: Pacific Ocean | collected 2014-11 | depth... | reverse complement strand
TAAACCTTTCCGATGTAACCAAAAATTTACGTTCTATTTCGAGCATGGTCCTACTATATTCGCCAGGGTGGATTCTTACGGTTTTCCCCTGCATGATAAATGATAATTTGATTACCGTCCGGGTCCTTCAATCTCGCTTCTTTCCAGAGCCAGCTTTTTTCTTCCAGCATTCGGTTAAATTTAATACCTTTTTTTGTTAATTCTGAAATCGTTTCATCCATATCCTTCACTTCAAAATAGATCAATACCCCTTCCCCTTTTGGTATATATTCTCTATAATGAATTGAAAAAGTAGTGTCACCAACAGTACATTCAAAACGGGCATAACGATCGTGAGTATGAACGATCAACTCCAGGCCCAATTTTTTATAGAATTCTATCGCCTTCGGGACATCCTTCGAGGGAACTGTAATTTGGTTAAGATTCATTTCAATCTATAAAGTCTCACTAAGATATTATAAATTTATGGGATGGAAGAAACCCTTCCCATTCGAAAGATCATACATGTAGACATGGACGCTTTTTATGCTTCGGTGGAACAGCTGGACGATCCTTCTTTACTCGGAAAACCCATTGCGGTTGGAGGAAGCAGCGAACGAGGTGTTGTAAGCGCGGCTAGCTATGAAGCGAGGAAATTTGGTGTGCGAAGTGCCATGAGCGGGATGCTTGCCAGAAAACGCTGTCCCGATCTCATTTTCGTACGGCCTCGATTTGATCGTTATACCGAAATCTCAAATCAAATACGGAAAATTTTTCAGGAGTACACAGATCTGGTGGAGCCCCTTTCTTTGGATGAAGCCTATCTGGACGTAACCGAAAATAAAAAAGGGAATCCAAGCGCAACTTTGATCGCACAAGAAATCAGGACTCAAATAAAAAAGAGAACCGGGCTCAACGCCTCTGCGGGCATTTCCATCAATAAGTTCATCGCGAAGGTCGCCAGCGATATTAACAAACCCAACGGCCAAAAGACCATCAATCCCGAAGAAGTGATCCGGTTTCTTGAAACTCTGGACATTAAAAAATTCTACGGCGTGGGAAAAGTGATGAAAGAGAAAATGTACAGGCATGGGATCTATACCGGTAAGGATCTAAAAGGAAAATCTGTGGAGTTTTTGGAAGAGCACTTCGGAAAAAGCGGGGCTTATTATTATCAGATCGTACGTGGTATTCAGCATAGTGAAGTTACTCCGGACCAAATTCGAAAATCCTTGGCAGCCGAACGTACTTTCAAAGAGAACATTTCTTCCGAAGTATTTATGCTGGAACGTCTCGAAGAAATCGCTCAAGAAGTGGAACGACGACTCACAAAAAGTAATGTAGCCGGAAAAACCGTAACCCTTAAAATCAAGTACAGCGATTTTACATTACAAACGCGTAGCAAGACACTTCCGTTATATGTATCGACCAAAGAGTTAATTATGGAAACTGTTAAAGATTTGTTATTTAAAGAGGGAATGAAAAATTCGGTACGCTTGTTGGGTATTAGCATTTCGAATCTCAATAACGATCCCAATAGCAATAGGGATAATAAAGAGGCAAGGCCGCCTCTGGAGAAAACCATAGACGTACAACTTAAATTGGACTTTTAGCTTATGTAGAGAAACTACTTTTTAATCTAATTATTAATTTAATACTTACCATTATGAAAAAAGTAGTTTTAATTTTAAGTGCCGCTGTTCTTACAACGGTTTTCATTTCCTGCAAAAATAATCCCGATAATCATCGAGACAAAGAAATTGTTGAAGACGTCCCTGAAACCCAACTAAGTGATACTTCAGTAGATCTCGCATGGGTCGATACTAAGGAGATCGATCCAGAGACACAGGCAGAATATCTGTATATAACCGCGTTCAGTGGTTTAAGCCTACGGGAATATGGCAATCTGCAAAGTGAGAAATTGGCACGTATGCCGTATGGAACTAAGGTAAAAGTGCTCAATGCAGAAAAAAATACCACCATGAACGTTGATGGTATTAAAGGAGGTATGAACGAAGTGGAATTCAACCACAAAAAAGGATTCGCTTTTAACGGTTATTTGTCTAAATACTTCCCTCCGGAGGGTGATATTTCTGTAAAAGGATACGCAAATGAATTGAATCGAATTTTTCCTGAAATTGTCTTTACAGAATCGACCGGAGGTACCGCAAGTAATCCCAGCAATACAGAAACCATAGTCTTGCCGGGTGCAAAATGGCATGAAGCGTTCTTCATTGCACAACGATTATTTGACTTCCCGAAGGAATTCGAATTTCCAGATCCGAAAGGGGAAAACTCGGAAACCATCACCGATAGAAAACCTAAGAGAGGAGTTTGGGTGAGTCAGTTAGAAATAACACGTATGGATAATGTCCTGGAAAAGATCGAGTATGTATATAAGTCTAAGAAATTTGACAGCAAAGTCACCATAGTAAAAGAAAGTGGTGCGATGAAGATTTCGAAAACAGAGGAGGTGAAGTAACCTCTTTTTTAAGAATTTATGAAAAACCTTGAACCAGATAAAGTTTCAGGGTTTTTCTTCAAAGGAGGAAATTAAACCTGTGAAATTCTTAGGGTATTCACCATCCCTTTATCCACTATAGGCATGGCGGCCAGGTTAATCAGGTAATCCCCTTTCTTTACGAAACCTTGTTCATAGGCAATGCGGTTCACATCATCAACGGTCTCATCTGTACTCACAAACTTGTCGTAATAAAAGGCTTTCACCCCCCATAATAAATTCAATCGGGAAAGAATTCTCTTATTCGATGTATACACCAATATGTGTGCGTCCGGTCTCCAGGCCGAAATTTGAAACGCAGTATATCCACTATTGGTAAGTGTGCAAATAGCACTTGCTTCTATTTCGTTAGCCATTTTGGCGGCGTGATAACAAACCGATTTGGTGATATATCGATCAGTGCGTATGTGTGGGGGTTCATAGGGTACCGTGATGAGGTCACTATTCTCAACCTGTGTACAAATATTAGCCATGGTCTGAATCACCTCTACTGGATATTTACCTACGGAAGTTTCTGCGGAAAGCATCACGGCATCAGCTCCATCCATAACAGAATTGGCAACATCATTTACTTCTGCCCGGGTGGGCGTTAACGAAGTTATCATAGTCTCCATCATTTGGGTTGCGATGATCACCGGAATTCTGGCCCGTTTGGCTGTAAGTACCAATTCTTTTTGAATAAGCGGCACTTCTTCGGCAGGCACTTCTACTCCCAAATCACCCCTGGCCACCATCAACCCATCGCAATAGGCAATAATTTTGTCGATATTTTTGACCGCTTCCGGCTTTTCGATCTTAGCGATAATAGGAATTTTATATTCACTATGCTTCTCGATCAAGGCTTGCAATTCCATTAAATCCTCAGGTTTTCGAACAAACGATAAAGCGATCCAATCTACCTGTTGTTCGATGGCAAATATTGCGTCTTCTTTGTCTTTTTGCGTAAGTGCAGGCAGTGAGATATTTGTATTGGGTAAGTTCACTCCTTTTTTGGAGCGCAATGGTCCCCCTTGAATTACTTTGGCTCTAACGGTATCTTTGCCGTTGGTTTTAAGAACTTCAAAGATAAGTTTACCGTCATCCAAAAGGATTCGTTCTTTGGGTTTTACGTCCTTCGAAAAGTTATCGTAATTCATATAAACTTTCTCGTGTGTGCCCTCAAATTCTTCTCCTGTACAAAAATCGAGCTCATCGCCTATATTCACCACCACTTCTTCTTTCATCATTCCAACTCGAAGTTTAGGTCCTTGCAGATCGGCCAGGATAGCAGTGTAAGAACCCATCTCATCCTCCAGATCGCGAATCATTTTTATGCGTTTTATTACCTCCTCATAATTGGCGTGTGAAAAGTTGATCCTGAAAACGTTGACCCCTTCAATGATCATTCGTTTCAAGATTTTTTTATCTCTGGTGGCAGGCCCAAGGGTTGCTACAATCTTCGTTTTCTTTAGAGCTGACATCTAATTAAATATTAAATTGTGATTCGATTTTATTTGGTGCTCTTCTATTTTATAGGCCGAAATGACCTGGTTTATCTCGTTGATCAGGGAGATGTTTTTCCGCAATGGGATAGTTTCATAATCGGATTCGATTTTCAGAAAAAAATCTGCCTCCTTAAATTCAGGAAGTAATAGAGTTAACACTGTACTTTCTGATTCATCATCTCCAAATAGCCCTTCACTACTTGTAATATTAGCAACATTCGATTTGCATTTATTACTTACCAGATAATAAGTAGTATACCGAAATTGATCTTCAAATTTAAAAATGGGAAAAGTAACTTGTAGTCCCTCGTTCGAATAATCCAGATCGGCTCTTTTTCGTTTTAACCTTAACTTGAGATGCTGATTGAGGGTAAACGCCATCTTATAGGCTTCCTCACTACAATGTATGGCAACCAAAGAAAAATCTTCTTTAAGGTCATCATTCAAAAGCAATTTATGATGGGCCATACTTTTTTTTATAAAAATACGGTATTGCGGTTTAAAACAAAACTATTCATGGTTTTGAATTTGCATTTGTCTCTGGAGTTTATAATAGGCGCGTTTGGCAGCTCTTTCCTCAGCTTTTTTCTTAGAAGTACCTCTCGCCTTGGCTACGGTATCCTGTTCCAATTGAAGTTTTACGGCAAAATGTTTTAAGGGATCGTTCCCTGTATCCTCGTATGTATTAAACTTAAAGCTCTTTTTATTTTTTTGGCACCATTCGATAAAGAGACTTTTGTAACTTATTATTTTTCCTTCCAATTTCTGAATATCCACATAAGGCTTTATCACCCTACGATGGATAAATTTCTCACAATCTCTATACCCTTTATCCAAGTATATCGCACCTACAAGGGCCTCAAAGACATTTCCATGAATATTCTCTCCAAATTGTTTAGTAGGAATATTGGTCTTGACCAGAGCAATCAGATTAAGGTCTCGTCCTAATTCGTTCAAGTGCTCTCTACTCACAACTTTAGACCGCATTTTCGTGAGATACCCTTCATTGCCTCCCGGAACTTTTTTGAAAAGATGTGCAGCTATCACAGATCCCAACACCGCATCGCCCAAAAACTCCAGTCGTTCATAATTTTGTGGAGACCCCTCCGTATTGGTAGTGTTCATTGAGCGGTGGGTGAACGCCTCTTTGTAAATAGTAATATCCCCTGGTTTAAAAGCCAGTATTTTTTTTACACCTACGTAGAATTTTTCGTCCTTTTCAGAACGGGAAGAGAATATGTTTTTTATGGGAGTCATAGGCTTTAAGAGTCAAACTTCTTGAATAGAACACAAGCGTTATGACCGCCAAAACCAAAAGTGTTGCTCATGGCAACATTAATTTCCCGCTCTTGCACTTGGTTGAGCGTGAGATTTAGGGAAGGGTCTATATTTTCATCCACTGTAGTGTGGTTAATAGTAGGTGGAACCAAACTGTACTTCATAGCCAAAATTGACGCGATGGCCTCAATGGCGCCGGCGGCACCCAAAAGGTGTCCGGTCATGGATTTGGTTGAGTTAATATTAATATCCTTTGCGTGCTCGCCAAAGACTTTGGAAATAGCTTTCAACTCGGCTACATCACCCAAAGGTGTAGAGGTGCCATGCGTATTGATAGTATCCACCTGTTCCGATGTCATTCCAGCATCTTGTAAACAGTTTAACATAACTCTTTCCACTCCAATTCCATCAGGATGCGGTGCGGTCATGTGATATGCGTCACTAGACATTCCCCCTCCAACAATTTCGGCGTAGATCTTAGCACCACGATTTTTAGCATACTCGTACTCTTCCAGTATCAAAGCACCCGCTCCTTCACCCAATACAAATCCGTCGCGAGTCATGTCAAACGGTCGTGAAGCAGTTTTGGGAGTATCATTTCTTGTAGATAGAGCATGCATTGCGTTGAAACCACCCATTCCAGCCTGAGTGACGGCAGCTTCACTTCCTCCGCTCACAATTATGTCACAATGTCCCAAACGAATATAATTCAAGGCATCGATCATAGCGTTTGCCGAAGAGGCACAAGCGGAAACCGTAGTATAATTAGGTCCCATGAACCCATGTTTGATAGAGATGTTCCCTGGGGCGATATCTGCTATCATCTTAGGAATAAAGAAGGGGTTGAAACGCGGTGTTCCATCCCCTTCTGCAAAATTTATAACTTCATTTTGAAAAGTTTCCAATCCACCTATCCCGGCTCCCCAAATCACTCCAACTCTAAATTTGTCAATGCGGTCTAGGTCAATATTTGCGTCTTCAATCGCTTCGTCACTTGAAACTAATGCATATTGAGCAAAACGGTCTAACTTCCGGGCTTGCTTCCTATCAAAATGTTCTAGCGGATCATAATTTTTTACTTCACAAGCAAATTTAGTTTTGAACTTTTCAGTATCAAAATAGGTGATAGGCGCACAACCGCTTATCCCATTCTTAAGTCCATCCCAATATTCTGAGATGTTATTTCCGATGGGAGTGAGGGCACCAAGACCTGTTACTACAACTCGCTTTAGTTCCATATGGAAGTAGTATTATTTTGCTTCTTCGATATATGAAATAGCTTGACCTACAGTCGCTATGTTTTCAGCTTGATCGTCTGGAATTTGAATGTCGAATTCCTTTTCAAATTCCATAATAAGCTCAACCGTATCCAGGGAGTCTGCCCCTAAGTCGTTTGTGAAACTAGCTTCGTTTACAACTTCGTTTTCGTCAACGCCTAATTTGTCTACGATGATCGCTTTAACTCTTGATGCAATGTCTGACATAATTATTATTTTTTAGATTTAATTATAATTTGCAAAAATAAAATATTTTAATTTAATACACCACTTTAAACATAAAATGTGTTCTCAATTTAAACATTTTTAGTGAAGTAAATCTCTATTGCCGTACTTTTGTAATTTATTTTAATTGTTTACTTCTTAACACCGATAGAAACTATCATGAAGAAGCGCATTGTAATTCTTGCTTCGGGCAGTGGCACCAATACTCAAAATATATTGGAATACTTTCAACAGGGTGATTTCGCCGAGGTGGTTCTCGTGTTGTCAAACAAGATAAACGCCAAAGTATTAGACCGCGCGAAAGCCTTTCACACAAATGCTTCTTCATTCACAAAAGAAGAATTAATTTCAGAAGAAGGAGTCCTTAAATCACTGAAAATCATGAAGCCGGACCTCATTGTCCTGGCCGGATTTTTGCTGAAAATTCCTCCTATCATTCTGGCGGAATTTCCTGATAAAGTAATAAATATCCACCCGGCCCTACTTCCGAAATATGGTGGAAAAGGAATGTATGGGGCCTCTGTTCATGAGGCTGTGGTTGCAAATAATGAAACTGAAAGCGGGATCACCATACATTATGTGAACGAAAAATACGATGAAGGCGCCATCATTTTTCAGGAAAGTGTCACAATTTCGGAGGAAGATTCCCCAGCCGATGTAGCCGCAAAAGTACATGAGTTGGAATACGATCATTTTCCAAGGGTGATTGAAAATATACTGCGTTCAGAAAAATAATAATAAGTTCCCGCCTTGGCGGACCCTAAAATGAGTACGAAAAAAGAAAAATTCTATGTGGTTTGGTTTGGAAATCCTTCGGGTATTTTTGGTAGCTGGAAAGAGTGTCAGCTTTCGATCAAAGGTGTGAAAGGGGCACAATACAAATCCTTTTTAACTTTTACCGAAGCCAAAGAAGCCTACAGCAAAGAATATTCGGACTACAAAGGTAAAAACACAAAAAAGAGATCACTTACCAAGGAGGAACTCACCGAAATTGGTGATCCCAATCTTTACTCCATAGCTGTAGATGCAGCTTCCAGTGGTAACCCCGGGAAAATGGAATATCGTGGTGTAGACACCCAAACTCATAAGCAGCTATTTTATCAGGGGCCTTTTGCGCAAGGAACCAACAATGTGGGTGAATTTTTGGCCCTCGTCCACGGATTGGCTTTCCTCCAACAACAAAAGAGTGACCGAATTATCTATAGCGATTCCCGAATTGCAATGGGTTGGGTGAAAAGAAAAAAATGCAATACTAAATTGAAACAAACTCGTAAAAACACTACATTATTCGAGCTCATTTCTCGTGCCGAAGATTGGTTAAAAAATAACAACTATACAACCGAAATACTGAAATGGGAGACAAAAGCATGGGGAGAAATTCCAGCCGACTTCGGAAGAAAATAGGAGTTGAATTTCATTTAATAAAGAGTGGCGAAAACCGTATCTTTGCACCTTCATTTCTAAAGCTGTAAAATGAGCAAACTCGTTATCGTTGGAACCGTCGCTTTTGATGCTATTGAAACCCCTTTTGGAAAGACGGACAAGATCTTAGGTGGAGCCGCTACATTTATCGCTTTAGCCGCATCACATTTTCAAGTCGACGGGGCAATCGTCTCTGTTGTAGGTGGAGATTTCCCGCAAGCAGATATCGACATGCTTTCTTCCAAAGGAATGGATGTTTCGGGATTGCAAATCGTAAAAGATGGAAAAACCTTCTTTTGGGCCGGAAAATACCATAACGATATGAACTCAAGAGAAACATTGGTAACCGAGCTAAATGTTCTTGCCGATTTTAATCCTGTTGTGCCATCAGCTTATCTGGATGCTGAAGTAGTGATGCTGGGAAATTTACACCCCCTGGTCCAATTAAGTGTTATTGAACAAATGATCGATCCGAAGTTAATCGTATTGGATACTATGAACTTTTGGATGGATAATGAGTTAGAAGATTTGAAACTGGTGATTTCCAAAGTAGATGTGATAACCATTAATGATGAAGAGGCGCGGCAGTTAACCGGAGAATTTTCGTTAGTTGTGGCAGCCCAAAAAATTATCGAGATGGGCCCGAAATATGTAATTATCAAAAAAGGAGAGCATGGTGCATTGTTGTTTCATCGTGATGAAGTCTTTTACGCCCCGGCTCTGCCTCTTGAGGAAGTATTTGACCCTACGGGTGCCGGCGATACCTTTGCGGGAGGGTTTACTGGCTATTTAACCAAGACAGAGGATTACAGCTTTGAGAATATGAAAACAGCGATTATCAATGGATCGGCGTTGGCGTCTTTTTGTGTTGAAAAATTTGGAACAGAGCGATTGTTAGAGCTCTCCAAAAAGGAATTACATCAGCGTTTACAACAATTTAAAAACTTAACACAATTCGATATTGAGTTAACATAATATCACGCCCTGACCATCGGGGCGTTTTTTGTTTGAAATATTTATTTCTGAAGTATTATGAGCGACGCTTTAAAACACGAATGTGGAATAGCATTAATTAGATTGCTTAAACCACTGGAATACTACAAAGAAAAGTACGGCACTGCCTTTTATGGGGTCAATAAAATGTACCTCTTGATGGAGAAACAACATAACCGTGGCCAGGATGGTGCCGGTTTTGCCAGTATAAAGCTTGATGTAGAACCCGGTGAGCGTTACATCAGTCGTATTCGTTCCAACGAAAACCAACCCATTCAAGATATCTTCGAGCAAATCAATGAACGCATCAATACAGAGTTCGAAGCCCACCCGGATATTAAAGAAGATGTGGCTGCGCAAAAGAAATACATTCCCTATTTAGGAGAATTGCTCTTAGGCCATGTCCGTTACGGAACTTTTGGTGGAAACAGCATCGAGGCGGTCCATCCTTTTTTACGTCAAAACAACTGGATGCATCGTAATTTGATCATTGCAGGAAATTTTAATATGACAAACACCCACGAGCTTTTCAATAACCTGATCAAGCTCGGGATGCATCCCAAAGATAAGGCCGATACTATTACCGTGATGGAAAAAATTGGCCACTTTCTGGACTTCGAAGTTCGTAAGCTATACAAGAAAGCGAAGGCTGCCGGGATGAGCAAAAGAGAGGCCTCTCCCTTTATTGCTGAAAATCTTAAGATCGATAAGATTCTTAGAAAATCTGCTAAAGACTGGGATGGCGGTTATGCAATGGTCGGATTATTAGGCCATGGAGATTCCTTTGTATTAAGAGATCCCGCCGGTATCCGCCCAGCCTATTATTATAAGGATGATGAAGTGGTAGTGGTAGCTAGTGAAAGACCGGTGATCCAAACGGTTTTTAATGTCCCATTCGAAAAAGTGATGGAATTGGATCCCGGACATGCACTTATAGTGAAAAAAGACGGGACCTTTAAACTATCACAAATATTAGAACCTTTGGAACGAAAATCCTGTTCGTTCGAACGAATTTACTTTTCCCGCGGAAGTGATGCCGAAATTTACCAGGAGCGTAAGGAATTAGGAAAACTTGTGATGCCCAAAGTTTTGGAAAGCATCGATCACGATACTGAAAACACCGTTTTTTCATTCATACCAAATACAGCCGAAACTTCTTTCTATGGAATGCTCGAAGCAGCCCAGGACGAACTGAACAAACAAAAGATCAAAGCCATATTAAAGGAGAAGGATTCATTAACACCCGAAAGGCTTCAGCAAATCCAAGCGCATAAGATCCGTATCGAAAAGCTTGCTATCAAGGACGTAAAATTGCGAACCTTTATTACCGAGGATAGCAGTCGGGACGATTTGGTTGCTCATGTCTATGATGTGACCTACGGGGTAGTAAAACCTACCGATAATCTAGTGATAATTGATGACAGCATCGTTCGTGGAACGACCTTAAAAAAGAGCATTTTAAAAATGCTCGACCGGTTGAACCCCAAGCGAATTGTGGTTGTATCTTCAGCACCACAGATTCGGTATCCGGATTGCTATGGAATCGATATGGCGCGTCTTGAAGATCTGGTCGCATTTAATGCAGCAAGGGCTTTGCATAAGGAACGTGGAACAGAAAATATTATAGAAGAGATCTATCATAAGTGCAAAAAACAACTCAGCTTAAAAGATTCGGAAGTGGTGAATTATGTGAAAGAATTATATGCACCCTTTACAGATGAAGAAATTTCGGATAAAATTTCTGAGATCATCAGCGAGGATACCATCAACGCGAAAGTGAAAGTGATATTTCAATCGGTAGATGATTTGCACAAAGCCTGTCCAAAAAATTTAGGAGACTGGTATTTTACTGGAAATTACCCAACTCAGGGAGGAAATAGGGTAGTGAACAGAGCTTATATTCACTTTTTCGAAGGAAATCCGGCCCGGGCCTACTAGATTATATGTTAAATCTTTAAAATATGAGTCAAAAAAGTGCATTTTATCGAATATAAAAAACAGTTAGTCCAAAAGTAGGAAAAATCCCTAGCAGATATTATTTAATATCATATATTTGACTCATACCATAGCATAAGTAGGTTAAGTTCATGGTAAGATTTGGGGCAAAAAAGGTAAACTCTCGTTTACCTTTTTTCATTTATACCGGTCTGTTCTTCTTAATATGAAGATTCTAAAATTCGTTGTTGTACTTTGATTTTCTGATTTCTCACAATAATGCCATAGAAATAGCCATAAATTGTGCTTTTAAACGAATATTAAGGCGATTGGTCTAAAATATTATTTCTTCCGAAGAATAATCATATATATTTGACACATACCATAGCATAAGTAGGTTAAGTTCATGGTAGATTTGGGGCAAAAAAAGGTAAACTCTCGTTTACCTTTTTTTATTGCTTAAAATCAAGGGGTGGCGAACCTAAGCCAGATTCCACCTAAATCACCACTGTTGATAAGGTGAGCCGTTTCCCTTGTGCTTATAAACTCTCGTTTACCAATTTCGGCATTCCGCCCTCGCGGGAATCTTCACCAAATGTCCACCGGACATTCGATTTTGCCCTGCAAAATTACGCTGCGATAAGGTGAGCCGTTTCCCTTGTGCTTATAAACTCCCGTTTAC
>SMUX01252696.1_pt1 | contig 11812 bp, 5 predicted proteins | sample 2456431 | NCBI WGS metagenome assembly SMUX01 (sample SAMN11095930, study PRJNA526329) | marine sediment metagenome | biome: Marine sediment; feature: Surficial sediment; material: Deep marine sediment; isolation source: Hadal surficial sediment | place: Pacific Ocean | collected 2014-11 | depth 0-1... | reverse complement strand
TAAACGCCTTCACTCAGCGGGTTAGGTTAGATCTCCTGCCTAAAGAGGAAAAGGCCAAGCTCACACAAGCTGAAAAACGACGACGGTTAATTACTGCTGCGGCGGCGGGAGTGGTTTTGATTATTGGGTTTACCCTCGGTGGATTGACATGGAGCCGGTCTTATCAGGCGAAAGTCGATGTTTTGGATGGGCAGATTCGCTCGATTCGACGCGCAGAAAGTAATGCCAAAAAGATGCTCGTCAAAGATACCGCCATTGTTAATCTTTTAGCACCTCGAATTTCGCCGCTGGATATTCTGAGGGAATTCAGTGTTCGTTTCTCCGATCGGACGAAGGTTTCTTGGAAATCTCTGAATCTCACTCGTCTCGATGAGGTGGACAAAGCAAAGATTACTTTCAATGTGGAAGCGAGTTCTGATCAGGAGATCAGCCAAATGATTAGCATCATGGCGCAATCGAGGCTGTTTACGAACATTAAATCTGGGCAAGTTACAAGTGCAGGAAAAGATAAGAAACAGGTCTTTCAGGCACAAATTACCTGCAATCTTGCGGCAGATGCTTCCCAGACGTTTGCCAAAGCTCGTCATCTCCAGCCTGCCGAGGAATCTCAGAATGGCGATGACTCGGAAGAATTCACACAAGCACAAGATGAAGAGGAACGGGAGAACACAGATAGGTCTGACCAAGAAGAGGACGCATCTCGTGACGATTCAACAACATCCGCAGATGACAATCAGCGCACACAGGAAGAACAGGCGTCTTCAGAATCAACTGAGGAAACGAAAGAAACTCGCGAGAGGGTTGTCATGCCGCTGGAAGTCGAGTTTGAAGAAGGAAGCGCAGATGTAATTATTGAAGATGTCGATGATAAAGATTATAAAGATTATGATGACAAAGATGATATTGTGAATATTGTGATGGAAAAAGATGATGATGAAGATTATGATGATGATGAAGATTATGATGATGATAAAGATGATATTGTGATAGAAAAAGATGATGGTGAAGATCGATAAGGAAGAGAACGATGAGGGAACTTACAAAACGTGAAAAGAGTTTGCTTGGTCTTGTCGTTGCCACGGTTGTGGTTGTTCTATTGATTAAGATGGGACCTGCGATTGGTGGTGTCGGATTAGGCGGAACACTTGCCCTGAAACGCGAGCAGCTTCAAGCTGCACAAGATTTGGTAGCACTCGCCCAAATCACCAAGCAAATTGATGACAAACTCCGCGTTCAGGTCGGACTCCAAGGGGATGTTATCTCAGAATCTCTTGTGCAAGAAATTGCAAAAGAAAGGGATGCCCTCGAAAACCTAAACCGTGCCCGTCGCGCGTCCGATCTGGCAAACCTGCATCCTGCCCTGGAAGCGAAAGCGGGAACAGTGCTTGCCTATAAAAAAGGACATGGCAAATTTGAAAGCTTGGATGCGCTGAAAAGTATCCAAGGTCCTATCTTTGAAGGGGAACCCGCGGAGGCAGTGATTCGAAAGCGAATTTCCGACCTCGCCAAAAAAGCAGGACTCAAACCGCAACAACTGAGTGTCAAAGCATTGTCGGGCAAAAAATCTGAAAAATTGCCAATTCAGGCGAAGCAGAACCTCATTCTTTACCTGTATTTGAATGAATTAGAGACGGAGTTAAAACAGCTCGAGGAACAGCGTGAAGAATCAGAGCAGAAGTTGGCGGAAGCGGAACAAGAAGTAATGAACGCAATTTATGACGCATGGTGGAGCGACGATGATGTTTCTGATACACACAGTGATGAAAAGAAGAATGCCGAGGTCGAGAAGGAATCTGATGAACAGTTGGTTAAAGGGAAACTCGGTGCCACAGGGGAGGAATCAGAAATCGAGTCGAAGAAAACCTCAACTCCCCACGTTAGCGAAAAACTGGCTGATGACAGTCGGACACACGTGGATTCTCATCGACAGTTTGCGCGGGTGCCTGAAGTGATTCCGTCGTCATTGCGTATTGAATTGATTCAATTTATCCAATCTAATATCAAACTGCAAATGGAGAAGGTAGCAGATTTTAAGAAAGGATTCATCGAAGATCAAATTAAGGTCGCCGAAATTCCATCCAAAGGAGGCTTTCTAGGAATTGGATCGAAAGCGGCGGAGACACAAGTTTCGCTTAAAGAGGGGAGTCTGCTCCTTGCCAAGTTTGAGGAACTAATCAACCGCTATGAGGATGAAATGGCATACGATTCCGACGGGGAAACTGAAGATGCACTGAATTATGGACAACAATTGAAGGCATTAGGAAAATATATCAGTCAGATTGTTGACCAAAAGAAGAAACTTCGGGGGTGGTTTGCAAAGGTGCCCTCGACGCATAAGCCTGAAATTTATATCGTTGAGATGAATTTCAAGGGCGATATGGGGAAAGTGGTGAAATTGATCCAATCGATTGAGTCGTCCACGAAATGGTTATTTGTCAGAAATTTCAGGATGGCCGCTGACCAAAAGAACAGAAATAAACCGACGCTTGGCATGACCCTGTCAATGGTTGCAAAGGTCTTGTGAGAAGGGGAATTTGATGAACCAACATCCGCTAATAAAGCTGCTCTGCATCGTCACATTATTCGTGTTTGAAATTTCAACGGTCAATGGCGATTTCGAGACATACTTCGCGACTCAATCCGATGGGCAAAGCACGGGCAAGCAAATCATAGAAACGAGGGCCGGAGATAAACCATCGCGAAAGAACGGTCGCATGAAGTCTAGTGCATCATCGCCGAACGCAAATTCCCAAAAGGATTTCTATCAAATTATTGTTAGCAATAACCTTTTTCGTCCACTCGGATACAGAAAACCGAAACGCAGTTCATCGTTTGAACTTATCGCTACGCTCATCGATCGTGACACAGGGAAAAATAAAGCCCTAATTCAAAACACGCAGAATGGCGAAATCCATTATGTCGAGCTTGGGGAGGCTTTCGCCGGGGCTAAAGTCGAAAAGATCGAACCACTCAAAGTCACGTTGTTTCATGATGGAAAATCACAGGAATTTCGCATTTCAAAAAATGGGTTCCTCAGTGGCGAAGGCGGCAGAGGTCGCCGGGGAAGGAATACCTCCGCTTCATCGACCAACGGCAACACCGTCTCGAAATCTGGTCAGGCAAATTCCAAGGGCGGTGTCAAAAATGTGAAGAATAAGGGAAAAGGTAAATCCGCAATCGACGGCAAAGTCCTCTCGAAATTTAGTCAGGCAAATTCCAAGGGTGGTGTCAAAAAAGTAAAAAATAAGGGAAAAGATAAATCCGCAATCGATGGCAAAGTCCTATCGAAATCTAGTCAGGCAAGTTCCAAGGGTGATGTCAAAAACGTGAAGAAGTAAGTCAAGTTAAACAAGGCAGGAGTAAATATGAAAACGTATGCCAAAGTTAATACTTTCCTGAAGTTAGGTTTTTATGTATTTCTATCCCTGGGGATACTGGTAGGAATCACTCGCCCTGTATTTGCGCAGGGCAGTCAAAGTGGGACAATGGAAGTCACGGAGCGTGACGGCGAAAAGAGATTCAACTTTGATTTTGTAAGCAAAGACCTCAAGTCGGTAATTCAGTTTATTGGTAAGGAGACAGATCTCACCATTATCGCTTCTGAAAACGACATCAAAGACAAGAAGTTTGCGCTTACCAATCTCCGAGATGTGACAATTGATGAAGTGCTTGAGGAAATTAAAACCGTCTTAGCTCAGTACGACCTCACCATGATTCGGACGAACAACACCTTGTTGATAACAACATTCGAGAAAGCGGTTACGATGAAGGTGCCGGTCAAGCGCATCCCCGCAGACCCGAATCAGGTCGATGGAGGTGATGAAATCCAGACATACATCATCCGACTGAATAACGCTGTCGCGTCGGAACTGGTAAACGGCATCAAGCCGCTACTGAACAAGTCAGCCAATATTTTTGCAGATGGAAACAGCAATTCGTTGATTATTACTGACGTCGCTTCCAACATTCGCCGAATTGCTACCATCTTGCAAGTCGCCGACGAAGAGCCAGAAATGCCGCTAAAGGTGGAGATTGTCCCGCTGAGCAATGCAACCGCCCGATCTCTCGCGCAAACCCTGAATGATATTTTCGGCGACGAAGCAGAAGTCGCCAATTTACTTCGTAAGATGGGGTCTGCCGATAATCCCGATAAAATGCGCGAGATGATGGAGAAAGCCAAAGAAAAAGGTGGGGGGATTGACATGCTCCGTGGGCGCATCCAGATCGTTGCCGACGAAAGCTCAAACTCATTGATCCTGAAAGCATCGGAAGCCAACATGCTCGCCCTCAAAGAATTAATCAATCAACTTGATACCGCCCCAAGTGTTCAAACAGAAATCAAAATTTTTCGCTTAAACTTCGCAGTTGCTCAGGACGTCGCTCAGACACTTGAGGAGGTCATTACGGGAACGAGTGCGGGTAGACGCCCCGGCAGAAATGCAGAGTGGTGGCAACGCCGTGATTGGGATCGACAGAGAAGAGACACGCAGCGGGAACGCCAAAGAAGAGGGGCAGAATATCAGGGAATTGTAGGAACGGTGAATATCTCGTCAAATGATCGTTTGAACGCTGTCGTCGTCTCTTCGGACCCGCGGAACTTCACAATTATTGAAAAGATTATCAGTGAACTAGATGAAGCCAATCCCCAAGAGGAGATTCGCATCTACTTCATGAAGTTTGCCGATGCACAAACTCTTGCCGCTAATCTGCAAGATCTCTTTGAAGGCGGTAGCGCGGGGCGAGATCAAGGACGTCCGTGGTTTGATCGCCGCGAGCAACGACCATCAGATGGTGGTGGCTTCGGCGTTCAGGGTGAAGTCCACCTTGTGCCCGACACGCGGCTAAACGCCCTCATGGTTTCGACCTCTGCCCAGAATTTTGAGACCATTGAAAGCCTTCTTAAACGCCTTGATGTGAGCATGCCGGATCAGGAGTGGGGAACGCGCATCTACAAACTGAAATATGCGGACGCCGAAAATATCTCAGATATTATCAACAACGTTTATCAAGGAAGTAGCAACAACAGTAGGGGATTTTTCTCTTTCATTCCGGGACGGCAGAATCGAAATCAAGGATCACTTGCCGGAAATGTGACCGCCGAACCCTATCCAACGCTGAATGCGATTATCGTTTCTACAGCAACGCAACGGAATTTTGAACTGATTACCCAATTTATTGAGCAAATTGATACCCCTACGCCTGAAGAACAGAAAGAGGTTACAAAGTTAATTCGCCTTGAATACGCGAACGCAGAAGAGCTTGAGAACGTCTTGGAATCTGTCTGGGATGAAGGCGGCGGTGGGGGTGGATTTAACTTCGGCCGTTTCTTTGCACGTGGGGGGCGACTTGAACAGAAAGATATCAATTCGCTAAAGGGAAAGGTTGAATTGGAAGCCGATGCGCAGACCAATTCGCTTGTTGTGACGACGCTCCAGCGGTATCTGCCAGATGTCGAAGCCCTAATCCGTGAACTTGACTTCGTGCGAGGACAGGTTTGGATCGATATTCAAATTCTTGAAGTCACGCTGGACGAAAGCACAAAGTTGGGAATTGAGTTAACCGCCCAAGAAAATAAGCTATTTGGCGCAGAACTACGCGACGGAAACCCACTGATCGGAAACCTAGGGACGAATCTTATCACTCAAAATGACCTCATCAGCGGATTCACGTACAGTGTTGCAACCAAAGAGTACATGGCACTGCTCCACACCTTGATGCGCGAGAACAAGGTGAGGACGTTATCGACGCCATCGCTGCTGACACGTGACAATCAGCGGGTATCATGGAACCGTGGGCGAAAAATTCCGTTCCTACAAAGTGTGGATAGCCGTAGCCTCCTCGGCGATAACCTCAACCAACCCCTTTTTAATTATGACTTCATTGACCCCCCTGTGGGCATCACCGTCGTGATTACGCCGCACATTGCTAAATCCCAGGCGGGACCTGATGGAAAACGTACTATCGGCTTAGAAATCGAAACTATCCAGGCAAGCAACTTCATCGAGTTCACCGATTTCAATGCGCCAATTACGGAGGAGAGTACGATTAGTGCCTATATCGATGTAGAAGATGGGCAACAGATTGTGGTTGGCGGAATGATTCGGTCCAGTCAACAGGAAATCGAAAGTAAGATGCCGATTCTTGGAGATATTCCATTTTTGGGGCGTCTCTTCAAAAGGACGGAAACAGTCACTGAGAATTCCGAAATTGTCATAATTATCACGCCTCACATTGTCGACATTCGCAATCCGGGGGATATGGAGAAATTGGAAAAACAGGCTGAAGAGTGGCGGAATAACGGTATTAACGGTCAGAAACACGAGGGAAATAAATAAATATCTTATTTCATTTTTCCATGTCATCTGTAGTCGCTTCCACCAACCATCCCACTAGCGGTGACGCCGATATCGACCATGTACGGGCAGAAGTGCGCGAATCCAAAACCACCGCCGACAATTATGAACTCCGTGGCTTCCTCATGAAGCTTTGGGTCGTTGCCCTCCAGCAACAGGGAGCGATGATGGAAGACTTCATGCGCATCGACCAGGGCCTTTCGAGAATTGTTTTCTGGAACACCCTTCACCAGGGCGGCAAGAGTCAGGAATACACAAGCGAGCAAATGGAAAAACTTACTTCGCTCATTGACGAAGGTTACACCATCCTGGAATCCATTCAGAACAGGCTGAGTGAGGGCAATCTTGAGATGCCGCGAGCAGGATCAGCTCCTGCCGACAGCAAGCTATCAAAGCCCAATAGCAAGCCCACGCCATGGCCAAACTATAAAGGCAATCCGGGCAGGACAGGCTACACTGGCTCACCCGGACCCAGGCATGGTGTCAACGCATGGAAGTTTCCTGTTGGGCTGGGATGGGAAGCACGGCCCGTCATCGAAGACGGCCTGGTCTATACCTCCACGCCCGGCATGCGTAATATTTTCCAATGCCTTAAGATCGAAACAGGCGAACCTGTCTGGACCACGCGCCAGGTAGTCGAGCTCATGGGCGACCAGCTCTATAATACACCTTCAATCACCTCCAGCCCGGTTGTGCTCGATAATAGCATACTCGTTCGCGAAATGGGAAGCCGGGGAAACAAAGGGCAGACCCGCCACGTTGTGCAAATAGACAAAAAGAGCGGCAAGGAAATCGGCCAGTGGGTCATAGGCCACGTCGACTACCGCAACGGCTATGCACCCCTTGCAGGAAATGAAGACTATACCGTTGGCCTCCATGGCAAGCACGACATCGAAGGCACCCCACCCTCCGCACAGGGCTTTAACCATGTTGTCTGCCTCGACACAAAAACAGGGAAGCGCCTCTGGAAATATTATGTCACACCGACTTTTGCCGAGCCGGTGATTGAAAAAGACCGCATCTGGGTTGGTACTCGCGCCGGTTACCTTTACTGCCTCAAAGCAGACGGCAACCACTGGGAAGGTTCCTCAAAACGCATTGCCTGGAACTTTCAGGCAGGCGGCGCCATTAATCGCGCTGTAGCCATCGATGACCACGCAGTCTACTTTGGCGCGAACGACGGCATAGTCTATTGCCTGGACCGGGAAAGCGGTAAGCTTATCTGGAAAGAACAGGTAGCCGAAGCCGATCCCCATGCATTCCGCCAGTTCTCCACTCCGCTTATCCATGAAGGGCGCGTCAGTATCGGCGGCTCTGACAAGCAACTGCATTGCCTGGATGCCCAAACAGGAAAAGTCATCTTCCGCCTCCCCGCAAACGACTGGGTACGTGCATGCCCGGCCGCCATTGGCGATACCCTCTTCTACGCTTCCCTAAAAGGCACACTCTTTGCCGCAAGGATCGATGGCAGCCAGGCTGAAGTTAAATGGAGCCTGCAACTCGGCGAACATCCCATTTTTGCGGACCTCGCAGCTGCCGACGGCCATATCGTAGCAAACACCAGCAACCTTTACACTTTTTGCGTGAATGCCGCCGATGGCAAAATTGCATGGGAACGCGCCATGCTCGCCGGCTTCATGAAGGACGGTCATAAAATACATACCGAACAAATTGCCGGTGGCGCCTATTACCAATCCAAGCCAACTGCCGCAGATGGCATGATGTTCTTTGGCACGCCGTCACGCTTTGTCTATGCACTCGATGCCTACACCGGCGAAGAAATCTGGAAGTTCGAACTCGGCGCCGCCGTATCCGGATCACCCGAATACTACAAGGGACGCATCTATATCGGGCAGCAAGGTGGCGAAAATGAATTCTATTGCCTGGATGCTAAAACAGGCAAACCCGTCTGGACGCAATCCATTGGCTGGGTGTGGGGCTCACCATGTGTTACTGACGGCCAGGTCTTTGTCCCGGAAATCGAAGGGTGGGCAAACGCACTCGACGCCGAAACCGGTGCCATCCAGTGGCGCTTCCGAAGCGGCAAATCACTTTGCACCGAACCTTTTGTCTGGAAGGACTTCGCCTACTTCGGGGGCTGGGATCGATTCATGTACGCCTTCGATCGCAAAAGCGGAAAGCTCCGCTGGCAGTTCCAGCAAGGTGGCGGTTCCGATTCAGGCGCACCCATTGTTACCGAAGACGGACGCATCTTCTTGTCCAAAGGCGCAGACAAATTTCATGCGCTCGATGCAAAAACCGGTGAAGTGCTCTGGATGATGCACAAGCCTTACATGGGCTTCAATGTTTCGCCAGCCTACCACGATGGCAAAGTCTATATTGGCCTGCAACGCGGGCGAGGTCTCGGCGGTATTCCTATTAACCCTAAAGTGCTCTGTGTTGATGCCGACACCGGCAAGGAGCTATGGGAGCACGAAGGCGGCGGTCTTACCGGTGCCGTAGTGGGCAAAGATGGCAAAGTCTACATTGCTTCGACATCTACGCCTTTCCTCTACTGCTTAAACCCTGAAAACGGGGAACTCATCTGGGCATACCGCTTTGGCGACAAGGTTGAAGAGTCTGTTCCCTGCCTTTATGCCGGCATGCTCTATATCATGTCAGGCGACGGCTACATGCATGCCATAAGGTAACGCAGGCACCCGATTGCTTTTCACGAAACTTTTCTGTGTCAGCTTTGTTTTACCGGGACAGATTATTAACAAACTACTTCTCTCCATTAAAATACTAAGCACCAATATCCTTTTCCTACTACTCGCCCATGGGCTGGCTGCAATCAGCAATCCGTCCGGTATCGGCGACATCGACAGTATTCGCGAGCAGGTTAAGACTGTCCCTACCAACCAGCAAAACCTCAGCAACCGAAGGACTGCCCTTCATCGGTGGTGGCGTTACCTCTGGCACCAGGGCTACGACATGAGCGCATATGATGCTGTGTGGAACATCGTTAACAATGGTGGCGACCATCCCGTAGCACTGAAAAATGTCGATAAGGGTTTTGCAGGACTGGAAGCCATCGTCGCAAACAACCAGCGCATAGCGGAAGTGCGCGGTACAGCGGCATCTTCTCCAACCCAAACCAACTGGCCGGTCTATCACGGCATCGATGGCAGCCAGGCTGGCTATAGCCCGGATACGGGACCCTCTGAAGGCAAAATCGCCTGGAAATTCCCCAAGGGAAATTTCTGGAATGCAAAGCCGGTTATTGAAGATGGCAAAATCTACGTCGCCTCGCCCGGAGTAGATGTCATGGCATACTGCCTTGACGAAAAATCAGGGAAGATCATCTGGAAAGCCCGGCAATACGGAGAACAGATCTACCAGATTCCGGGCGCCACCCATACCCCAGTCGTCAATGAAGATACCGTACTCATCTCCACCGGATGGTGGCAGCACACCAATCACTTTGTGTTAAACAAGGAAAACGGACATTTCAAATCACGGATAACCGCAGCGGATCGCAGCAACGGCTCCACCGAAAAGCTAATGGCTTTTAAGCATAACCGCATCTTCATTGCCATGTCCGATGCCCGCACCGGTAAAGGTGTGCGCAAATTCAACGCCGGCGGCTACCTTTGTGGTGAACCTATTGTTGTCGATAACCGCGTTTACGCCGCACAGGACGATGGATGGGTATTTGGCTTTCTCTATCCCGATCAGGGCAAGCCGTCCTGGCAGGTGGACCTGGGTGCCAAACTCCGGGGCGTCATGGGCACAGGAGATACCCGGCTCTACATTGGAGACACGAATCGGACTCTGCATGCTATTGGGGAATTCAGCGGACAAAAGGAATGGACGTTCCAGGCTGAGGAAGTTGAAAACAAGGCCTACCAATATTTCTCTACCGCCGTGGAAGCCAATAAGCGTGTTTATGTAGGAGCCGCCAGCTCTTACGTCTACTGCCTCAATGCCGAAACAGGTGCTCTGATCTGGAAACACAATGTCAGTGACTGGGTACGATCCAAACCACTTGTCATCGGTGACGCAATATACGTCGCCACATTAAGCGGCAAATTACACGCACTTCGCGATACAGGAGATAGCGCCACCGAAGTCTGGCAGGCACAGCTGGGAGAACATGGCTTCACTGCCGACCTCGTTGGCAACCATAACGGCATACTCGCGAGCGGCAGGGACCTCGTCCTCTACTCTGTTTCACCCAGGACCGGCGACATCCAATGGCGCCATAGCATCATCGACGGCAACTGGGTCGACGGCGTACGCCACCGTGCCGACGTATTCGCCGGTCAATACCAGGCCTCCCCGACCGTTGCCGATGGTGTCGTCTACGTCGGCGGCCCCGATGGTTTTCTCGATGCTGTTGATGTTGATACCGGCAAACGCCTGTGGCGTTTTGAAACACAGGGCCGCATCTCATGCGCCCCACGCATCGCCGAAGGAAAAATCTTTCTAGGCAAAAATTCACACCATGATGAATTTTACGCCATCGACCAGAAGACCGGTGAACCCGTATGGACGATAGAAAAACTGGGATGGACCAGCCTGGGCGCGCCGGGCTACGCCAATGGCATGGTCTTTGTCGGCACTGTTGAAGGAAACATGTTCGGCATCAATGCCGGCGATGGCTCCATCGTGTGGAAACACAAAGCAGGAAAAGGCATCTATCCAAGTCCGGCAACCGACGACACAAATGTGTACACCGGCTCCCACAACGGTCACTATTACGCCTTTGACCAGAAGACCGGCAATGTCGCCTGGAAAACCTTTACTGCCAATCCAGGAGGACACGGCGGCGCGCCCGACTCGGCAGCAACCGTGCTCTGGAAAGACCATGTCTACTCACAGAAACGCGGCACCTCCATCGTGGCACTCAACAAAGACACCGGCGAAGAAGCCTGGTCCTGGACACAACCCGCCAATTACCTGCAAAACGGCACCGTTGCCGCCGCACATGATAAAATTTATGGCTCCGTCGTTCGACTGGTAACCGCCATCCCCTACTACGCGTCCATCCACGCCTTTGCTGACGTGGAAAACGGCAGCGCAGAACTTTGGTCATACAGCGATGGCGGCGGCGGCGGCGGACTGACCGCCCCTGTTGCCACCGATGACAAGCTAATCTTCGGCTCATCCGCCGGCGTGTTTGTGACATGCCTTGACCCAAGCAACGGCTCCCTTAAATGGAGATGCTACGTGGGCGGCCCCATGGAAGAAAGCGTGCCAGCAATCTATGGAAACAAAGCGTTCTTCCACTGCCGGAACGGATACTTCTATGCGATCAAGTAGTGCTTGAAGAATTTTAAATTATAAATAGAAGCTACAGACATCGTCATTACTCCTTCCTTCTGTTTAAAGCAGTAATCAATGAACAATTAAAAACTTAGCTCGTTTATAATTTATAATTAATAATTTAACGTCAGTTCGGTGAGTCATCCCGGATTTTGCCTCGATTCAAATCAACGCAGGCGGTACGCAGATCT
>SMUX01107474.1_pt1 | contig 11823 bp, 8 predicted proteins | sample 2456431 | NCBI WGS metagenome assembly SMUX01 (sample SAMN11095930, study PRJNA526329) | marine sediment metagenome | biome: Marine sediment; feature: Surficial sediment; material: Deep marine sediment; isolation source: Hadal surficial sediment | place: Pacific Ocean | collected 2014-11 | depth 0-1... | reverse complement strand
GTTATACGCGAGAGTTGTTGCTGCCAACGCGCCGAAAGCGATTGTCGTTCTCTGTAAACACGGAGAAACTGCGCGGCTGCAATTGCGAGATGGCGATCTCACTTGGGAACAATTCCTGAGCGATAACGATCGGTTTGATTCAATCGTGCGTTTGCCGTCTGATTACACGAATATCTTATTCTCTTCAGGCACGACAGGCGAACCCAAGGTGATTCCGTGGACGCAAACCACTCCGATTAAATCTGCGGTGGATGGGCACCTGCACCACGATATTCAATCCGGAGATGTCGTGGCGTGGCCAACGAACCTCGGGTGGATGATGGGACCTTGGCTGATTTACGCCAGCTTAATCAATCAGGCAACTATCGCGTTATATGATGGCGCACCGACGGGTAGAGAGTTTGGGGAGTTTGTGCAAAATGCCCGTGTGACGATGCTCGGTGTCGTGCCGAGTCTCGTAAAGACGTGGAAGAATACGAGTTGCATGAAAGGACTTGACTGGCGCAGAATCAAAGCCTTCAGTTCAACAGGTGAGTGTTCCAACCCCGATGACATGCTGTTCTTGATGTCTCTTGCGGATTACCGACCCGTTATCGAATATTGTGGTGGCACAGAAATTGGCGGCGGCTACATTACCAGCACGCTCGTACAGTCAGCCGCGCCAGCGACGTTTACCACACCTACATTGGGATTGGATTTTACCATTCTTGATGAGAACGGTCAGCCCACCGACAACGGAGAGGTTTTTCTGATACCGCCCTCCATTGGACTTTCCACAGAGTTATTGAACAAAGATCATCACGAAGTGTATTTCGAGGGAACTCCTGATTTGGCGCGGAGAAACGAAAAAGCAGAGCCGCCGCATGCCAATCCCTTGAGGCGTCATGGAGATCAGATCGAGCGTTTAGCCGACGGCTATTATCGTATTCACGGGCGTGTGGATGATACAATGAACATTGGGGGAATCAAAGTCAGTTCGGCAGAGATTGAACGCACGCTCAACACCGTGAACGGTATTCGTGAAACCGCTGCTATTGCGGTATCTCCAGAGGATGGGGGGCCCAGTCAATTGGTAGTTTACGCCGTACTCTTGCCTGAAGCTGAGATACTCAAAGAGAAATTGAAGGATGCTTTGCAGGCAGAAATCAAGGCACATCTCAATCCGCTTTTTAGGATTCACGATGTCGTAATCGCCGAGGCACTGCCCCGCACCGCATCCAACAAAGTCATGCGGCGTGTGCTACGTGACAAGTATCGGAATGCAAATGTGAAAATTTAGTTTTTCAACGATCGCCAGTAATTCCTCTTTACAAATCGTAGCAAATCCGAGATCGAATTACTCGCCGTGCAGCGTTCTCATGGCTTGGTGATGCCGCATACCCTGATTCCGTAGACGTGTGTACGCCTCTTCGTCTATACTATCGCGTTTGAGAAAACCACGAATATCGTATCGCTCTGGTTGCTCAACGGGTAATTTGCCTTCATCAATCATCAACTTGAGCGGATACTCCTCTTCCTTCAAAGGCAGATGAATGACGTGGTGCTGGCGAGCGGATTCGTAAAGTGCTAACATTATCTCCACAGTTACACGGGCTTTGTACCCTGACCCGCGATGCTCCGGTCCGCCTTCGATCCATGCAATGAGTTCACGTACCTGTGCCGCGTTGGTTTCCCCGCCAATTGCCCGAATCTTCGCGGCTTCTACTCTCAGCGGAATCTGTTGCCAACCATTCGATGTCGAATTGAACAATTTAACATTCGCTTCGTTGACATCCAACATTCCCTCAGTGCCACGGATGAGGAAGCCGCCCGAACGCGCCGGTGCTTTGTAGAGGTCGGATTGAATAAAGAGTTGAAGATTATCTTCCATGTGAACTAACCCCATACAACTGTCCTCAATCGGTGTGTCTCTTTCATGGCGATTAGTCCGTCGCTCAACTGCGCCCATCACCCACAATACTTGCGGATCGCCCAAGACGAAGCGTGCCCCGTCGATCGCGTGAGTTCCCCAATTCAGCAGTCCTTCTCTCACATTGCAGTTGACCCAGAGCGGCTGGCCGATGACTTGCTGCTGCATCAGTTCACGCGCTTTTTCCCAGCCCGCCGTAAAGCGCCGTTGGTGACTGATCACTAACTTGGTGCCACTCGCATCGCAAGCCTCGATCATGCGGTTTGCATCGCCCATGCTGACCGTCATCGGTTTTTCACAGATGATGCCTTTGACGCTCGATCGAGCCGCTGCGACCGTCAAAGGTGCATGTAGCAGGTGCCATGCACACACGCTGACAATATCCGGTTGTGCCTTGTCCAACATTTCCTCAACCGTGGCGTATCCCTCCGGAATGTTGTAATCGTTCATGTATTGTCTGCGGGCTGGCTCATGCGGATCGGCGACGGCGATGACTTCGACCGCTTCAACCAAGTTATATGCTTCCATGTGGGAATTGCCAATTCCGCCACATCCGACAATTGCAGCTGTATATTTTCTCGACATTAATTGTCTCCTTTTAGTGTGTGATTCTCATCTTTGGCCAATTGTTTCATAAGATTAGCCGTGAAATGATGCCAATTATCTGCCCGTCGGTCTCATACAAAAAACAGAAACAGTGGCTTGATAACATAAAAACCTAATTTACCAAAGTCAAGATAGTATAATATGTTATAATGGTGACTGAACAGAGATATTTTGGATAACCTCTGTTTGCTATCACGATGCAACACCTGTCCATCTTGCAGTTATTGCATCGTTATTCAATCCAAACGATAAGGAGAAGATTACAGATTATGAGACAGAAGTTGTTAACCCCAATAGGTTTGGTTTTCGTTGGTTTAATTCTCTCAACGCAGAGCTTTGCTGCCATTGATCCAGATACCGTTGTTGGCATTTGGCTTTTCGAAGGAAATGCCAACGATTCAAGCAAAAATGGAAATGATGGAGAACTCATGAAGGGTGCGGACTTTGTCAATGAGGCAAAAATCCAGAATCAGTCGTTGAGTCTTGATGGTGATAATGATTATGTTCTTGTACCCACTTCTAAGAGCTTGGAGAGTACCGCGGACGAGTTTACCGGTGCCGCATGGATTAAATATAAGAGAAAAGGAGGAGTCGCCCCCGGTGGTTGTTGTGCCGACGACCAAATGGTGCTTGCCTTCAGTACCGGTTGGCACAACATACTAAATGTCTTCGGTCGTGGCGGGAGAGCCATTCCGGGAGCCGTCGAGGTCGGCAGTGCCGAACTCGCTCCAAGTTGGCTTTCAGGACCGACCGCCGTTGACGATGACGAATGGCACCACATCGCTTTTACTTACGACGGGAAGACTAAGGTCATTTACGTTGATGGTGAGGTTGATATTGAGGCACCCACAGGCGGGAGTTTTGGAGTCTTCGGCATCGATTTATTCATTGGCGGTACTCCCACCGAAAGACCCGGAAACGGCCTCATTGACGAGGCCGGAATATTTAATGTTCCTTTGGACCAAAAGGACATTCAATTAATTATGAAGGACGGTTTGGGGAAGGCAACTGGCCTCGCTCCCGTTTCTCCTAAAGACCGATTAACCACAATGTGGGCAGAGATCAAATCACAACGTTAAGAAGAGTCGAAGAGTCTATGCCCCAGCGCGTCAGATTCGTTCCTGCGTTGGGGTTTTTCTATGCCAGAGTTTCAATTCAACCCCGCGACGGTTCGGACATTTTCTCCCGCGCTTGTCGCGAAAGCTCCGCGAGATGTCCGTCGTTCGCCCGCACCTGCTCAAGATGCTTCCATCGCTCAGCGTCAGCCGTGCGGACCATCTTTTCGCCATACTTCCGGTCAATCCAGAAACGTGCTGACCCGCCGATGTACTTTCGCAAGTCTTCCAGACGGTCTTGCGGATAGCGTTGGCAGAGGTTCATCGTAAACATCCGTCGTCGCACACCGCCGCCGAATGTCGCATGCTTCGTGTTGTGGTTGAACAAGACAAGGTCGCCCGGGGTCGTTTCAAAAGCCACCGCAGGTACATCCCGCCCGTGGATTCCCCAAAGGTCTTGGCTATGCCGAATATCCTTTTGAAGTACATCGGCATAGCTATCGTCAAAGAGAAGGTGGCTACCCGGAATTACGCGGAGTGCGCCTGTGTCACGGGTAAGGTGGTCTAGGTAGAACGCGATTTTGATGTGCCTCGGATCGCCTGCCTTGTGTCCCCCGTCGGAATGCCAGCCTGTGTCCCCAACGTAGTAGTTTCCATCGCTGCCCATGTAGTTAAAGTCATCCCCGAGTAGGGTTGTGGCAATGTCCAGAATACGGGGATCGTCCAGCAGGCTACAAAGGTATTCACTCTGATCGATAAACGGAACAATGCAGGAACGCGCCTTTCCTTCATGCGACTTTCCATTATGTCCACCGCCATGTTCTTGCCAAACCTGTTCAAACGCCCGCTCGATTCTCTCGATGCGGTCTGCCATCAGGCCGGGGAAACTGAGATAGCCAAATGTCGAAAAGAAGTTGATCTGTTGCTCTGTCATTTTGAGATTCCTCCTAACGCGGAGCGTGATGCGTAAAGCCACAAACGGGCAATAAACTTTGGTTCTCCTACTCTCATGCTGCTCTGTTGATACGAAGGTCTACGTTCAGTCCTAAGCAACGCCTATAATCTTATCATGTTTTCAACATTTGCTCAACGCAAATCCGATTCTTTGTTCGTTAAGGACCAAAATCCTACTTTTCTAAACTACCAATTACGGTTCAAAATGATGTTCCAATATTCACATGAAGTTTGCCCTGCAAAGCAGAACTCCCTTTAGCAAGTCCATAATCCATGCTAATGATTCCACCCTTTGATTCCAATCTCATACCGAATCCGTAACCAACCCGTAGCGGCTCAAAAACGGAAGGTTCATTGATCTTCGTTACTGCCCCCAGATCAACGAACACGAAAAGGTGCGAAGTTCGCCCGGCCAGTAATCGGTATTCGATATTCGCATAGGCGCGGCGGGGCCCGGAAAACCAATCCTCATCATAGCCACGTAACGTTTTGGCTCCACCCAGATAAAAGAGTTCTGTCGGTGGGATGTTACCTCCCCACGTGGCGGCACCGTGGACTCCGATTGCAATCACCTGTTTTTGCCACGTTGGCAGATATTGCTGGAGATCGAGCCATAGCTTGCGAAGTTTGAAATCGCCCCGTGAAAATTCAAAAGCCACGCGATCGCGGCGTCCTCGCGTGGGATTCAGGAAAAAATCCCGACTGTCGCGTGTGAGGGTAAAAGTCAGTCCGTACTTAACACCATTTTGGGGTTGTCCATCAAAGGCGGGGTTGAGTCGTGATTGAGGCTGTGGGAACTCTGAACGAGAAAGCGGGTTGGTTGAATCTGTCGGTGGCGAAAAATCGGCGGCGGAGAGATTAATCCATTTATAGCTAATAGCCAGGCCACCTTCAAACAAGCTGCGAAAACGGGTGCTAACCTTCAGACTTCCTGTCTGTTCCTTCGATTCCATATCTGTAAACTGGTCACGTTGCTTTATCTGAGCATATTCAACGCCGATACGGATTGGTTTGCCGAAGCTCCAAGGTTCCTCATAACCAAGCCGTAAAGTTGAAAGCAAGCCAGATTTCCATGAAAAATTTGCCCGTCGTCCTGTACCAAACAGATTGTTTTCGCTCGCGTCAATGACGCCAGTGAGGCGTGGCGCGCTATCGGATTCCGAAGTCGGAGGAGAATAGCCAATGATGCCGCTAAATCGACCCGTTCGTGCTTCTGTCACTCGCGCATGAAAAATGAGTTCGTCAGGGGTTTTCCCTTCTTCCAGCAGGTTTGGGCTAACTTCGTAGAAGTACCCTAGATTCACGAGACGATGGAAACTCTGATCAATTTTGCGTTGATCAAAAACCTCACCCCGTTGGATTGGCAACTCACGGAGCACTGTCTCTGTTCTCGTCTTTTTTAAGCCACTCAACTTCACTTCGGCAATCCGAATCTGATTGCCTTCATGTATTTGCAGGTGAAGATTAATCTTTCCCTCTTCAGGCGAGAGTTGAAAATTGGTCGGTTCAATTTCGATTCTTGGGTATCCGTGCTCGCTGTATCGGGCTAAAATGCGCTCAATTCCCTGTTCAAAAACGACTTGGCTGAAAGGTAGTCCTTCACGTAAACCAAGTTCACGGCGGAGTTCTTGTGTAGGAAATAGCTGATTTCCACTGATAACAATTTTGCCCGTGCGAATCCGTTGCCCTTCGTCAATGCGGATTCGAATATGAACCTGATCGCTTGCGACAGGAACGATCTCGGGGTTAAGTGACGCAAAGACAAATCCTTTTCTGCCATATTCAGCCGTAATTCTGTCCAATCCCTCCATGACCTCGGCACGACGATACGGTTGACCGGCTTCAGTCCCTAAGATTCTTAGCAACGCTTTCCGGTCTAGGTGTTCGTTACCCTCGAACGTGATCTGACGAATCAGATGCTTCGACTGTGCATCGGTTATCTCATCACCCATGGCAATAGTGGCCAGAAGGAGAGGAAAAAAAATCAGACATGAAGCGTGAAGTACAAAACAAGAACCGTACCTTTTCCTTCCTCCCATGTTCCCCTTCCTTCCCTCAAGCATGTGAAATTTTACCCTTTCACATACTCCCAACCATCGACCAGGACAGGAATCCCACGCACAATGCACATTGAAACGGTGAGAGTGGCAATGACCATTCCGGCGACCTCGAAACTCGCGATGAATTCAGGCAGGATATTGTAAGTTGCCGCAGCACTTTTGAGGGCAATCACGCCACCGAGGTAGAGAAACACAACTGTTTTGGATATTCCGTAAATACTCCGACTTGCGCGTGAGCTAGTAAGCATGCGGGTCCAAGGCGATCGCGTCATTGTTTTTTCGCCAAATGCGGATTTGCCTTGGGCGAAGGCTGCGCTGTGTATCCCGTCCGTGACAAACCCTCGTGCAAGGACGATAATCGGTAGCCAGAAGGGGATTAAGCCAACAACGGCAAAATAGATCCAGTAGATGTTTTCGACAACCCAATCACCGACGATATCAAACAAGGCTCCGAAATCCGAAGTTTCCTTCCGCTTGCGATCAACGTAGCCGTCAACTGCATCGAGAGCAAGAATAAAACCTGTCATCGCAATCATCAAAATATCAAGGTAAAAATCCTGTCCCAAAAGCGCAATAACAACAAAAACGAGAATGACTCTGGCGAGGGTAATTAAATTCGCAACCATTTTTTGCCTTCTAAGTTTAGTGATGTCGCTCGGGTTCAATCTTCACAGATTAAGGCAATTTGTATACCAGGACGTAATTGTCGCAAACACCTACAATATAGCGATCCAGTGGCCTCAGACCTTGAAGGGCTAACGCAGTTTTTGCATTCCTCCGCATAAATTGCGCGAAATGGTGCAAAGCATGGTTTCGGAATCGAGAAGAAACTTCGCGTGAAAATGAAAAACAGAATACCAAGAACAACGCGAGTGATTTCGTTAAGGACCAAGGCAATATTACAATGGCATATATTTTGCGCTAAAGTTTTCCAAAGATTTAATGATACTCTGTAGTCGATAAAGGTAAACCACTCGAAAGGGTGGGACACAAAGCGACAGATCCTCGTATAATCAGGATGGCTGCGCTCCCGAAACATGGAGGTTAATCATGCTTAAAAACCCTTCCCACCAAATACGGCTCTATGCACATCAACAGCCCTTCGGCTGTGTGACATATTGTCTCACCAAATTGCTAGGTAACAATAGCGGCAACACCGCTACATCTGCAGTCGTATTGATCTTGATTTTTACCTTCTTGGTCAGTGTGGCTACCAGCATAATCTTTGAACCTCGCGATACCTACCAACAACTGCGTTGGGCGAAACCAGTTTCTTTAATAAAGAACAGTATTATGAATGCGAAGAATCGTACCGTTCACTTTTGGAAGGGATTCAGAAGTGAGCCCATACGACACACTATTGGCAAGAGAGGCAATTACCCAGAAACAGGCATGACTTCTGACATGCAGAATCATGCGATGACAGCCACGCAACCGACTGTTAAAATGCTCTCTCAAAATCTAAAAAGAGGAAGCTACTTAGACAGTTTTTTAGTAGCTATTCTCATATTTTTCGTTGTCGTTGTCGTTCTTTCCCTCGGATTTTTAGCTTGGACATATAAGAACTACTCTTTTGCTCTTCTGGGCATATTACTGAGTGGAAGTGTTGTCGTCAGTGGATTGTGGATGCTCTTAAGCCTTGGAGGAATTACGGGTGCAGGGGGCATTTTTCTCATTCTAATTGGGGTTTTGATAGCCGCAAAAAGTATCGGCTTACTTTCAACTCTTGTGAGAATTTAATGAGATGGCAAGGGTTTGGCGAAAATCCATCTTGATAAACCCGTTTTTCGAGATGGGAAATCAACATATGACTAAGTTTAGCAACAGAATTTCTTGTGGTGTCGAAAATGGCTTAGACGCATGGTATATTAAATGCCGTAATCAGCACTACAAGCTGTGCTTCGCATGGTCATTCTAAAAGACGCGAGGCGAGGAATCTCAGTGCAAGAGATTCTTCCCTCGCTCAGGATGACCTTTACCTTCCTAAAGCTCGCCTTGTGCTCTTAAAAACTGGTAATTGACGCACGTGGCAGGATGTGGTATTATATTCCTAGCTTGAGTTGGGTAGATGATCGCGTCCCAAGAAATTGGGATGAGGAAAGTCCGGACTCCGTAGGGCAGGATGCTGGGTAACTCCCAGGAGCGGTGACGCTATGGAAAGTGCAACAGAAAGCAAACTACAACGCTTCGGCGTTGTACAGGTGAAACGGTGCGGTAAAAGCGCACCAGTCTCGGCGGTGACGCCGGGAGCTTGGTAAACCCCGTCTGGAGCAAGGCCAAATAGGAGGACGTAAAGGTGGCCCGCCAAGTCCTCGGGTAAGGCTGCTTGAGGTTGATGGTAACATCAATCCTAGATGAATGATCATCGCCCCGATGCGCGAAAGCAATTCGGGGAACAGGATGCGGCTTATTCCCAACTCAAGCGCTTTTTTATATGAATATGAGGAATCCAGGAATCCAGGAATCCTACTGTCTTCAATTGTTAATTCCCGTATCCCCCTCCACCCGGCGTTTCAATCTGGACGATATCCCCGTTGCGCGCTGTAAATGTCGTCTTTCCGGGTAATTCAATCTCTTCATCTTTACGGATCAAAACATTCCTTCCGACTTTACCAGGTTGACCCCCATTGAGTCCATAGGGAGTCAACTTCCGTCGTTCTGAGAGAATTGTCACTTGTGCCTCTGAGAGTAGGCGTATCGATCGCACGATGCCGTTCCCGCCGCAAAATTTTCCCTTTCCGCCTGTATTTTGGCGGATTGCATATTGCTCAACCTGCATTGGATAGGTTGTCTCGATGGCTTCGATAGGCGTATTCATGGTGTTGGTCATGTGTGTGTGGATGGCGTCGATGCCATCTCGATCAGGGCGTGCCCCCATCCCCCCACCAATCGTCTCGTAGTAAGCAAAGTCGCGTTTGCGAAAAGGGTCATACCCACCGATTGTCACGTTATTCATCGTTCCACTGCTGGCAGCAGGAATCCGACCCGGACACGCTTTAGCAAGTGCTCCTAACAAAACATCAACAATGCGCTGAGAGGTTTCCACGTTTCCGCCTGCGACGGCCGCCGGAAATCGTGCATTCACGATTGTTCCCTCCGGGGCAATGACTCTGATAGGGGCGAGACAGCCGGAGTTGGAGGGAATATCATAACCCGCAAGACACCGAAAAACGTAGAACACAGCAGAAAGTGTGATTCCATAGATTGCGTTGACGCTTCCCTGAACTTGACCTGATGTACCCGTGAAATCAACAACCGCTTCATCTCCCTTAATCGTAATCTGCACGCTAATTTCAATGGGTTTGTCGCTGATGCCATCGTTGTCCAGAAAGTCGGAGAATTGGTAACGCCCATCTGGAATCTCGCGTAGCATCCCACACATCATCCGTCTAGAATACGCCTGGAGATGTGTCATATATTCCTGTGCTTCAGCCATACCGTACTTTTGTGTAATCTCGATTAAGCCTCGTTCGCCAATCTGATTCGCGGCGATTTGTGCCTCAATATCCCCCCGTCGTTCAACAGGCGTTCTCACATTGGCCAGAATGAGTTCCCATAAGTCTGTGTTCAGTTCTCCACCTTGAATTAATTTCACCGGCGGGATGCGGATGCCCTCTTGAATCACGCTCCTCGACAGAGGCATCGAGCCAGGAGTCATACCACCGACATCGGAATGGTGGGCGCGGTTCGCGATGAAAAACGCGGGACTGGTAGACTCCACAAAAACAGGAGCGACTAGCGTGATATCAGGAAGATGTGTGCCGCCGCGAAAGGGATCATTAAGAATGACCATATCGCCCGGAGACATGTTGCTGTGCTCGATTGCGGATAATACCGAAAGAGGCATCGAACCCAAATGAACCGGAATGTGTGCGGCTTGTGCAACCATTCCACCTTCCGCGTCGAAAACAGCGCATGAGAAATCGCGGCGTTCTTTAATGTTCGGTGAAAACGCAGCTCGACAGAGCGTTACGCCCATTTCTTCGGCGACTGAGGCTAGCATGTTTTTGTAAAGCTCCAATCGAATGGGATCGAAATTCATAGACGACTCCTATGCTTTTGTGACAGCCCTTACAGAAAAACGATAGCAAATTCCTCTATCTTATTAGGGCAGCGGCGAGAACCAAATTCAAAGTTTTGAGGAAAAATAGACATGAGAACACTTGTACTTGCCAACCTATTCCTTGCTGTTTTATTATTTTTGGCGAGTTGTACAAACGCGACGGATAAGGCAGAATCACGAACACAAACACCTCCATCCGAGAAAAAGGAGACGGTGACAATACAGACAGTGACGCTTGACATCGAAGGAATTACTTGAGGAGGCTGTGTCACCACAGTGCAGTCTGCACTGGAAAAAGTTCCCGGAGTCTCTTTGGTTCAAGTCGATATGGCAACGAACCGGGCGGTCGTCCAAATTGAAAAAGGAAAGACCACCCCGGCTGGACTTGTAAAGGCCGTTGATGATATTGAGAACATACGTAACTATCGTGCAATCGTGCTTAGCGTGTGGCCGTAGCCTGCTAATTCATTTGAAGCGTGACCACCTGTTTTGATTTCGCCGATTCCTTTGCGGCATCAAGGACAGCCATAACGCGCAGAACCTGATTCCCGGACGCAATCCGCAAGCTATCAGTTTCGTAAAGAATCGCATCGACGAATTCTCGCATCTGATCGGCAAATGGATTGCGCTTTTCAATCGGTATTTGCTCGTGATTGATCGAAATCTCATTCCGGGAGAGTGCGATCGTTCCCTCCGAACCGATAATCGTGACGCGGTGATGCGCTTCCTGCGACGTTGTCGAAAACGCGAGGGTGGCAAGTTGACCATCGGCAAATTCCATCGTCACCACGCCATCGCTATCGGCTTCCGCAGAAACAGGGTTGCGTGATTGTAACTGGCTATACACATGCGTGGGTGAACAATCCATCCACCAAAGGATGGCGTCAACGTCATGACTGCCAAACAGCGGCAGGTAGAGTCCCCCACATTGAGCTTGCGAATATCGCCATTCTGTTGACAGTCGATCGATCAGAAACTGGCGTTGATAGATGCAATGGTAAACCTCGCCAATCTCACCCGCAACAATGCGTTTTTTGGCTTCAGTCACCGCTGGCAGAAATCGCGTGGATTGACCAACCATCAGCTTGACATCGTTCTCTGTCGCCGCTTTGCACATGGCTTCTGCTTCCTCAAGTGACAGTGCCATCGGCTTCTCGACCAAAATGTGCTTTCCGG
>SMUX01008327.1_pt1 | contig 11835 bp, 8 predicted proteins | sample 2456431 | NCBI WGS metagenome assembly SMUX01 (sample SAMN11095930, study PRJNA526329) | marine sediment metagenome | biome: Marine sediment; feature: Surficial sediment; material: Deep marine sediment; isolation source: Hadal surficial sediment | place: Pacific Ocean | collected 2014-11 | depth 0-1... | reverse complement strand
TTTCCAACGGCACGTACTCGCCGAAGGGCACCAGGCGCCTTTTCACGTAAGTACCCCGGGCGGTACCCAGCCCGAGCGCCGTATTTTTGAAGACGACCTCTTCGCCTGGCCGTACTTCCAGCGCGGGCAGACCGAGCACGAGCGCGGTGCCGTTGGCTTTACCCCGTTCATCGAGTGCTGCGAGAAGGTCCGTTGCCTGGTGGGTAAAAAGCGTGATCGCAGCTTCCGGCCAGACGATCAGTTGCGCGTCCCAATGTGGTTCGGACAGCGCCAGATACTTGTCGATGATGGGCTGACGGCTCTCCGGCAGCCACTTCAGCCGCTGGTCGATATTGCCTTGAACCAACGCGACGTCGTGCAGCGCCGCCGAGGTGACCCAGGCGATCGCACTGAATCCTGCACCGAGGACCCAGGGCAACACGGCCGCCAGACCTGCAATGACTGCAGACAAACCCCGGCGTTCATGTATGAGGACCACCAGCCCAGTCGCACTCGTGACGGCCATGAGACTCACCAACAGCACGCCACCCACAGGCGCAAAACCGGCGAGCATCGTGGTCAGATGGCCGTAGCCAACCAGCAGCCAGGGGAAGCCCGTGAGAAACCAGGTCAACAACCATTCAAACGTCACGTAAACGCAGATGAACAGACAGCCGGAGAGAAGAGGGTTGGTTCGTTTCAGGCGACAGAACAACCAGCCATTAGCCAGCACGAACAACGCAAGCCCGGCAACGAACAGGCAGACGAGGAAGAACGCCAACGCGGGTGAGGCGTTGCCGAAGTCATGAATGCTGACGTAAATCCAGGATACACCGACACCGTATTTGCCGACGCCGAACATCCAGCCGATAAAAATGCCGCGTGAGCGGGTGGTCTGCAATAAATGGAAAAAGACAGCGACCGCCAACAATCCGAGCGGCCACAGATCAAACGGCGCGAACGACAACGGCAGCAACGCACCCGCAAAGAGCGCAACAAGCCCGTGAATCAAGACCTTTTGACTTGCAGCAGACGAACGCGGCGCGAGTCTGCATTCAACACCCGAAACTCCATATTTTCTATCACTACGGTCTCACCGAGTTCAGGCAGGCAACCGAAGGCTTTTAGAACAACACCGCCGATCGTGTCGAACTCGTCGTCATCCAGTTCCAGATCGAAGTGCTCGTTGAAGTCTTCGATCGTAGTCGTCGCCTTGACGTTGAACGTCTGCTCATCGAGCTGTTTGATGAAGCTGTCGTCATCGACGTCATGCTCATCCTCAATATCACCGACGATCTGCTCAAGGACGTCTTCGATCGTCACGACACCGGAGACGTGTCCATATTCATCGACAACCACTGCCATGTGGTTACGAGTACTGCGGAAATCCTGCAGCAGCACGTTGAGGCGCTTACTCTCCGGAATGACCGTCGCCGGTCGGATCCAGTCCTTGATGTCGAAATCCACCTCGTCAGCCAACGCAAGACGCAACAGATCCTTGGCATGGAGTATGCCCTTGATGTCATCGAGGTCATCGCCAATCACGGGAAAACGTGAGTGTTGCGAATCAATGATTCTGGCGAGCAACGCTTCGGGTGGCGATTCATCCTCCAGATAAACAAGTTGCGTGCGCGGGATCATGATATCCCGCGCCTGAATATCGGAGACCTGCAGGGCACCGAAAATAATGTTGAGTGCTTCCCCATCCATGAGTTGACGGTCTGCCGCATCACGCAACATCTCCCGAAGTTCGTTTCGGTCGTGAGGCTCGCCGTTGAACAGGTCAGATAGCCAGTCGAGAAACGACCGACGCGATCCTGCTGAATTTTCGCTCATATTTCCCGATATGGATCGCTTACATCGAAGCGCCCCAATATTTCCCTTTCCAGCGCTTCCATCGCCTGGGCTTGTCCGGCAACTTCGTGATCATGCCCAAGCAGATGCAGCATGCCATGCACCACCATGTGCGCAAAATGATCGGCAACGTCTTTCTTCTGTTCCATCGCTTCGTCTCGCACAACCTTCGCACAGATCACGATGTCCCCCAGTATTCTTGTTTCCGGCAAATCCACTTCCGCCGGAAAACTCAGAACGTTCGTTGGTTTGTTTTTACCACGATACGCCTTGTTCATAGCTCTTGCCTCGTCTTCTCCAACGACTCTTATGCAGACATCTGTGTGACCCATGTCCTGCGCATTGCCGACCACGACGGACATTGCCGTCGTGGCCCAAAACGTGATCTGCGCCGCCGAAGGCAATTCCTCAACGGCCGTTACCATCTGCACTTCAACCGGCATCGCGGTCGCTTTCGCTTTCCGCCGGTTCGTCCTGAAAGGCCGCATAGGCATCGACAATCGTCCGCACCAGCGGATGGCGCACAACGTCTTTCGAGCCAAAATGGGTGAAGCTGATCGTGCTCACATTACGCAGGACATTGCGCACGTTCACCAGACCCGAGTGTTCGGCCTGCGGCAGATCGATCTGCGTGATGTCGCCGGTTATCACAGCCGTCGAGCCAAAACCGATGCGAGTGAGAAACATCTTCATTTGCCTGATCGTCGTATTCTGGCTCTCATCGAGGATGATGTAGGCGTTGTTGAGCGTGCGGCCCCGCATATATGCCAGCGGCACGACTTCGATTATGTTGCGCTCGATGTATTTATTGACCCGCTCCACACCCATCATCTCGTAGAGCGCATCGTAAAGCGGCCGCAGATAAGGATCGATCTTCTGCGCCAGATCACCAGGCAGAAATCCCAGCTTCTCGCCAGCTTCAACGGCCGGACGCACCAGCAGAATGCGGCTGACCCGCTGTTGTTCGAGCGCCTCTACCGCGCAGGCAACCGCGAGATAGGTTTTTCCAGTACCGGCGGGTCCGATGCCAAAACTGATGTCGAAGGTGCGAATCGCCTTCGTGTAGCTCGTCTGATTACCGCCTCGTGGCTTTATCGTTTTGCGGCCCGTCCGGATCACAATGGCGGCCGCCTCCGCCCGTTCGCGCTCGGCGCTATCCTGAGCGAGCAGTTCTTCAACACCCGACTCCTGCAGAAACAGGTGCACCGTATCGGGTTCGATACTGTCCCGATGCAGCGTTTCGCGATACAGCTGGGAAATCAACGCGCCAGCCGCTTTGATGCGATGTTCGGGACCACTGATCTGAAACAGATTTCCACGGTTGCGAATGTGGACCCCGAGGCGTTTTTCGAGATGCTTCAGATTTTGATCCACCGGGCCACACAGAGCAGCCAAGCGGTTCGAGTCGTTGGGTTCGAGTGTAACTTTGGTGGTTAGGGCAACCACCCGGGGCTGTTCGCCGCTCAATTTATCGCTCAATCTATTCCCTGTGCGACCTTCTTGATTGCAAGAATATCGCTCCGAGTGTGCCTGTCAAATGAAGATTGAGTGGAGCAGGCGTGATGCGACGAGGAATCAAACCAGCCTGCCCCGCAGGGAGTTCGGCAGCGCCTCGGTCACCTCGACGCTCGCGAAATCCCCGATGAGTTCCGCCGGGGCTTGAAAATTCACTACCCGGTTGTTTTCGGTTCGCGCCTGCAGGGCGCTGGCATCTTTGCGCGATTTCCCCATCACGAGAACTCGCTGGATAGTCCCGATCATATCGCGCGCGATGGCATCGGCCTGCCCGCGAATACGTTCCTGCAAGCTTGCCAGGCGAATCTTCTTCTCGGCCTGGGTTGTGTCATCTTTGAGCCCTGCGGCCGGAGTGCCCGGCCGGGCGCTGTAGATGAAACTGTAAGAAACATCAAAGCCGACTTCTTCGATCAGCGCCATGGTGGCGTCGAAATCCTGCGCGGTCTCCCCGGGGAAGCCCACAATGAAATCCGAAGACAGACTGATGTTCGGCCGGTGGTCGCGCAGCCGCCGCAGCTTGTCTTTGTAGTCCGCCACCACATGGCCCCGCTTCATCGCCCGCAGGATTTCATCGGAGCCTGACTGCACTGGCAGGTGCAGATGATCGACGAGTTCGGGCACCTCGGCGTAAGCGGCAATCAGCGAATCGCTGAATTCCACCGGGTGCGATGTCGTAAAGCGGATCCGGTCGATGCCGGGCACGTCAGCCACGTAATGGATGAGCTCGGCCAGATCCGCAAGATCGGTTTTGCCGCCATCCTCTATCGGCCCGCGATACGAATTCACGTTCTGGCCCAGCAGATTGATCTCGCGAACGCCCTGCCGGCTGAGTTCGACAATTTCCCGCATGACGTCGCGCACGGGGCGACTGACCTCTTCCCCCCGGGTATAGGGCACTACACAAAAACTGCAATATTTGCTGCAGCCTTCCATGATCGACACGAAGGCGCTCGGCCCTTCCGCCCGCGGCTCGGGGAGGTTGTCGAATTTTTCGATTGTCGGGAAACTGACGTCGAGCAGTGGTACCCGACCGGCCGCGGAGGATGCCGCGGAGGATTTCGCAACCATTGCCGGTAATCGATGCAATGTCTGGGGACCAAACACCAGATCGACGAAGGGTGCTCTGGCCTGAATCCCGCTGCCCTCCTGGCTTGCGACACAGCCGCCGACACCGATTATGAGTGCCGGATTTTTCGCCTTGAGCGCTTTCCAGCGGCCGAGCTGATGAAATACCTTTTCCTGCGCTTTTTCCCGGATCGAACAGGTATTCAGCAGCAGCAGGTCCGCCTGCTCCGGGTCATCAACCACTTCGTAGCCCTCGGCATCCCGCATGAGGTCGACCATTTTCGCCGAGTCATACTCATTCATCTGGCAGCCGTGGGTCTTTATATAGAGTTTCTTTTTGATGCTAAAAGTCGCAGTGTTTGCAGGGGCCGGGATTATAATGTCTTGAAATTGCGACAGATAGCTCTATATACAGCGATATACACCAGTATATAGACGTACCAAAGCCAACTTTCACCGCTAATTGAACTTCAGTTCGAAGACAGGTAGCCCTATGAGCGATGCCTCGCAACACATCTACAAAGTGCTTTTCCATAACCAGGGTCAAATCTACGAGGTCTATGCACACAACATCTATTCGAGCGACCTCTACGGGTTCATCGAAATAGAGGATTATGTCTTCGGCAAGAAGTCCCAGATGGTCATCGATCCGGGCGAAGAGAAGCTGCGCCAGGAATTCGAGGGCGTGCAGCGCAGCTTCATCCCTGTGCACAACGTTATCCGCATCGATGAAGTTGAAAAAGAAGGCATCGCCAAAGTCACCGACAGTAAAGGCGCAAATATCACGCCATTCCCCATGCCCGTGCCGCGTGATGGAGGCTCGAAATAGCGCAGCGCGACCGCCTGCACCCACTTTTTCAGGCGGCACAGGTCCCCGACAAACCGGCCTGGATATTCAATCATCAAGCCACGAGTTATGGCGAATTGGCTGTGCGGGCGCTCAAAGGCGCGCGTCTGCTGCGCAAGCTTGGGCTCAATACCGGTGATGGCATCGCCGTGCTGGCCGAAAACCACCCCGATTTTTTCGCCGTCTTCTGGGCTGCGCAGATCTCGGGACTCTACTTCACGCCGATCAGCGTTCAATTCCTGGCAGGCGAAGTGCGCTACATCATCAATGACTGCGAAGCGAAGCTGCTGATCGTATCGCACGCGCAAGCCGCCAAAGCAGAGCTCGACAGCCCTGCCCTGCCGCATATTCTTCTTGAAGACTGGTTGGCAATGATCGACGGCGAATCCGAAGCGCTCATCGCGGATGCGGCCGAAGGCGCGGAAATGCTGTACTCGTCCGGCACGACCGGTCGACCCAAGGGCGTCCGCGCGAGCACGCCGGGTGCCGCTCTCGGCACGGTCTCTGAACTTTTTGCCCGCCGTTTGCGCCTGCACGACGTCACTGGCGACGCCATCTACCTGTCGACCGCGCCTCTGTATCACTCCGCGCCATTGCGCTACAACTCGATGATGCACCGCTGCGGTGCGACGAGCATCGTCATGCCGCGCTTCGATGCGCAGGAGAGCCTGCGACTCATCGAGCGCTACCACGTGACCCACAGCCAGTGGGTACCCACGATGTTCGTGCGTCTGCTGCACCTGCCGGAGAACGTCCGCCAGCGCCATCAGCTCGGTTCCCACCGCATTGCGATCCATGCAGCAGCGCCGTGTCCGATTGCCATCAAAGAGGCGATGCTGCGCTGGTGGGGGCCGATCCTGTACGAGTACTACTCAGGTACGGAAGGCAACGGCCAGACCGCAATATCGCCAGCCGAGTGGCTGAGCCACAAAGGCTCGGTGGGCAGGCCGATTCTCGGCGACGTGCACATCACGGACGCTGCGGGCAATGAGTTACCCACCGGTGCGACGGGGCACGTCTACTTCTCCGGAGGGCCGCGATTCGAGTACTTCAAGGATCCGGGCAAAACCGCCAGCGCCTACAACGCGCACGGCTGGTCTACGCTCGGCGACATCGGCCACGTCGATGACGAGGGTTATCTCTACCTCTCGGATCGGGCATCTCACATGATCATCACCGGTGGCGTGAACGTCTATCCGCGGGAAGTCGAGGACACTCTGCTCACTCACCCGGACGTGCTGGACGCGGCGGTGTTCGGTATCCCGGATCCCGAATTTGGCGAAGCCGTGCAGGCAGCTGTGGAACTGACTCGCGGCGCAACCCTCGAAGCGGCCGAACTCATTGCCTTCTGCCGCGAGCGTCTGACTCATCTGAAATGCCCACGCGGGGTAGACTTTCACGCGCAGTTACCACGCCATCAGACCGGCAAGCTTTACAAAGAGTTTTTGAAAGCGCCATATTGGGAAGGACAGCCAGGGCGACCGGCTGGGGGGGAGACAGATAATGGCTGAGAAAACCAAAACGACGCATCTTCGCGGGCACGATGTGCTGCGCGATCCTCTGTTGAACAAAGGCAGCGCCTTCACCGTGGAGGAACGCGATGCGCTGGGGCTCGTGGGGCTCCTGCCACCCGGCTACAACACGCTCGACCAGCAGGCGCAACGAGCATTTCAGAATCTGGCGGCAATCGATGCACCGCTGGGCAAATACCGCGAACTCAGCTCGCTGCAGGATCGCAACGAACATCTGTTCTTCCGCCTGTTGATGGATCACCTGAAGGATCTGATGCCAATTGTCTATACCCCAACGGTAGGGCTCGCCACGCAGAAGTTCAGCGAAGTGTTTCAGCGCAGCCGCGGGGTATGGATCACGCCGGCAGATCGCGGCCGGATCAAATCGGTGCTCGAGATGGGCGCCGAAGGCAGAGACATCCGGCTCACGGTCGTCACGGACAATGAATCCATTCTCGGCATCGGCGACCAGGGCGCGGGGGGCATGGCTATCTCCATCGGCAAACTGGCGTTGTACACCGCCGGGGCCGGCATCGCGCCTGAAAGCACCCTGCCGGTGAGTCTCGATGTCGGGACGAACAACGAGTCGCTGCTGGAAAACGACAGCTACCTCGGCTGGACCAGCACGCGAATGACTGGTGCGGCCTACGACGATCTGGTCGAAGAGTTCGTAACCTCGTTTCATGAGCTGTTTCCGGGTGCTCTGATTCAGTGGGAAGATTTCCGCAAGGACAACGCGCTCAACATCCTCGATCGGTACAAAGACCGGGTTCTTTCATTCAACGACGACATTCAGGGCACGGGAGCTGTCACTCTGGCCGGAATCCTCTCGGCCTGTCGCAAGAAGGGTGAACCACTGACCGAGCAAAGAATCGTCATTATGGGCGCCGGTGCAGCGGGACTGGGGATCGCGCGGCAGATCGGCGCAGCGCTGCAACTCGAGGGCGTCAACGACCTGCATCGTCACATCGGCGTGCTCGACAGCACCGGTCTGCTGGTGGCAGATCGTGAGTTCCGCGACGCCTACAAGGCAGAGTTGGCCTGGCCCACACAAGCGGCGCAGGAACTTGGCCTGGCGGGCGGTGCCCCACTGGCGGCGGTCGTCGACAAGTTTACACCTTCGGTCCTGATCGGCACGTCCGGTCAGACCGGTGCGTTTACCCAATCGATCGTCGAATCGATGGCGAGTCATGTCGCCATCCCCGTCATTATGCCTTTGTCTAACCCCACCCCGAAGGCAGAAGCGATTCCAGCGGACCTCGTCGCCTGGACCGACGGCCGCGCCTGCATCGCAACCGGCAGTCCGTTCGAACCCGTCACCCACAACGGGCGGGACATTCATATCGGCCAGGGCAATAACGTATTCATCTTTCCGGGGCTGGGACTCGGCGCGCTGCTGGCTCAGGCAAGCCGCGTGACCAATGCCATGATCACCCGCACCGCCCAGGTGCTGGCGCAGCAGGTCAGCGCCGAGGAACTCGAGTCTGGCTTGCTCTATCCCGACGTCGACCGCCTGCGGGAAGTGACGGTAGCAGCCGCCACAGCCGTATACGAACAGGCGTACGAAGACGGCGTTGCGAACGCAGATCACGTGGCGGATGCTGCAACACTCGTGCGCGAATCGATGTGGTGGCCGGACTATCCGACCTACGTCTGACCACCGAATTCTGGCCGACCGAAGACTTTGCTACGGACGATTCTACTTCTCGGGTAAACGCCTTCCTGGCAGCAATGCCGAATGACAACGCGCGCTTCCTCTCAAACAAGCGGCGCGCTCGTAGTGCGCTGTCCACAGCCATATCCGGGACATAGTCGATGACCTGTGAGCGGCGGCTGCGGAGGGCCTGGCAGCACTCCGGTCGGACGCAACCTGTCTAGTATCTGGACGAATCCGAATTTGCGATACCGCACAGAATGCCGGTTGTAACTGTGTTTCCATGCTAATTCGAGGGGATTGATGCCTCGATTTAATGAGTCCGAATCGATCAGGAAGATTGAGGTAATGGCTTCCAACCCTGGCAACCAGTTAGAACGCCGTCTATTGACGTTGCTTGCCGTCACAACGCTCGTGCCGCTGGCTGCGCTTGCCTATCTGTCGTACGAAAATGCCGCTGGAATTCTGATCTTCGGCTCGGTCAGCCGATACAGCCTCGTGTTCAGCAGCGCCGGGGGCTTAACACTCCTGGCCAGTTGCATTGCAGTCACCCGCCTGCTCAGACGTAAGTTCAAGCTGATCGCCGATCTCGAAGAAGTCGTTCACATGCTGGCTCGCGGCGACTACTCGCGGCGGCTTGATCTAACCAGCAGCAGCGAGTTCAGCTCTCTTGGCAGAGCCTTCAACGAGATGACGGAACAACTCGAACATACGCTTAAATCCAGCCAGTCTGTGGCGGATATCGACCGCCTGATTCTCTCGTCGGCCGATCTCGACATAGTGTTACGCAAGGTACTGCTGTCAGCTCGCAGCATTCGCGGAGAGATCACGTTGATTCTGCGGCACGACATGGCATCCAACGCACTGACTACCTATCGAATGGACAACCGGCGTCTTATCAAGGGCACTATCGGACTACGTGAAGTTTCCGATGACAGTCTGCGCGACGTTGACGGTTACGAACGAGTCGCCGCACGGGTCTGTGGTGAAAACGTCTGGGTGTGTCTCCCAATCGAAACCGAAGGTGTCATCTCAGGCGCGCTCGTCGCCAGCGGCGACTCAGCGCCCAAGGCCGCAGAGGTCCAGCAGCTGGGCGAGCTTTCCGACCGTTTGTCCGTCGCTATCACCAATATCCAGCGTTCCGATAGTCTGTATCAGAAAGCCCACTTCGACGATCTGACCGGATTGATCAACCGCAATGCATTCGAAGATCGTCTGCGCGAGCAAATATCACGATCCTGGCGGGGTGAAAAGGGCGCCGTGATGTTCATCGACCTCGACGATTTCAAGAAGGTGAACGACTCAGAGGGCCACAAAGCCGGTGATCGTCTGCTTATTGAGATCAGCAAACGGCTTGGAGCGGCCTTACGTGAAGTGGACACCATTGCGCGTCTGGGCGGCGACGAATTTGCGGTCATCGTACCGGGTTGTGACGATGAAAAGTCCGTCTCAAGGCTGTGTGAGCGGATCATCAAATCCCTCACCAGGCCAATTATTGTCGATCGAATGGAACACACCGTGGGTGCCTCAATCGGCGTGGCGATTTTTCCGGATGATGGCCATGCGGTTGAAGAACTCATCATGAAAGCGGACTCCGCGATGTATCGGGCCAAGGAGACCGGCCGTGCCCGTTTTGCGTTCTTCGACGACACCCTGAACGAAGCCAATCGCTATCGTGTACGGGTCGAAAGCCGGCTACGCCGCGCGATCAAACGTGGCGAACTGGAACTGCATTTCCAACCAAAACTCGACCTCAATACCGGCGCCGTCGAGAGTGCGGAAGCATTGCTGCGCTGGACAGATGATGAGCTTGGTGTTGTGGTACCCGATACCTTCGTCCCGATCGCTGAAGAAACAAATCTGATCCACGAGTTTACCGCAGTCCAGGTCGACCAGACCGCCCGTCTGATAACCGCCGCTGATGCTGCGGGTGTCAAATTAGATCATATTGCTATCAACGCATCGGCCAAACAGTTGATGACAGAGGGATTCTCGCTATCGCTGCTCTCAATGCTCGATCGGCGCAATCTTCCGCACGACCACATCGAAATCGAAGTGACCGAGTCGGTGTTCGCCCGGGATACGCAGCTCGTAGTGCGCGAACTCGAGATCCTTCAATCCGCCGGCATTAGAATTGCGCTCGACGATTTCGGCACAGGCTACTCGTCGTTGAACATGCTGCGCGAATTACCACTGGATGTCGTGAAAATCGATCGCTCATTCATCACCGAGCTCGAAACCTCGGACCAGGCACGCATCTTAGTGCAACACCTCATCAGTATCGCTGCAACCCTCGGTAAGCAGGTGGTCGCAGAAGGCGTGGAAACGGAAGTCCAGCTGCAGCATCTGATCAATGCCAATTGTCACTATGCGCAGGGCTATCTGATATCCAAGGCGAAGCCACCGGACGAGTTCATCAAACTGCTTGCGAACTGGCAGGGCGAAGATTCAACTCAGCACCTGAAGCTGGTGGTGACCTGATCTCAGCGGCTGCGTAGCGAGTTCTTGTCCAGAAATTGCCTTCCTGGCAATTTCTTTGGTCGTCTTACTGCGTAAGACTCGCATTTTCCTTCGGAAAATGGATGGGCGTCCATGCCCATCACGCCAGTTCCTGTCCATTCTGGACATGAACTGGCTAGTAGCCAACTCTATGCCGCAAGCGGAAAAACAGTCAACTATGCTTTTTTCTGGTAAATCGATGTTGCTGGCGTCGCAACGATAGTAAGCCTCTGAAATTGACACCTCCAGACACAGAAAATTTCTGCTTCTGATGGCGTGGTGACTACAATTCGCCGGGAGTCGAAATCTGCCAGTTGTGGCTGGCAGCGTCCACCGCCTGTGAGCGAACGCTTTGCTAGGCTCGTGCGCCGTTGCGGTGAAAAATGTCTGAATTGGTGAGGAACGCGTTCCATGTGCCGGTGGGTCGCGTGCGCTGTTCGTCTTCCCACTGCCTCACGAGCACCCAAACCGTGTGTATGACATCGCAGCCGTCGGAATCGCGCCCCAGGCGCCCGGAAAACGAAGTGATGGATTGCAGGTTTTCCTGTGCGTCTGCCAGTTCGCCTGGCAGGCGATCACCTCCCCATTCAGCTGACCGCCGGCGATCTGCCGTGGGTCACTTCGACGAATCGGGCCGTTTCACCGTTTCCAGCACGTCCTGATAGCTGCGGCGCAGTTCACGCTTGAGCCAGGCGATCATCTTTTTGTCGGGGACCGGCGAGGCGTTGATCATCTTTGCAGCGGCCATCCCCTCCAGCAGATATGTCGTGAGGTAGTTGCCGCGGACGAAGGCTTCTGACAGCGCCAGATCCGGAAAAATCCGACATACCGCCTCATAAAAGGCCTGGTCGAATTCCTTCAAAGCTGGAATCAACACCTTTTCGAGTTCTTTGTCGGTGCGGGCTGCTACC
>SMUX01224357.1_pt1 | contig 11850 bp, 14 predicted proteins | sample 2456431 | NCBI WGS metagenome assembly SMUX01 (sample SAMN11095930, study PRJNA526329) | marine sediment metagenome | biome: Marine sediment; feature: Surficial sediment; material: Deep marine sediment; isolation source: Hadal surficial sediment | place: Pacific Ocean | collected 2014-11 | depth... | reverse complement strand
GTGAGGCGGAAAAATCAATTCTTCTGAAAGCTTACCGGGATGGGCATCTTGAGAATTTCAATCTTCTCTGTCTTCTCTATATGGCGAATGAAGCGGTATTTGTTTTCCACCTCATCCATCGGATAAGGCGGTACCTCAGAACGGAAAAGCTCAACCTTCGCCCCGATAAAGGTAAGGGTATTCCCTCTTACCGCCTCCGCAGCCGCCTGCTTAAACTCATCGGCAATACTAACCCATACGGCTTTCTTGATGCCCGCGGCTCTGGCAAGCCCCACTAGATCCGTTCCTGAGGCAGTAGCCGTCCCGATCTCACCTGAAGACTCATAAGCTCGATTATCGAACACAATGTGAATCAGATTAGGAGGATTCTTCCTGGCAATGGTGGGAAAGGCGCAGAGGTTCATGAGCAGAGAACCGTCGCCATCCAACGCAATGACCTTTCGCCTGGGAAGCCCCAGGGCCATCCCCAGAGCGACCGAAGAGGTCAGCCCCAGAGTACGAGTTCGGATGTTTCCGTCACTTGGCCGGCAGGCATGCCACTCAGCCGTGTTCCCGCCGGCGCTCGTAACCACCAGCGCATCCCCTGCTACCTCGGCCAAGGCCTTGAGACAATCGATGCGTTTCATCCCCAAACTCCCTTAACTATTCCCCTGGTCGCCTTCTCCCTAGAATATCCTTGGTCAAAAGGATCGCGACTGGCCGCTTATAATCCAAGGTCAAGATAAGCGTTCTGCGGATCAGGTCCTTCGCCTCTTCGGGTCGCCTTAAGATGTAGCTACGAATTCCCAGGGCTTCAAGGACCGGCTCGGTCATTGCCCCGGTCGTACTGAAGGTGCGATCGCCAATGTCTCCGGCATAATAGATCAGGAGGAGAAGCGGGATCTGGTAATGCAACAGGGTCGAGACGATACCATTGACGCTGTTATAAAGCCCTCCGTTCTGCATGATGAGGGCACACTTCTTTCCCACTAGATACGCCCCGGCGCAGATCCCGATTCCCTCCTCCTCGCGGCACAGAGGCACATGATTAACTTGACCATCGGCCTCAACTAATCTTAAGAGATCCTTAAGGTTGATGTCAGGAAGCGTAGCGATGAGATCAACACCCGCCTCCTTGAGTCCTTCCAGAATGATTTTAGGTCCCGATGGATCGGCCATCGATCATATCTCCCTATCGGATGAGTACCGGATCGAGCAAGCGTGTACACGAGGGCATGCCTGATGTCAAGCCGGGCCTGCCTCTAGGTGAAAAAGTGTGAAGAAAAGTTCTTCGCAACCTTGTTGCCATCTGTCCTAAGACCCACTTTCATCGGGGGAGGAGGCGCACACACCGTTTGCAGCCGAGGGGGTCTGCTTCGAAGAAAGGGAGACATCCGATACAAAACGTTCTCACAGAGAGAAGGCAGGTTAGGTTGAGTACTTGGGAGCGACAAGTAGAGGCCCATTGGCTCCCGCTGAAGGGCAGGCCCCCTTGGCTTCCTCTGAGCCCACACTTTTCGCAATAGAGCCGCCGGGCCTAACCATCATGGCTGACCGTATGCCCGCGTCTCTCCTCTGTTGGCATCCTATTGCGTTGGACGTCCCTCTCTAATCATCTTAGGTGTAATGACCCACGGCCAGCGCAACCCTCTTCCATAACATTAGCGGCTTGGGCAATTCTCCCGCCTCCACTTGTCCCCACAGTAATTAAACCCATGCCTGCATCCACTCCGCAAAGGATCACACGAGAAGGAAGATTGAACGTCGTTATGATCCCTGCCAATAAAGTCCCACTTACATCGGCAGCCTCCTGCATCGGGACTTGCTCTTCTTGGGCATCCAAAAGGCGCACGAACGTGCCATGTAGCGTGAACGTAAGAACAAGCATTATATAAATCGTTTTACGGATAACCATAAATGTCATGCCTCTTCCTATAAATCACATTCTCCCCCCTGAGCGGCCATAACGAGGTTGCGCCCATTGACTGTCTAGCCCTCTGAAAAGATTCTCTCTATTTCGTCTATTCTACCGAGAAGTTATCAACCGCTTGAATACATTCCGGCCTGTCATTGGTAGGGGAGTTTACCATTTTCGAGACGCAATAGGCCTCCATGTCACGGGACGGATAAGCTTTTAAAAGCGGAATCAGCTTGGCAGGGTTCTTCAAATCCAGATCTAACCATTCCTCCTCATATTTCCGGTCCAGAATTACCGGCATCCTTTCGTGAACCGGTCTGAGGAGATCATTGGCCCCGGTCGTTATAATGGTAAAGCTCTGAAGCTCGCTCCCGTCTGGCTTACGCCAACTGTCCCATAGACCTGCAAAGGCGAAAGGCCCCCGATCCTTCAGCACAAAACGAATGGGTAATTTGCCCCGCTCCCTTTTCTGCCACTCGTAGAAACCGTCCGCAAGAACCAGGCATCTCTTCCGGTCTAGCAATGCTTTAAAAGTTCGCTTCTCGGTAAGGGTCTCGGCCCGTGCATTGATCATCCTGTTCCCGATGAATGCATCTTTTGCCCATGACGGAACCAAACCCCAGTGCATCATTCTGAGGACCCTTGGTCCTTCACTGATGACCGTCGGTGCGTCTTGTCCCGGAGCAAGATTGTATCTGGGTTGGACTGTGAATCCCTGGTCAGTGAGCCCGAATCGAAACATTAAATTTTCGGGACTGGCAGTTTGCGTGTATCGCCCGCACATAGCCCCATACGTTACTTGGACAGAGATCGAACTGCAACAAGCCAAAGGTCTGGAATCGTGGAATCAAGTTATATCGAACACGGGGTTTGAATCCCCGTGTTTAACCACAGGGGAGAGCTGCCGCTTCTCTCCCCTGTGGAGTAATGGACCACAACTCCACGGGGGAAACCCCATCGGCTTTGTGCCCGCCTCAAGAGGCGGGGTTTACATTAAATCAACCCCTACCGGCCATAGGCCAAGAACGCTTTGACCAAAGAAGGGTTGGGGGGGATAAGACAACCTCATGTCCGGTCTCGACTGTTACCGGATTGGGGATTGATGTATGGTAGTTCAGGAACACAAGATGGGTAACTGAAAAAACAGCACAGGAGAAACCAATGGCAGGGGCTCTTGAAGGAATCAAGATTTTAGAACTGGCAAGTTACGTCACCGGTCCATTTGCCTCCGTGCTTCTGGCCGATCTTGGAGCCCAGGTTATCAAGATCGAAACACCTGGCGAGGGTGATCCCTTCCGGGGCTGGGGGGAGAAGCTTTACGCCGCGACCTTCTGCAGCCTCAACCGCAACAAGAAGAGCTTGACGCTCGATATCCGCAAAAGCGAAAGTCGAGAAGTCCTGCTCAAGCTGCTGGAACGCTCCGATGTTTTGATTGAGAACTTCCGACCAGGAGTAATGGAGAGAAGAGGCCTTGGATACGATGCAGTTCGCGTTGTAAACCCGAAAATCATTTACTGCTCCATTTCTGGTTTCGGGCAGAAAGGTCCTTACCGCGACCTTCCGGGCTATGACACCGTGGGCCAGGCCTTGAGTGGGCTTTTGAGCATGCTTACGGACCCCGACAAACCGCAGGGCATGGGCATCTCCTTCTCCGACCACCTGGGTGGGATCTATGGCTGCTACGGGATTCTGGCAGCTCTGGTCAACCGAGGGATCACTGGAGAAGGGCAAAGGGTCGAGACTTCGCTTCTCCGCGCCTCGCTCTCTTTCATCGCAGAGAACACCGCCCGCTATTTTGAAACAGGTATTGTCCCCCGCAGGGCCGACAGGACCCGAACAGCCGGAGTCTTTGCCTTCGTCGACCAAGAGGGTCTCCCATTTGTCATCCACCTTTCCTCACCGGATAAATTCTGGCGTGGTCTTCTGGAGGTTGTCGGAAAAAAGGAATGGGCTGAGGATCCACGCTTTTGTGACCGAAAGGGGCGACAAAAAAACCACGACGTGCTTTCAGATCTCTTGCAATCCGTTTTCCGTAGTGGCCAGCGGCAGGATTGGCTCCTGAGGCTTCAAGGGCACGACGTACCGTGCGCACCGTTGAACACACTGGAGGAAGTATTTAAGGACCCCCAGGTGAAAGAATACGGATTCCCAATCGAAGTTGAACATCCCCAGATGGGAAAGATGAAGCTGGTCGGGAGCGGGATCGACCTCAGCCGGACACCCCCGAAGATCGAGACGCCACCGCCGACCTTAGGCGAACATACCGACCAGATCCTGAGCGAGTTGGGATTTGCGAAGGATGCCATCCAGACGCTAAAAGATCAGCGTGTAGTTTAAGGAAACGAGGAGATCAAATGTTTATTCAGACAACCCACCGATACCCGGTGTCCATAGGTCAGAGTGGAAGGTCCACGATGATCTCCTAGCCACCATAACCATGGACCGAGTCTCGGGCACGGATGCGGACCTGTTTTGTTGACGGGGGAATGCGAACGCCGGCCAGCGACCGCGTAAAGGGTTGCTCTTGCACATGGGGGTGATAGAGGATGCGGGTCCCGAGCACCTCTCTTTCGAGAGAGAGGACTTCCCACCTGTCTGCGTAATGGTCCCAGCCTGTGTCCGCGTGGCTGAGGGTAACCGTGAATTGGCAGGTAGAGTCGCTCTGACAGGACACCTTGGCCTTGATGACATCCGTATTCCTGCGGAGACGATGCCTGGGATGAGAGCGAATAACATGGCAACGAACAGCTTGAAATTATATCGCATAAATGGTGATTCCCTCCCACGCTGCTTCGAGCCGTCTAACGGCACAGATGAAGCGCCGCGCCATAGCACGGTCACTTCCATCTGGTCGTTATACATTCACTTCACTGCCCGAAAGCATGCGTAGTTTTGGGCCGGTGTGGGGTTTTCCAGTTCTGTTTCAAGACACACCAAGCACTGCACATCTCGAAAACCAATTTCTCGAAGGATTTCGATGTGGCGAGATATCAAGAAGCGTCCCGGCTCATACTCATGCTTGGTTCCGAGAGGCTTCACGAAGTCCCCGTTCAAGAGTACTCCGCCCGGTGGAAGAACGGCACGACAAGCCTGATAGACTTTCATAGTATTCGACTCACCTCCAAGGTCGTGAAGAGCCCATGTTGAAACAATAGCTCCAACGGGACGCGAAATCTTCGAGCCCCAATCTTCGATAACAAGATCCCCCTGTGTGAGTCGAACTCGAGAGGAATAAGGTTTGAGACGGCCTGACGCTAGTTCAAGCATCGGGCGAGAGAAGTCGACGCCTTCATATGTCACATCAGGAACTCTCTCGAGCAAGCACGTGGCGAAATAACCAGGACCGATTCCCAACTCAACGATGTGCCGCGAAGGCAGCGCGCCTTCAACGAGGCTTTTGATGATTGCGTCGAAGAGTTGGAGGCGTTCAGGGGTTGGAACAAATCGGTTCGCCCAGTCACGAGCGTATTGAGCGTCGTGAAATTCGTGCTGCGCACCAACGAAATCACTCATTCATTTCTCCTAACAACGGAAACGTACAACTATTAACCCCGATCCGACAAAAAGCTCAACCTATATGCAATCCTGGGCCGATGTTATGAGAGTTGCCGACATATTGATCGCAGGTCTGTGAGACTACTGATGGTGAGTTGTTGATCCATGGTGCGAACAGCTTTTCGCTCAGGTCCCAGCCTCATCAGGGCTCATTTCTTGGCCTGATTAATTTCGGATCGGGGTTAACTGAACCTGCTTCCCGAGAATGGAATGTCGCCGAAGCGCATAGTGAGCACTAACGCGATGCCGCTAAGCTACGAAAGCCGAAGGCGGACTGCAACTTCAGCGACTTGTTAGCCTTTCCTTCTCCACCAGACGCCCAGAGACATATTTGTGGAGAAGACTGGAGATCAGAGTCTGATAGGGCAACCCCTCTTCGAGCGCCCGTTTTTGGATCGCCTCCAGGTCTTTTGCTGATATTCTGATATTTACACGCCTGCCCTTCTTGAATGTCGCCTCGGCGTATTTTTGGTAACGTCCTCGATCGGCTTTTAATCTGCGGACAGACTTCCACTCGCCTCGCTCTACCGATTCGAGAAATTCCTTTTCCTTCCGATCCAGCTTAGCCATTTTTCTACTCCCTTCGGAGATACCGTTTCGTCGCCTTGCGACTCAGAATAATTGTTTTAAGGACAACTTCGTTCTCCATTTCTACGAAAGGGACGAGATAGACATAGTCTTCCACCTTGACTACGAGAACACGCTGTCCCTCATATTTCTCCTGATTTGGGTGTTCCAAGATGTCCAGCACATCACCGTGGTCGACATGGAACACAATCTCCTCAAGTGAAATTCCGCGTCCCGCCCTGAGCTTCTCATTCTTGTCGGCGTCCCACATAAAATACTTCACACACTAGATTAGAACATAATGTGTGCCTAATGGCAACAAGAGGAGATTTCCGCAAAACATGTTTGGCCTGACAAGCCGGCTAGATTGATTCTTGGCTCCTTCTTTTTTACAAATAGTAACTGTTGAGCTGAACTTCAATTAAAATGAAAGGAGGGTGCACCATAAAAGGCAATCTCCCTCTTCTTCCTACCTCGGCTGTCGGAAGTCACGCGAAGATGGGCTGGCAGGATTAACGGCATTCGGACATCGCCGCCAAATAGGAGGATGAGGATTGGCCGCACTGGCCAAGTTGAAGGCTATGGTGGAGAGGGGGGAAGATTGTGCGCAGAGAACTGGGTTTCGGGGCTTAGTCGCAGTAAACCTCCACCCAGTACCGGTTCGGATCACGGAAGTAGATAGCGCTCCTTCCTCGGCGACCTTCGATCTCAACCCCGCCTTTTTTGAGCCTCTTCTCAACTTCCTTAAGGACGGTCCTCGACACTTTAAAACCAAAATGATCCAAACCGGAAGTCGGACTGATCTTCCCATTAGTCTTTACGAAGTCCAGGAGATCATCCTCTTTGGGCCAGCACAGAAAAATCCTTTTGGGCGGAACCCGAAAGGCAATTTTCAGCCCTAATATCTCTGTATAAAAACGCTCGGTCTTTTTTAGGTCGCGTGTCTTGAGCGACAAATGACGAAGCCCGTTCAGACGCATTTGACTTATGACCTCTTCGGCCCTTCCGTGCCAATCCCTAATTGTTCAATTGATACAGGCGGCACGTATTCTCATCCAAGATCTTGGCCTTAGCGGATTCACCAATATCCTTTCTCTCCTGCAACATCCGCCCGACATACCGCTCGCGATCTCCGTGGGGGATGTCGGAACCAAGGATAATCTGCCCCTCACCTATCAGGTCCATCACCTGCGGCAGCAATATATCCTCAACCTCCGTGCTGAAATAGAGATTTCCTCGCCGGACGTACTCCATGGGGGGCAGCTCCGCCTTGGGTGCCGTCTCCTGGACCACACTGGTCAGCTGATTCTTAAAACGATGATCCAGCCGATCCAACATGAAGTGGATCCACTGACAACCGGCCTCCAAAAAACCTATACGGAGATTGGGAAAATGGTCCAATACGCCACCGCTGATCATAGCCGAAAAACCCAGCAATACGGGCATAAGAAAAGCGTTCACCGAAGACGGATAGATATGGGTAAACAAATTATTCAAGGAGGGACACGCCCATCCAACGTGGACGGTCAAAGCAAGGTCCTCTTCATCCAGGGCTTCATAGAACGGCAGATGACTCGGGTGATCCAACATTTTATCTCCAATGGTCCCGAGCACCATCATCGCCACCGCACCCAGTCGACGGGCCTCATGCACCTCACGCACCGCTCCCGGGATGTCGTCCAGGTTGGCTATGGCAGCCCACTTGAGCCGCTCATTCTTGCCCAATCGGTCGCCTAAAAAGCGATTGTAGGACGAGCAAAGCGCAGAAATAAACAAAGGATTGGCACTCAAAGGATAGGCAAGGAACAGGGTCGGGTAAATCACCGAGATAGCAATTCCCTCTTCGTCCATGGCCTGAAGGCGCGCCTTTATATCCGAGAGCTCCATACTCTCAGCACTGTCGGGCTTCCTGGCCGAATGCCTTGCGAGTTTGCCTTCAAAGCTCACGGGCGTGCCCAGATTGTGGGCGCCTCGCCCCACACGACGGGGAAACAACTGTTCTTCGATCATCCAGTAGACCATCCCGTCCATTCCAACCACCCGCGGGCATTGGGAGCGAAAGGCCGGATCCAGGTATTTATCACTGAAAGTTGCGGTACTCTCTTCCACATGACCATCAGCATCGACGTAACGCATAAATCACCTCCGCTTACTTTTCTATCCTAACTGACCCCGGAGATCAAGGACACATGCTCAAGGTGTAATCCTATTTTTCAAGCGAGTCATGCCAAAAACATCTATAAAATTCACCGTATGCAGACTGACCTCAGGTTGACACTTTAATTCCTATTGACTACTCTCTCCGCAAAAATACAATATGAGGATCAGCCCACTCGGTCCTGGCAACTAACAGCGTCAGCCAACCATTAAGAGAAATATTTTTGCCAAATTTGTCCGAAGGGCCGGGACACCGGAACCCGATTCTGGAGGAGGACCGCATGCCGAAATGCCTGATGGAAGATCAGATCGAGGGTTATCACCGTGATGGGTGTGTGTTTCCTATATTTTTGCTTACCCGCACCGAGGCTGCAAAGCTCCGCCAAAAGTTCGAGGGCCTTGAAGCTACGATCGGCGGAGAAGTTCAACAGCGGTTTCGAATCAAGGCACACCTTCCGTTCCCTTGGCTCAACGACCTGATTCGCCACCCTACCCTTCTGGACGCGGTCGAGGACATCATCGGACCTAATATCCTCTGTTGGGGATCAAGCTTTTTTACAAAGAACGCTCACGATCCCAGGTTCGTGTCGTGGCACCAGGATTCCACCTACTATAATCTAAAACCCGCCGAGACACTGACCGCCTGGGTGGCTTTCACCGATAGCACGATTGAAAGCGGATGCATGCGCTTTATAAGGGGATCGGACAGAAGCGGCCAGATCAGGCACGAGGAAACCTTCGACAAAAAAAACCTGCTGTCCCGGGGTCAGACGATCACCGGAGTCGACGAGACCAAGGCGGTTGATGTCGTGTTAAAAGCCGGCGAATTCTCCTTCCATAGCGAATCTGTTATACACGGCTCCAGTCCTAACAACTCCGGCGACCGCCGCCTCGGTTACTCCATTCATTATATCGCCCCGCATGTCCGCCAAACTGTTTTCGATGATGCGTCGGCTGCATTAGTTCGAGGGAAGGACACCTACGGCAATTGGAAGGATGATTTAGTACCAAAGACGGACTTTGACCCAGATTGCCTCGCAGCCCTCGACCACTTTCACCGCCAGTACAAATCCGTAAAACAGCACGCCTAGCAAGACTACAAACGGCCCTTCTGCCACCTTCAAATTAAAAAAGGTGAAAGCTATATTAGGACATCGGTAATAGGACTGGACAAAAAGTCGGTAATTGTCACCTGTGGAGGTGCTGAAATGGGGAGCGACAAGACATTTTGGGCCGAATGTCATCACGGAGGCTTCCAAAAAAATGAATAAGAGTCATCGGACGCCAGAGAAACTCCACCCGGTGAGATATGAGATGTTCCTGCACCGCCTGTGGGCTATCGGCGAGGAAGGGCGCATGACCCTTCAGCGTGTCACCGCCTCCCCTATTGTTTCTCAGGGAGGAGAATGCATGAGTTCTTTTTACGACTCAGAAGGGACTATGGTCCTTGCCTGCTCGGGACACCTGAGGTTCGCCGGCGCGACCTCTGACGCCCTCAAGTGCTTGATCCAGTGGTATAGCCACTCTCCCGGCTTCTACGACGGAGACCAGATTTTCTTCAACGACCCTTACATCGCGGGTGCGCACACCTATGACATGATGATCATAAAGCCCATCTTTTACGAGGGTAAGCTAACAGCCTGGACAGCCTCCAGCACCCACACCGCAGACACGGGCGGGCTACTTCGCGGGGCCGCCACTCAGATCTACCATGAGGGCATTCGAATTCTGGGGCTCAAGATCGTTGAAAAAGGAGAGTTTCGGGAGGATGTATTCAAGACACTCACCGAGCAGTGCCGTGATCCGCAGTACGTCGGGTTGGACTTAAAGGCGATGATTGCCGGAAATAACGTCTGTGCCAAGCGGTACCTGGATCTCATCGAGAAGTTCGGACTCGATTTTATACAGGCGGCCGAGGAGGAGACCATTCGAGGCTCGGAGGAGATGGCGCGTTCCAAGCTTCGCTCCCTGCCGGATGGACGCTGGATTTCCAGAATCTACATGACCGCGCTGAACAAACGGGAACACAAAGCTGAACCCATTCAGGTGGTCTGTACCATGAGCAAGGAGGGGGAAGAGCTGCACCTCGACTTTTCGGGCACCAGTCCACAGTTGGATAATGATCACAACTGCACGCTCCCTGGCACCAGGGCCCACATGGGCGTTGCCCTGACCAACACCCTCTTCTGGGATGTCCCCTGGAGCGATGGAAAGTATGTTCCTGTTAAACTCTCTGTGCCTGAAGGCACGGTCCTCAACTGTCATTACCCAGCGGCTTGCGGTTTCGCCCCATGGGTTGGAGGCATGTTGGTCGCTGCGGTGTGCGAAAACGTGGCAAAGATGCTATTTGCGGCCGGGCGCTACGACGATATCAATGCAAGCTCGTACGGCATCTGGTATGAAGGTGGACCTGGGTATATCCCAGCCGGTACCAACCGGGAAGGAATCAAGACGGCGATGGGCATCTACGATATCCACGGAAGTGGTCTTGGGGCCACGCCTCTGAGGGACGGAGTGAACACCGGTGGACACATGAATATCCCCTCCGGGGGAATCAGTGACGTTGAGCGGGTTGAGATGCAGTATCCCTTTCTCTATTTCAGCCGCAACCACAATACGGATGGCTCGGGTTTCGGCAAGTTTCGCGGCGGACTTGGCAGTTTCCGAATCTATACGATTTACGGCTCCAGGGACTTCTCTACAAATTATAAACCTTACGGGGGCATACCCCAGGGAAGCTTTGGCCTGTTCGGTGGACACCCTTGTGGAAGCGGGGGATCACGAGCAATCTTCACCACGCCTCGGGAGATTACGGATCGGATGAAATCCGGGGACTACCCCACCCAACCCAGTGAAATCACCACTGGAGGTTGGGGAGAGATCTACCTCCCAGAAGGGTCGCCTGAAAGAGTGTCCCTTCCCGAGATGACCTTATTGACAGACTTTGTCCCTAGCGGAGGAGGATACGGAGACCCCCTGGACCGCATGCCGGAGATGGTAGCCCGAGATGTGAGGACAGGCATCACATCGATGGAGATGGCCCAGCGGATCTACGGAGTCATCATAGACTCCAAGAACCACTCTTTGGATCTCGCCAAGACGGAGACCCGGCGTAGAGAAATTCGTGAGGACCGTCTCAGGGAAGGTAAGCCCCTGTCAGGTTCAGGGGTTCCGGACAGAGGGGATCGCGAATGGGAAACGGTTTTGCGGATTCACGAATACCTGGAGATAGCCCGAGATGGAAACGACTATGTGATCCGCTGCATCCGGTGCGGGTATCTGCTCTGCGATCCGGAAGCGAACTACAAGAAATACAGCTTGAGGAGAGTAGTGGGCCTCGAACAAGTGGCACTGCGACCACTTCCCTCGGGAGAGCCATACCTGGGGCATTACCATGAGTACATCTGTCCCGGTTGCGCCACGCTCCTGCAGGTAGACGTGTTCTGCCCGGGGCTCGGAGGTGAGGAAGATCTCTGGGATATTCGCGTCGATGCCACCTGAGTCAGACAATCCCTAATTTGTGCGGCCAGATCCCAAACCTTATAGATTGAAGAACCGCCTGGCATTATCGGCCAGCACCGCCTGTTTTTCTTCCTTCGACAGGTCCCCCCGCTCTGCTATTTCCTCGATTTCATGCTTGGCAGCGGGCAGGTCTACCTCGTGCGGATAGTCCG
>SMUX01358574.1_pt1 | contig 11855 bp, 11 predicted proteins | sample 2456431 | NCBI WGS metagenome assembly SMUX01 (sample SAMN11095930, study PRJNA526329) | marine sediment metagenome | biome: Marine sediment; feature: Surficial sediment; material: Deep marine sediment; isolation source: Hadal surficial sediment | place: Pacific Ocean | collected 2014-11 | depth... | reverse complement strand
TTCGGGAACTATCTCATCCCGTTGATGGTGGGTGCCCGTGACATGGTGTTCCCCTACGTCAACATGTTGAGCTTCTGGGTCTATTTGCTGGCCGTGGTGGTGTTGTTGGCGAGCTTCTTCGTGCCGGGCGGCCCCACCGGCGCGGGCTGGACCCTGTATCCCCCGCAAGCCATCCTTTCGGGCACCCCGGGGGCTGAGTACGGCATCATATTGATGCTGGTGTCGCTTGCGCTGTTCATCATCGGCTTCACCATGGGCGGCCTGAATTACGTGGTGACGGTCCTGCAGGCCCGTACGCGGGGCATGACGCTGATGCGCCTGCCGTTGACGGTCTGGGGCATTTTCGTGGCCACGATCCTGGCGCTGCTGGCTTTTCCGGCCCTGTTCGTCGGCTGCGTGATGATGATTTTTGACCGCGTCTTGGGGAGCAGCTTCTTCATGCCGGCCATCGTCGAAATGGGACAGCAGTTGAGCTACGGCGGCGGCAGCCCGCTCCTGTTTCAGCATCTGTTCTGGTTCTTCGGGCACCCGGAAGTTTACATCGTCGCCCTGCCGGCCTTCGGCATCGTTTCCGACCTTCTGAGCGTCCATGCGCGGCGGCACATCTTCGGGTATCGGATGATGGTGTGGGCGATCGTGATTATCGGCGCGCTCAGCTTCGTCGTTTGGGCCCACCACATGTATGTCAGCGGCATGAACCCCTGGTTCGGGTTCTTCTTCGCCACCACCACGCTGATCATCGCGGTGCCGACCGCCCTGAAAGTCTATAATTGGGCCTTGACGCTCTGGCGCGCCAACATCCAGTTCACCCTTCCCATGCTGTTCGCGTTGGGATTCATCGTCACCTTCGTGAACGGCGGTATCACCGGTTTGTTCCTCGGCAACGTGGTCGTGGACGTGCCGCTTTCCGATACCATGTTCGTGGTGGCGCATTTCCACATGGTAATGGGGGTGGCGCCGATCCTGGTGATTTTCGGCGCCATCTATCATTGGTATCCCTTGATGACCGGGCGGATGCTCGATGAAAAAATGGGCCAATTCCACTTCTGGGTCACGTTCGTCGGCGCCTACACGATCTTCCTCCCGCTCCATTACCTGGGCCTCCTGGGGGTGCCGCGGCGCTATTTCGAAATGGGCGAGACCAGCTTTATCCCCGCCTCGGCCCAGGATTTGAACGCCTTCGTCACGGTGACGGCGCTGATCGTCGGCTTCGCCCAAATGGTGTTCCTGTTCAACCTGTTTAGGAGCTTGAGGCACGGCAAGGTCGCCGGGAGGAATCCTTGGAAGGCGGCGTCGCTCGAGTGGCAGACCGACGACGTGCCTCCAGGGCACGGCAATTTCGGGGAGCACCTCCCCGTGGTCTATCGCTGGGCCTATGACTACTCCGTGCCCGGCGCGCCCGATGACTTCATCCCCCAGAACGTTCCTTCCAACGCCGTTGCCGAGAACCACGCCGAGGCGCCAAGCGCCGCCGATGGCATTGAGGCGCCGCGGACGTGAACTTCTTCCGGGAAATAACCCAGAAACCCTGGTTGACGACCGACGGGCCGGGCGGAGAAATTCGCGACCATGGCGCCTTCGCCTTGCCCAAGGCGACGGTCGGGGTGCGGGTGTTCTTGGTGGTTGTCACGGTGCTGTTCTCGCTGTTCGCCGTCGCTTACAGCGACCGCATGGCGGTTGCCGACTGGCGCGCCATGCCGGAGCCTTGGTTGTTGTGGCCGAACACCCTCATGCTGATTCTCGGGAGCGTGGCGCTTCACGGCGCGAGCTTGAGCGCGCGCCGGGGACGGATGGACGACTTGAGATCCCGGTTGTGGGTGGCGGGGGCGTTTTCCATCGCCTTCCTGGTGGGCCAGGCCTTGGTTTGGCAGGAATTGTTCGCGCTCGGGTATTACGCGGCCGACAACCCGGCCAACGCGTTCTTTTATTTGCTCACGGCGCTTCATGGGCTCCACCTGTTGGGGGGGCTCGGCGTCTTGGCTTGGACCGTCACCAGGATATACGGCGGGCTCGAACCGGAGAAGTTCAAGCGAAGCGTCGATTTGTGCGCCGTCTATTGGCATTTCTTGTTGGTGGTTTGGCTGATCCTGTTCGGCCTGCTGTTGTTTACGTAACGAGGTCTAAAAACAAATGTCGGAAACTGTAGTGACAGAACCCGGAGGCCCTTCCCCCAGGCCGACCGGCGTGGAGGGATTCGTGGGCGATTGGTCCTCGGACCAGCGGGCGTTCAAGAACGTCCCCTGGGGCAAGGCCATGATGTGGATTTTCCTGGTCAGCGACACCTTCATTTTCTCCATCTTCTTGCTGTCCTACATGACGGTGCGTTCTTCGACCACGGTGGCCTGGCCCCACCCCAGCGAGGTTTTCGCGTTAAGCTTCGGTGGCGAGCCGATCCCCCTCATCCTGATCGCCATCATGACCTTCATCCTGATCACGTCCAGCGGCACCATGGTGCTCGCCGTCAACTACGGATACCGGAAGGATCGCTTCAGGACGGCGGTATTATTGCTGGCGACCGCGGCCTTCGGCGCCGCCTTCGTCGGCATGCAGGCGTTCGAGTGGACCAAGCTGATCGTCGAAGAAGGCGTCCGTCCCTGGGCCAACCCCATGGGGGCCGCCCAGTTCGGCTCGACATTCTTCATGATCACCGGGTTCCACGGCTTCCACGTGTCCATCGGCGTGATATTCCTGATCATCCTCGCGCGCAAGGTCTGGCGCGGCGATTACGACCGCGGCCAACGCGGCTTTTTCACCAGCCGCAAGGGCAATTACGAAATCATCGAAACAATGGGCCTCTATTGGCATTTCGTCGATCTGGTCTGGGTTTTCATCTTTGCATTTTTCTATCTGTGGTAGGACAGTCCCATGGCAGAAACAGATACACACGTTGAGGGCCAGCAGCATCCGCTCGGCATTTATTTCAAGATCTGGGCATGGCTGTTCGTCCTCAGCACCTGCTCTTATATGGTCGACTACTTGCACGTCCAGGGGTATCTCCGCTGGACCTTGATCATCATCTTCATGCTGGCCAAGGCGGGGCTGATCGTCGCCGTCTTCATGCACATGATGTGGGAACGCCTGGCGTTGCTCTACGCCGTTCTGACGCCGCCGGTATTGGTGCTGATCTTTACCGCCCTGATGTCGTCGGAATCGGGTTACACCTTCGTGACCCGGACCATATTTTTCGCGACGGCTTCCTAGAGCATTTTCCGGCCAAATTGAACCATTTGACCGGGACGATTTTACCCGGTCGCGCCGCGCGCTTGGACAGTTCGGCTATCGGTTGGCTTTGGACGTGAAACAATTCCAAAGACGGTGGTATTTGGGTATCGTCGCAATGGATTTGAAAGTTACATAGGAAGTGTCGGGTTAAATAATGATGCCCATTCGAGGTCTATGGATATGAAGTCTCTGGGAAGGAGAGCGCCGATGTGCGCGGCAGTTAAGCACGCCGTAGGCGCGCTTTTCGGTTTTGTCCTCATCTTTGGCCCCGGCGTGACTCTGCACGGTACTTCGACTCCTTCGATTGGCTCCGCTCCCCCAACGTCCCCAATGGTTCTGGGGCTGACATTCTCCAAAGCCCATGCGCGTGGAACAAAGAGGTCAAGGCGGAGGGCAAAACGCAAAATCGCGGAAAGGGAAGCCGAAGAGAAACGCCGTGAGGAAACCGAGAAGATACTTGAGGGCACCAGGCACGCCACCCTACCCGCCGATTGCGTCTACGATTCTTACGCGTCTTTTGCCAGTCCTACCGAACTCCAAGTCTGTGGTGGCTTTTACTATCTGCGCTTCGAGGAAGACGGAGTCACGGGCTTTGAGCGTCATGCCATTGGCATCGATCGCGGAGAAATCAGGAGGGCAAGAGCGCGCCGGGCCGAAGCCGAAAAATTAGGCCAGGCTGAAGCCAAGAAGCAAACGCAGGCGACCCAGAAAGCCACCCTGTCCACGGATTGCCGTTACGATTCCTATGCGTCCGTCACCACGACTTCCAACGTGTATACCTGCGGCGGCGTCCAATACATGCAAACCGAGCAAAACGGGGTCACGGTCTATCACCGCCGCACCGCCGGCAGCGATGGTGGAAAAGCCAAAGGGGCGAAACCGCGCCGGGTGGAAGCCGAAAAAAAACAGCGGGCAACCAGGCGCGCCACCCTGCCTAAGGGTTGCGCGTACGATTCTTACGCATCGTTTTTCACTTCTTCCAACGTGTATGCATGCGGCGGCATCCGTTATCGGCAATACATGGAAAAGGGGGCCACGGGCTATGAGGTGCTTGACCTCTGAACGTCCTCAGGGCAGGGCCCACCGCCCGACATACCGCCCCAGCCGGGAGGCCAATGGTCCAAATTAGTCAAAGGAGGCTGGACTAATGCTGTATCGCTTCATGAAGGCCATAGGCTTGTTTGTTGTCGGTCTAGCCTTGGCGACCAACGCAATCGCGGCACCGGGGCAGCGCTATGACGTTCAAAAAGACGGCACCAAAATCTATGAAGCACCTAATATAAATGCGCCAGTGGTAACGCGCCTCAATAAGGGTGATAGAGTCATCGAATGGCGTAGGCAGGGATCGTGGGTGAACATCAGTCGGATGGGAGCGGTCGGCAAAGATGGATGGGTAAAATTCTCTCGCCTTCGTACCGAAGCTTCGGAAATCGAGATCAAAATGGCACCAAACGGCCATTTTCTGCTCCAGGCGACGGTCAACGGCAAGGCTATCGAGTTCATGGTCGACACCGGGGCAACCCATGTCATGCTCCGCCCGGAAGACGCTAAAAAGCTTGGATTCAATGAAGGCGAGCTTGAGTTTAGCCAGCGCGCGATTACTGCCGGTGGGGTCGTCCGCATCGCACCAATAGTCTTGGACGAGATCAAAATTGGCCTATTGACAGTCGGTAACGTTGCCGCCGTGGTCAATAAACAATCGGGGGGGATTGAGACTTCGTTGCTGGGAATGAGCTTTCTCAGGCGTCTCCGCGGCTACGAGGTGGCCGGCAAACGACTCATACTTCGCTGGTGAATTTGTGCGCGTTCAACATCCCCTGGGTCAGCGAGCAGCGTAGCAACGGCACATTATCCCCGATTGCGTGGGGCAGACCGCCTCACGAATGTCCCCGCAGACTGTATTCAAAACACCCCCGGTGGCTCTCTAAGCCATTGAACTTCAAAGTTTTTAGAAGGTGGCTGGGGGACCTGGATTCGAACCAGGACTAAGCGGGTCAGAGCCGCTCGTTCTACCGTTAAACTATCCCCCACCAGGGGCGCGCCGGCAATATTCCGGTTGGCCTGGCTTCTAACATATCTTTTGCTAAAAATCAGTTGCAAGAGCCGCCTTGGGCCCAATCGGTGGTGTTTCCCGGCCGCGCGGCCTCTCGGCCCGAGATATGCCTGCGACTTACCGCTTCGCTGCGCGACCAAGTTTCGGTAAAATTCGCCCCATGAAGATCGAGCAGACGAAGACCCGCCGACGGCCGGGGGCCCGGGCGGGAAAGTTCGGGCGCGCCAGACGGCGGTCCGCCAACCGGAAGAACGGCGGCGGGGGCGCGACTTTTGCCGCGCTCGACCTCGGCACCAATAACTGCCGCTTGCTGGTCGCCGAACTCGACGGCGGAACCTTTCGGGTGGTGGATGCCTTTTCACGAATCGTGCGCTTGGGCGAGGGTCTCGAGAGCGCCGGCCGCCTGACCGACGCGGCCATGGATAGGACCATCGCAGCGCTCCGCGTTTGCGCGTCGAAAATGGCGCGCAAGAAGGTCATGACGGCCCGCAACGTGGCGACCGAGGCCTGCCGGCGGGCGGCGAACTGCGCTCAGTTTCTCGATCGCATTAGGGCCGAAACCGGCTTGGATTTCGAGATCATTTCCACCGACGAGGAGGCGCGTCTCGCCCTTTCGGGCTGTGTGCCGCTTCTGGTCGAGGGATACCGCTATGGGATCGTGTTCGATATCGGTGGCGGGTCCACCGAAGTGATGTGGGTCGAAACCCCCGGTGATGGCGGCGTGGTCGTCATCGATACCCTTTCCATACCCATAGGCGTCGTGAATCTTGCCGAGATTCATGGCGGTGGGGAAATCAGGGGCGATCAATTCGAAACCATGGTGCGGGTCATCGCCGAGGTACTCGTCGATTTCGGAACCCGCAACGGGATCTCTGATGCCATCGATGGCGGCCATGTCCAAATGTTGGGAACATCGGGTACGGTGACCACCCTGGCAGGCATCCATCTGGGCCTGGCCGCCTACGATCGTTCGGTGGTGGATGGCTCATTCATGGATTTCGACGATATCGCTGCCGTCACCCGTCACTTGATGGAACTCGATTTCGACGGTCGCGCCCGAGAGCCCTGTGTCGGAATCGTGCGGGCCGACTTGGTGGTCGCGGGCTGCGCCATTCTTGAAGCGATCTGCCGAACCTGGCGTATCGGCCGGCTGCGGGTCGCCGACCGGGGCGTGCGGGAGGGAATCCTCCTAGGATTGATGGGGCTCGAGGCGAGACCCGGCGCGGGCGGGGGCTGAGACCCGTGCGTGGCCGCCGAGCGAGACGCCGGAGCGGGTTGCCTGCAGGCGTGAGGGCCGCTGACCATGGCCGCTCCAAGCGCCTCAAGACCGCCAAGGGGCGCCGCCTATCGTCGATCCGATGGTTGACCCGACAACTTCGTGATCCCTACGTGGCGGCCGCCCGCAGGCGGGGATATCGCTCCAGGGCCGCATTCAAGCTGGTGGAACTCGACGACCGGTTCCGGTTCTTGAAACCCGGCGGCCTGGTGGTCGACCTGGGCGCGGCGCCCGGCGGCTGGTCCCAGGTGGCGGCCGAGCGCGTCAAAGCGGGGAGTCCGGGCGGCGGTGCGGTGGTGGCGGTCGATTGCGAGGAAATGGACGCCATTGCCGGTGTCGGCCTTGTGAACCTCGATTTTCTGTCCGACGATGCCCCGGCGCGCATTGGTGCCGCCCTCGACGGCCCCGCCGACGTCGTATTGAGCGACATGGCGGCGCCGGCAACCGGCCACGCCGCCACCGATCACCTGCGCGTCATGGCGTTGCTCGATGCGGCCTACGCTTTTGCCCGGGAGGTGCTCAAGCCCGGCGGTGTGTTCGTGGGAAAGGTGCTCCGCGGGGGGACCGAAAAGGACCTCCTGGACTCCCTTAAGCGGGATTTCCGGACGGTGCGCCACGTTAAGCCCCCCGCCAGCCGCAAGGATTCGGCGGAAATTTTCGTCATCGCCACGGGCTATCGGGGAAGCGCCGGGCAAAAGAGTTGATCACCCGGTCGAATTTGTATTCGAGAGCCGCGGTTCTTTTCAATCCGCTTGGCAAGGGGATGCTTATCTGTATGATAGCGCGCCAACCTAGCCGCTGAGGTGGGCATGAATATCCGGGAAGCTTTGACCTTTGACGACGTGCTGCTGGAGCCTGCCGCGTCCAAAGTGCTGCCCAATCAAGTCGAAACGCGAACCCGTCTCACGTCTTCCATCGAACTCGGCATTCCCTTGCTGTCTTCGGCCATGGATACGGTCACCGAGAGCAAAATGGCGATCGCCATGGCCCAGGCCGGTGGGCTCGGCGTCATCCACAAGAATATGGACATCATCAACCAATCCGACGAGGTGCGGTCGGTCAAGAAGTTCGAATCGGGGATGGTGGTCAATCCGGTGACTATCGGCCCTCAGGCGACCCTTGGCGATGCCCTCGGCCTGATGGCCGGCCACCATATCTCGGGAATTCCCGTGGTCGAAGGCAATGGCAGTACCAGCCGTGAGCCCGGCAAGCTGGTCGGCGTATTGACCAATCGCGACGTGCGCTTTGCCACCGACGCCTCTACGCCGGTTGCCCAATTGATGACCAAGGACGACTTGGTGACGGTCTCGGAGGGCGTCGATATGGAAGAGGCCAAGCGTCTCTTGCATCAGCACCGAATCGAGAAGCTCCTGGTGGTGGACGAGGATTACCGCTGCATCGGCCTGATTACGGTCAAGGATATCGAAAAAGCCCAGCTCCACCCCAAGGCCTGCAAGGACGACAAAGGGCGCCTGCGGGTGGCCGCCGCGACCGGGGTGGGGGAGCCCGGCATCGCCCGCGCCGAAGCCTTGATCGCTGCCGAGGTCGACGTTGTGGTGGTCGATACCGCCCACGGCCACTCCCAGAGCGTGATCGAGACGGTGCGGAACGTCAAGAAGCTCTCCAACCGCGCCCAGGTGATCGGCGGCAATATCGCCACCGCAGAGGCGGCGAAGGCCCTGATCGACGCCGGCGTGGATGCGGTCAAGGTGGGCATCGGCCCCGGTTCCATTTGTACCACGCGAATCGTCGCTGGCGTTGGCGTGCCGCAGTTCACGGCAATCCTCGACGTGGTGGGGGAGTGCCGCAAGCACAATGTCCCGGTCATCGCCGACGGCGGGATCAAGTTTTCCGGCGATCTTGCAAAGGCGGTCGCAGCGGGCGCCGACTGTGCCATGGTGGGATCCCTGCTTGCGGGGACCGACGAAAGCCCCGGCGAGGTTTATCTCTACCAGGGGCGATCGTATAAATCCTACCGCGGGATGGGATCGGTCGGCGCCATGGCGCACGGGTCCGCGGACAGATATTTCCAGGAGGAGGTCTCCGATACCCTCAAGCTGGTGCCCGAAGGCGTAGAGGGCCGGGTGCCGTACAAGGGGCTGGCGGGCACGGTCATCCACCAGTTGATCGGTGGCCTGGCCGCGGCCATGGGTTACACCGGCAACGCCAACATCGCGGATATGCAGAAGAACTGCAAATTCGTGCGGATCACCGGCTCGGGCTTGCGCGAAAGCCACGTCCACGACATCGACATCACCCGAGAGACGCCAAATTACGGGGGTAAGGCCTGATCGCCCCATGGTCGAGTCGCGTCAGTCGGTCCTGATCTTGGATTTCGGGTCTCAGGTGACCCAGTTGATCGCCCGGCGGGTCCGCGAAGCTGGCGTCTATTGCGAAATCGTCCCTTTCAATGGGGCCTCCCAAGCGATCGCCGCCCTTGATCCCGCCGCCATCATCCTTTCCGGCGGCCCAGCCTCGGTCACCGCGGGCACGGCGCCCAGCGCGCCCGAAGAGGTGTTTGCCTTGGGCGTGCCGGTGCTCGGCATCTGTTATGGGCAGCAGACCATGGTGGCCCAGCTCGGCGGTCGAGTGGAAAACGCCGAACACCGGGAATTCGGGCGCGCCTTTATCGACATCGAGGCCACGGTTCCCCTGTTCGAAGGGGTATGGTCCATCGGTGCGCGCGAACAGGTGTGGATGAACCACGGCGACCGGGTGATCGAAATCCCCGACGGTTTCGAGGTCATCGCCCGTAGCGATGATGCGCCCTATGCGGCCATCGCCAACGTGAAACGGAATTTCTATGGCCTCCAATTCCACCCGGAGGTGATCCATACCCCCGACGGGGCCAAGCTGATCGCCAACTTCCTGTTCGCTATCGCCGGGCTTGAGGGCGATTGGACCATGGGTGCCTTCCGCGAGAGAGCCGTCGCCGCCATCCGCGATCAAGTGGGCGACAAGCGGGTCATCTGTGGTGTTTCCGGCGGGGTCGATTCGTCGGTCGCCGCGGTTCTGATCCACGAGGCCATCGGCGATCAGCTGACCGGTGTTTTCGTCGATACCGGCCTGTTGCGCGCGGGCGAGGCCGAGCAGGTCCTCACCGTGTTCCGGGGCAATTACAACATTCCTCTGATCCATAAGGATGCGGCCGAATTGTTCCTCGGCAGGCTTGCCGGGGTCAGCGATCCCGAGGAGAAAAGGAAGATCATCGGCGCAACCTTCATCGATGTCTTCGAGAGCGAAGCCAAGAAGGCCGGCGGCGCCGATTTTCTGGCCCAGGGCACGTTGTATCCGGACGTCATCGAATCGGTCTCGTTCGCCGGTGGGCCAAGCGCCACCATCAAGTCCCACCATAACGTCGGCGGCCTGCCCGAACGCATGAAGATGGGTTTGGTCGAACCGTTGCGGGAATTGTTCAAGGACGAGGTGCGCGCGCTCGGCCGCGAGCTCGGCTTGCCGGACTCCATGGTCGGTCGCCATCCCTTCCCGGGGCCGGGGCTTGCGATCCGCGTGCCCGGCGAGATCACGGTGGAAAAACTCGATATCTTGCGCAAGGCGGATATGATCTACCTCGATGAAATCCGCGGTGCCGGGCTCTACGACGTTATCTGGCAGGCTTTCGCGGTGCTGCTGCCGGTGCGGGCGGTCGGCGTCATGGGAGAAGAGCGCTCCTATGAATTTGCCCTAGCGCTGCGGGCGGTGACGTCGACCGACGGCATGACGGCCGATTACTACCCCTTCGACCATAAATTCCTCGGCCGTGTCGCCAACCGCATCATCAACGAGGTTCGCGGTGTGAATCGGGTGGTCTATGACGTAACCTCGAAGCCGCCGGGAACCATCGAGTGGGAATAGGCCGCAAAGCCAAACACCAACGGAGAACAAGATCATGGCCGACCAAGTGCAAGCATCCCATATCCTTTTGATGTACGAGGGATCGGCCGACTCGACGGCGAAGCGCAGCAAGGAAGAAGCCCTGTCGGAAATCCAGGCCCTGGTCAAGGAATTGGCCGATGGCGGCGATTTCGAGCAATTGGCGGCAGAGAATTCCGACTGCCCATCGGGAAAGCATGGCGGGGATCTCGGCGCCTTTGGCCGGGGACAGATGGTCGGCGCCTTCGAAGACGCCGCCTTTGCGCTTGAGGTGGGCGAAACCTCCGACGTGGTGGAGACCGATTTCGGCTTTCACCTGATCCAGCGTAAAGGGTGAGCCCGGAGCCGGGTCCCCGGACAAGGATTCCCCAAACCCGGGTCCCCTGACAAGGCTTCCTTAGGGCAAGACCAATTTCAAATAGCGGTCGAATACGGCAAGCGCGCCGGACAGGTTGTCCGACTGCGCGATCTTGGCATTTTCTTTCAAAACAAAGTAGTTCGGTGATCGATCGGATGGCAGCCGCCTCTTGACGATGGTGTAGAGCGGCTGCGCGCGGGCGTGGGAAAAAATCGAAAACTGGGCAATGCCGCCTTCGTGATCGATGGCGTAGGCTTTCCAGACACCGGCGATGACGCGGCGGCTGTAAAGAGATAACAAGAGATCAAGTTCGGGACGCGTAAAGCAGAAAACGCGCATCCTGCGTTTGTAATCGGCAAGACGGTATACGTTGGTCATCGGTGTACTGATCGGCTCCCTTAGACCCCACCCTTGGCCGGTGGTAGCGTTTGGTTGTCCGTATTGTTGACGATTTTCGACCTTTCGTCCAGGCTCGCGGTCGGTAAAACCTGCGGTCTCTGACCCTGCGGCGGCGGCGATTGAGACGTGCCACCGGGCCGCTGCGGCCCGATTGCAAGCACTGGGCGGGGCGGGTATGGTAGCGCCGCAAATGCAAGGTTGGCGAGCCAATGGACAACTTTATCGAAGAAGTCGATGAGGAACTAAAGCGCGAGCGTTATCTTGAGCTCTGGCGCAAATACGGCAAATTCGCCGTGGGTGCCGTGCTTTTGATCGTCATCGCCGTGGCGGGCGGCGTGGGATGGCGCCAATACCAGGTTAATTTGCGGATTGAATCCGGTTTGCAATACGTCAATGCCATCGATCTTGCGGCCGCGGGCAAGAGCGCCGGTGCACTTGCCGCTTTCCACGCCCTCGGCAAGGACGGCGCCGCCGGTTACCGCGACCTCGCCCGTTTCCAGGAGGCCGCCGTCCTGGCGCGCCAGGGCAATGAAGCCGCGGCCGCCCAGATCTACGATTCCGTCGCCCAAGACGAAGGCGCCGACGCGGTCTTCCGTAATCTCGCCCTGATCCTCTATGCTTTGGGCGTGGCCGATCGGGCGGAGCCCAAGGCCCTGGCCGATAGGCTCAAGCCT
>SMUX01253122.1_pt1 | contig 11858 bp, 10 predicted proteins | sample 2456431 | NCBI WGS metagenome assembly SMUX01 (sample SAMN11095930, study PRJNA526329) | marine sediment metagenome | biome: Marine sediment; feature: Surficial sediment; material: Deep marine sediment; isolation source: Hadal surficial sediment | place: Pacific Ocean | collected 2014-11 | depth... | reverse complement strand
CCTGATTGGAACCAGCCGGCGCACTGCCGTTCCCTTGATGGAATTCTTCGACGACGAGCGCCTCACGATGCGGCGCGGAGAAGTGCGTCTTCTTCGCAAGAGCCAAGCGGTGTAATCAACGGCCTCGGACGTTCTTCGGGATTTGTGTTTTCCCGCTCGGAGACGCTCCGCCGCTGCGCATAAACTCCAAACCTTGAACAACGTCCCCGCTTGGAAGCTGGCTCAGGGAAAGAGCACCCGGACAGACTCCTGGGCCCAGTCGGAAATGTGGATTGCGCCGAGATCGTTGGGCCAGATGCCGAGCGCAACGACAGCCAGTGCGCAGATTCCGAGAACCAGGGCCTCGAAGCTGTCGATCGTCATGCGGGGCGACTCTTCGCCAGGGTCCCGCATGTACATCAACACGGGAATTCGCAGGTAGTAGTACACGGAGATCACGCTCATCAGAACGCCGATCACGGCCAGCGAGACCTGGCCGGCGTTCACGGCGGCCGTGAAGATCTGGAACTTGGCGAAGAAACCCACCGTCGGCGGGATCCCCGCCAGGGCCACCATGAAGAGCGTCATCATGGCCGCGAGCGTAGGGCGGCGCTGGGCGAGCCCGGCAAACGACTCGATGCGCTCGCAATCCTGACCGTGGTGGGCCAGGGCCACCACCACACCGAAGGCACCCAGGTTCATGAAGGTGTAGGCAACCAGGTAGAAGACGATGGCCGAGTATCCGTCGGGCGTACCCGCCACCAAGCCGACCATGATGTAACCCGAGTGGCCGATGCTGGAATAGGCCAGCATCCGCTTTACGTTGTCCTGGATGACGGCCATCAGGTTGCCCACCACGATCGTCAGGACAGCGAGCAGCCAGAGGACTTCGACCATGGCTTCGTCCAGCGGGCCGAGGCCCAGTCCGACGAAGCGCAGCAGCGCACCGACTGCGGTGGCCTTGACCGTCACCGACATGAAGGCCGTCACGGCCGAGGGCGCTCCTTCGTAGACGTCGGGCGTCCACTGGTGGAAGGGGACCGACGAGATCTTGAAGGCGAAACCCACCATGACCAGGCCGACGCCGATCGTGGCCATCGGCGTGCCCGTATCGATGCCGGCGCGCAGGGCGTCGAACGAGGTTGAGCCACTGGCGCCATAGAGGAGGGCCATGCCATACAACATCACGGCGCTCGCGAAGGCTCCGATCAGGAAGTACTTCATGGCCGATTCATTGCTGCGCAGCCGGCCGCGGTCGAACCCGGCGAGCACGTAGATGGGAATGCTCATCAGCTCGAGGCCCATAAAAACCGCCAACAGGTCGATGGCGGCCACCATCATCATCATTCCCGATGTCGACAGCAGGACCAGTGCGTAGTACTCGCCATGGTTGATGCGAAGTTCTTCGAGATACGTGATCGCCAGCATGCACGAAAGCAGCGCGCCCAGCGCGATCACACCCATCATGAACGACGAGAACGGATCGAGCTGGAACATCGGATTCGCTGGATTGAAGACCTCGGTCACTCCAGACGAGAATGCCCCGCTGGCGGTACCCAGGGCGATCGCCAGCGTCGCCACCGAAAAGAATCCCAACACGCTGCCGATCCGTGCGGGCGTCAGCGGCTTGCCCGCGAGGATCCCCAAGCGCGAGAGAAATACCTCTCCGAGCAGCACGACCATCGAGCCGCAGGCGACCCAGATCACGGGAGCCAACACGCCGATGTTCACAGTGGGCGTCACGGTTGCTCCTCCGCCGGGGTCTCGTTCTCCAGCTCGGCTGCGACTCCAGTCTCGACTTCGGCCACCGACAGATCATCCTCCGCTGGCGGCTCGGAACCCAGGGTTGCGACTTCTCCGGTAGGCGCTGGTTCCGGTTCGGTGACCGGTTCCGGTTCGGCGACCGGTGGCGCAGCTTCTGCGGCCGCGAGAGCAGATCCGCCTCGTCTTTCGATCGTGTTCAGAAGCTCGAGCACCGACGGCTCGATGCGACGCAGGAAGGTCTCGGGATAGACGCCGATCCAGATGATCGGGATCATCATCGCGATCATCACCAGCTTCTCGCGCAGATCCAGGTCGATCAGGGCGCGGTTCTCGGCGGTCTCGATCGGTCCGAACATCACCCGTCGGAACATCCAGAGCATATAAGCGGCCGCCAGCACCACCCCCGACGTGGCCAGCACGGCGTAGAAAGGATGGGCCATGTAGGCGCCGAGCAGAATCAAGAATTCACCGACGAATCCATTCAAACCGGGGAGCCCGATGCTCGACATGGTGACCAGACCGAAGAAGGCGGCGAACACCGGCATCGGCCGCGCGATCCCGCCGAAGTCCGAGATCATGCGCGTGTGGCGCCGCTCGTACAGCATACCCACCAACAGGAAGAGCGCCCCGGTCGAAAGCCCGTGGTTCACCATCTGGAGGATGCTGCCATTCAATCCTGTGGCGTTGAGGCTGAACATGCCCAGCATCACGAAGCCCAGGTGGGCGACCGACGAGTACGCCACCAGCTTCTTGATGTCGGCCTGGACCATGGCGACCAGCGATCCGTAGATGATGCCGATCACCGACAACGACAAGATGAGCGGCGTGAAATCCACGACCGCCGACGGGAAGAGGGGCAGGGCGAACCTGACGAAGCCGTAGGTGCCCATCTTGAGCAGCACACCGGCCAGTACCACCGAGCCCGCGGTCGGTGCTTCGACGTGGGCGTCTGGCAGCCAGGTGTGGAACGGCACCATCGGAATCTTGATGGCAAACGCCAGGGCAAAGGCCGCGAACAGCCAGGACTGATTCTTCCACCACACATCGCCGTCGGTGGGCACCACCACGTCCAGCAACGCCTTTGCTTCGAGGCCAGGCGGCGAAATCAGGTCGAGGTTCAACACGCCGAACTGCTCCAAGCCCATGGAGTAGAGCACGAGGATGGCCACCAGCATCAGCAGCGAGCCGAACATGGTGAAGAGGAAGAACTTCACCGCGGCGTAGATCCTGCGCGGTCCACCCCAGATTCCGATGATGAAGTACATCGGAATCAGCATCACTTCCCAGAAGACGTAGAACTGGAAGACATTGAGTGAAACGAACGCGCCCAGCATGCCCGTCTCGAGGAAGAGCATGAAGAAGATGTAGCTCTTGACGCGCTTGCCGATGTCGGTCCACGATGCCAACAGCACGATGGGCATCAGGAACGTCGTCAGCAGCACCAGGAAGAGGCTGATCCCGTCGAGGCCCACGAAGTAGTTGATGCCGAAATCGGGGAGCCACGTCCCGTACTCGACGAACTGCATGCCGGGATTGGTGGCATCGAAGCGCGTAAAGAGGAGCAGCGAAATGAGGAACGTGATGCCGGTGCCCGCGAGACCCACGCTCCGCCACACCACGTCGGGCAATCCCTCACGGTCCAGCATTCGGGCCAGGGCAGCCGTCGCCAGCAAGACGACACCGATCCCGAATGGAAGGAAGGTGACAAGGCTGAGCAGGTTCTGGTCGAAGATGCCTTGGCCGCCCATCGTCACCTACCGCAGCAGCCAGCCGACGATTGCCACCGCGCCGACGATCATCAAGAAGACGTAGCCCTGGGTGAGACCGCTCTGGAGATATTTGAGCGCCCCGGACGCAAGTGAGCGCACGGCATTGGCACTGCCGTTGATGGCGACGCCGTCGATCACACGGGTATCGATGACCTGATAGAGCACCGTGTCCGACAACGCGACCGTGGGCCGCACGATCAAGGCATCATAGACCTCGTCCACGTAGTACTTGTTGAACACCAGCTTGTAGAGGCCCGACAGCAACTGTGCCATCTTTTCGGGGAGGTCGGGGTTCCTGACGTACAGGAAGAGCGCCACCAGCACACCGGACGCCGCAATCCCGACGGTACCGAGGGCCATCAGATACTCAGTGCTGTGTTCGAGTGCGTGGGGCGCAGCTTCGGGCAGCACCGGAGCCAACCAGCTGGCAAGGCTGTTCGAGTCCCCCACGCTGAGCCAATCCCCGTAGATCTGGGGCACGCCCATGATGCCGCCAACGACGGAGAGGAATGCCAGGACGGCCAGCGGGTAGAACACGCTGGCGCCCGGCTCGTGGATCTGACCACGGACGTCTGCCGCTGCGCGCAGCTTCCCGAGGAAGACCTTGAAGAAGAGTCGCGCCATGTAGAAGGCAGTGATTCCGGCCGTGGCGAAGCCCATCCAATAGAGCCACTGATGGCCGGGCACGTCGGAAACCCAGACCGCCACCAGGATTTCGTCCTTGGAGAAGAAGCCCGAAAAACCGGGAAAGCCGATGATCGCCAGGGTTCCGGCGAGGAACACCCACTTCGTTCGCGGCAACTTCTTCCAGAGCCCACCCATCTTCTCGATATTCTGCTCGTGGTGCATGGCCAGGATCACGGCACCGGCGCCGAGAAAGAGCAGGGCCTTGAAGAAGGCGTGGGTCCCGAGATGGAACATGGCGGCCGTGTAGCCGCCGCAGCCCGCGGCCAGGAACATGTACCCGAGCTGGCTCACCGTCGAATACGCCAGCACCTTCTTGATGTCGGTCTGGGTGACGGCAATGGTCGCCGCGAACACGGCAGTCAGCCCTCCGGTCCAGGCGACCAAGGCCGAGGCCTCGGGCGCCGCCGCGTACAGGAAGCTCATGCGGCAGACCATGTAGACGCCGGCCGTCACCATGGTGGCGGCGTGGATCAGGGCCGAGACCGGCGTCGGGCCCGCCATGGCATCGGGCAGCCAGACGTAGAGCGGGAGCTGGGCCGACTTGCCGCAGGCACCGATGAAGAAGCAGACGCCCACTACGTTCACCAACCGATATTGGGTTCCCAAGATCGTGACCGTGGCGTCCACGATCTTGTCGAGGTTGGCCTCGATCTCGCGGAACGTGACCGTGGGCGTGCCGGCGTCGGAGAGTGCCGCGAACAGGGCGAAGAGACCCAAGAGGAAAGCGAAGTCGCCGATGCGGTTCACGACGAACGCCTTGCTACCGCAGTAGGCGTTGTCACTATCGCTGTACCAGAATCCGATCAGCAGGTAGGAGCAGAGCCCGACGCCCTCCCAGCCCAGGAACATGAGCGGGAGATTGTCGGCCAGGACGAGCACCAGCATCGAGAAGGTGAAGAGGTTCAGGTAGCAGAAGAAGCGCTGGAACCCCTTGTCGTCCCGCTGGTCGTCGTCCATGTAGCCGATCGAGTAGACGTGGATCAGGAAGCCCACGCCGGTCACGACCAAGATCATCAAGGCGCTGATGGGATCGAGGGCAAACGCCACGTTCGCGCTGATCACCTGGTCGCCCACGCCCGAGCCCATCCAGGTGTAGAAGTCGTCCACCAGCAGCCGCTGGTCTTCCGGCATGCCGATCAGGGCACCGAAGGCCGCGCAGGAAGCCAAGAATGCCAGAAAGACGGTGCCGCAGGAAAGGCCGATCACGAACCAGCGCGGAGTCGAGCGCCGCACGATGCCGATCATCAGGCCGTGATAGACCGCTGCAATCAGCGGCAGCACCGGAATCCAGTGCAGCCACGAGTTGTCCGTCGGCGTCACCATCTCAGCAGGCTCACTTCCTCGAGGTTCACGGAATCCCGGTTCCGGATCATGGAGATGACGATTCCGAGCCCCACGGCGACTTCGGCCGCAGCCACTGTGATCACCATCAGAACGAAGATCTGCCCGTCGAGCGCAGGTGCCTCGGCCGTCCCTGGCCACAGGCGGTTGAAGCCGATGAACGCCAGATTCACGGCGTTGAGCATCAGCTCGATCGACATGAGCACCACGATCAGGTTGCGGCGGGTGGCCGCACCGATCATTCCGATCACGAAGAGAATGCTCGATAGGCCGATGACGTGTTCGATGGGAACCACTAATCGATATTCCGTTTCGCGAGGATGAGTGCGCCCACGATGGCGGCCAACAGCAACAGCGACGCCATCTCGACCAACAGCACGTAGTCGGTATAGAGAAGAATACCGAGCTGCCGATAGCCGCCGTAGCCCTCGGGCACCACCGGAACCTCCGGGAGTCCGGGCCCCACGAGCTTCAGCAACTGGATCAGGACGAAGACGCCGAGCAGGCCGGCCCCGAACTTGACGAGCCACTGGCGGCCGGGCGCGAAGTCGTCCTCTCTCAGGTTCAGCAACATGATCACGAACAGGAAAAGCACCACGATGGCGCCGGCATAGACCATGATCTGGATGACCGCGATCAGGTAGGCCTCGAGCAATACGTAGATGGCGGCGAGGGCGATCATGGTGACGACGAGCGATAGGGACGCGGCCACCGTGTTGCGCACGTTCAGCACCATGCCCAGGGCCGAAACGACTGCCATGACCGCGAAGATGTAAAAAAGAATGGCGGAAACTTCCATGACCCTAACCCCGCACCAGCAGCATCACTGCGCCGGTGATCAGGATGTTTGCGATCGAGAGGGGCAGCAGGCCCTTCCAGCAGAGATTCATGACCTGGTCGTAGCGGAAGCGCGGCAACGTCCAGCGCAGCAACATCTGAAGCCAGATCATGACGATCAGCTTCAGCATGAAGGTCATGAAGTGGAGGATTACGCACAGGCCCGTTGCGAAGCCCTCCCCCATGAAACTGCCGATGCCACCGATGATGGTCGCCTGGTCGAGGAAGGGAATGGCCCAGCCGCCCAGGAAGATCGTCGAGACAACGCCCGCGATCACAATGACCTCGATGAACTCCGACATGTAGAAGAGGCCGAAGCGCATGCCCGAATACTCGAGGAAGTAGCCAGCGATGAGTTCTGACTCACCCTCGGGCGCGTCGAAGGGGGGCCGCTTGTTCTCGGCCATCATGGCCGTCAGGAACATCACGAAGCCCAGCGGCTGGTAGAAGATCCCCCAGGCGGGCAGTCGCACCCAGTCGAGGAACGCGGGAACCGTTCCGCCAAAGACCTCGATGAAGCCGAAGACCCGCAGGGTGGTGTCCTGGGCCATCACCATGTCCGTGAGCTTCAGGGTCTCGAACACCATGAAGATGCCGACCACCGACAGACCCAAGGTGACCTCGTACGAGATCATCTGGGCCGACGCGCGCAATCCGCCGAGCAACGACCAGTTGTTGTTGCTGGCCCAGCCCGCCATGATCGCGCCATAGGTCGCGATCGAACCGATGGCGAAGATGTAGAGGAGGCCCCAGTCCGGGTCCGCCGCCACCATCTTGATGGTGGTGTCGCCAAAGCTGTAGATGCCGCCCCAGGGAATCACACCGAAGGCGATGATGGCGGGGAGTGCGGCGATCAATGGCGCCAGCATGTGCATCATGCGGTTTGCGCCCTGGGGAACCACGTCCTCCTTGGTCATGAGCTTCAACACGTCGGCCATGGGGTGGAGCAGACCCAGCACGGTGATGCCGCCGATGTCGGCGCGGTTGGCCCCGATCCGGTCCTGCATCAGGGCGCTCTGCTTGCGCTCGATCCAGGTGATGATGGGCGCCAGCCCAGCCACAATCACCAGGATGATGAAGAGCGTCTTGCAGATCTCTTCGATCGGCATGGCGACTACGCTCGCTCGCCTGGAAGCGGCCGTCCCTGATCACCGACTACGCGCAGATGGACGCCGGCGAAAGCGGAAACCCGCTCCGACATCCATTCGGAGATCTTGGCGGGATCGTAACCGTCTTCGAAGCCCTCCAGACCGAGAGCCTGGCCCATCAAGGTCAGAACCTCGCCGTCGCTCCAGGCCTCCCAGGCAGGCTCGACGGCGGGCTCGACGCGTTGAACGCGACCCGCGTGGTTCGTGAGCGTCCCGTACTTCTCGGCGGCATGACGCACGGGGATGACGACATCGGCCACCTTGTGGAGCGCCGACTGCTGAACGTCGAGTACGATCAGCAGATCCAGCCCCTCGAGTGCCTCGGTTCCACCGAGATGACTCTCGTCGAGAAGGTCGTGGCCCAGAACGATGGCCGCCTTCGCCCGCCCATCGCGAATCCGATCGAGAACAGGTCCAGCCGGTCCGAAGCCCAGCGCCCGGGCACCGGCCGCGTTGGCGGCCTTGTCCGCTTGGATCAGCAGCGCGTCGGATTTGCCCTGCACCACGGCCACACCGTCGGCGCCCGCGCCCAGACCGTCGCTCAAGCGCCGCAGGGTGAACAGGTCCTCGTTGGTCGCGTGGGCCGACGCCAGCACCACGACCGAATCCGCCCCATGCTCCTCAATCATGCTCCGCAGCCGCTTCGCCGCCTCGCGGACCGCGGCCTCATACCCCGTGTTCTCGAGGCGTCCTGCCTCGCCGCGCACGCCAGCTTCCTTCAGCCGGGCGCCGCCCCCGATCTGCTTGTAAGACATGCGGCCGCTGTCGCAGATCCAGGTGTCGTTCACATCGTCGTTGCGGCGCGGTACGTAGCGATAGACCTTGTTGTTGGCCACGCCAATGTGCACGTTGCAGCCGTTCGAGCAGCCGGTACAAATGCCGGGCGCGTCCTCCAGAAACCAGACCCGGATCTTGAAACGGAAGTCCTGGGTCGTGAGCGCGCCGACGGGACAGATATCGGCAACATTCATGGAGTAGTCGTTCTCCAGCGGGAAATCGGGATGGACGTCAATCACCGAGGCGTCGCCGCGGTTGAAGACGCGCAGCTCCCCAGTGCCCGGTATCTCGCTGCAAAAACGCACGCAACGCCGACACAGGATGCAGCGCTCCTGGTCGAACTTGATGGTGGAGCCCAAGTCGACGTTCTTCTTGAGCGCCCGCCTCGGCTCGCGAGTGCGCGATGCCTCGACTCCGTACTCGTACGCGTAGTCCTGGAGCTTGCACTCGCCCGCCTGGTCACAGATCGGGCAATCGAGCGGATGGTTCACCAGCAGCAGCTCCATCACGCCCTCGCGTGCCTTGCGCACGCGCTCGGTATCCGTGCGGATCGCCATGCCTTCCTGCACCGACGTGTTGCACGCGATCTGGAGCTTCGGAATTCCCTCGACTTCGACCAGGCAGAGGCGACAGGAACCATCGATCGAAAGCTTCGGGTGCCAACAGTAGTGCGGAATGTCGACGCCGTTCATCAGAAGACCGACGTCGTCCAGGGCCTGCAGGATGGTGCGGCCATCGGGAACTTCAATGATCTCGCCGTTGACGGTGATGCGCGGCATCTACAGCTCGAAGCTCCCGGGGAAGGGGCACTTCTTCCCGCGGATGTGTGCCTCGAAGTCTTCGCGAAAGTGTCGCAGCAGACCTTGGATCGGCCAGGCTGCCGCGTCGGAGAAGGCACAGATCGTCTGTCCTTCCATCTTGCCGGCCACGTCGAGCAGAATGTCCAGGTCCGACTGTTCACCGGCCCCGCGCTCGATGCGCTCAACGATGCTGTTCATCCAGCCCGTGCCCTCGCGACATTGGGTGCACTGACCGCACGACTCGTCGCGGAAGAAATAGCTGATGACGCAGGCCACACGAACCATGCAGGTCGTGTCGTCCATCACCATGATGCCGCCGGTGCCGAGCATGGTCTTGCGCTCGCGCAGGAACTCGTTGGCCATGGGTACATCGAGCTGGTTGGCGGGAAGGATGGGCATGGACATGCCACCAGGGATCACTCCCTTGACCGGGCGATCCTCCAACAGACCCGCTGCATGCTCGAAGATGATCTCGTCGAGTGGCGTTCCCAGAGGCAGCTCGAACAGACCCGGTCGCTGCACCTGGCCGGACACACCAAAGAGGGTCGTGCCCGGACTCTTCTCGGTGCCGAAGCCGCGAAACCAGTCGGCGCCCTTGCACACGATGTGGGGCACGTGGGAGAAGGTCTCGACGTTGTTCACCGTGGTCGGCATCCCGAAGGCGCCGTACTGGGCCGGGAAGGGCGGCTTCTTGCGAGGCAGCCCCTTCTTGCCCTCCAGGGATTCGAGCAACCCGGTCTCTTCGCCGCAAATGTAGGCGCCGGCGCCCCGGGTGACGACGATTTCGTGGGCGAAGTCCTTGCCCATCACCTTGGCGCCGAGGTAGCCGCGCTCCCGGGCCTCCGCGACGGCCCGGTCGACCTGGTCGGCCGGAAAGGCGTACTCGCCCCGAATGTAGATGAACGTCTTCTCGGCCCCGGTCGCCCAGGCCGCGATCAGGATGCCCTCGACGATCTGGTGCGGCGCGCGCTCGAGCAGGATCCGGTCCTTGAAGGAGCCGGGCTCGGATTCGTCGGCGTTGCAGACCAGGTATTTCGGCCTGTCCGAGTCCGTCGGCATGAACGACCACTTCATGCCCGCCGAGAAACCGGCCCCCCCCCGGCCCTGGAGCCCCGAGCTCTTGAGCAGCTCGATCAGGTCCTCCGGGCTCGTGTCGAGCGCCTGACGCAGGCCCCGATAGCCACCCCGAGCCTCGTAGCCCGACAGGGTTCCGAAGCCGTCGTCGCCAAAGTGCTCACTGAGATAGCCGGTGACGTACGGGACCTTGAGCATCCAGAGCCTCTTCTACTCCAGCCCGTCGAGGATGGTCTTGGCCTTCTCGAAATCGAGATCCTCGAAGTAGGTATCGTCCACGCGCATCATCGGCGCGTAGGCGCAGGCACCCAGGCACTCCTCGTGACCCAGAACCAGCTTTCCATCGGGCGTCGCCTCGCCCGCGCGGACACCGAAGTGCGACTCGAGACGGCGCAAGAGCGACCGCGCGCCGCGCAGCGAGCACGGCAGATTGGTGCACACGTGCGCGTGGTGGCGCGGCTGGGGCTGGTCGTAGAACAGGTTGTAGAAGGAGACAACTTCCATCACGTCGATGGGGTTGATCTCGAAGATCTCGGCCAGCTCCTTCGCCACGTCGGTCGAGACGTAGCCGTGGTCCTTGTGGACCAGATGCAGTGCCGGCAGCAGCGCGCCGCGACGCTGGGGGAAATTGCCGATCTCCGCGTCAATCTTTGAACGCGTTTCGTCCGAAATTACCACTCAAGGCCGCCCTTCAGCCACTCGTAGAGAAGGCCCACGGCGAGCGGCAGGGTGAAGACCAGGATCGCCCAGTAGCCGAACCAGGACAGCTCAACAAAGACGGCAGCCCAGGGATAGAAGAAGATCGCCTCGACGTCGAAGATGACAAAGAGGATGGCGACCATATAGAACTTCACCGCGTAGCGCTGGCGCGGCGACACGATCTGCTTCTCACCGCACTCGAAGGGCTCCTGCTTCTCGCTGAACTCGCGCCGCGGTCCCAACAGCAGGTGCACGCCGAGCATCCCACACACGAGGACGGTACCGACGATGAGAATGACGAGGATGCCCGTAAAATCAGCGAGCATCGGGACATGACCTCCGCGTGCGGCACGTGCTTGGGATCGGGCAGCTTGGGATCGGGCAAATAGCCGAATCGGCTACGAAAACCGCGCGGAAGGTAACGGCGGCCCCCAGGAGCGTCAACAAAACCGCGGGCGTTCTGGACGCGTTTCTCGGACGGCTACAATGCCTTGCGTGGCGATCCCCGTCGGAGTCCTGGGTGCTGGAAGCTTCGGTACGTGCCTGGCCATGCTTTGCGCGCGCGAGCACGACGTGCGCCTCTGGGCACGCGACCCCGAGATCGCCGACGCCATCAACCGGGACCGACGCAACCCGCGTTATCTGACCGACGTGCACATTCCCGAGCGGGTTCGCGCCACCGCAAACCTTGAGGAAGCCCTGGAAGGTCGGGAGATGGTGGTCTGCGCCATTCCGAGCCACGGCGTGCGCGACGTGATCGGTCGGGCATCCCGGTTTCTTCCGGAGGGGGCCATCCTGGTTTCTACCGTGAAGGGAATCGAGCTCGAATCCTGGAAGCGGATGGACCAGGTGTTCGAAGACGTTCTCGACCCGAAACACCATCCTCGCCTCACCTTTCTGTCGGGCCCGTCGTTTGCCAAGGAGGTCGCAAACCAGTGCCCAACGGCAGTCACGGTCGCGGCCCGGGAGGAGAGCTACGCGAT
>SMUX01117374.1_pt1 | contig 11863 bp, 12 predicted proteins | sample 2456431 | NCBI WGS metagenome assembly SMUX01 (sample SAMN11095930, study PRJNA526329) | marine sediment metagenome | biome: Marine sediment; feature: Surficial sediment; material: Deep marine sediment; isolation source: Hadal surficial sediment | place: Pacific Ocean | collected 2014-11 | depth... | reverse complement strand
GAACCCCTCGCCCGCGGACAAGGGGATCTCGAAGGCGAGCGTAACCGCGACCAGCGCCACCAGGGCCGCGAAGTAGAGCCCCAGGACCCCCAGCAAGGCGCCGAAGTTGAGCCGCCCCGGGGTTTTGGGGCCGGGACCGCTCGCGGTCATGGCGGTCGAAGGTTCAGGCCGCCGCGCTCAGGCCGTCCGCGCTCAGGCCGTCCGCGCTCACGCCGCGGTGCCGCCCACGGTGAGCGCGTCGATCAGCAGCGTCGGCTGGCCGACCCCGACCGGCACCCCCTGGCCTTCCTTGCCGCAGGTGCCGATGCCCGGGTCGAGTGCCATGTCGTTGCCGATCATGGAGACCTTGGTGAGCACGTCGGGGCCGTTGCCGATCAGCGTCGCGCCCTTGACCGCCGGTCCCCGCTTGCCGTTCTCGATCAGATAGGCCTCGGTGCAGGAGAACACGAACTTGCCCGAGGTGATGTCGACCTGGCCGCCACCGAAGTTGACCGCGTAGAGCCCCTTGTCGACCGTGGCCAGGATCTCCTCCGGGTCCTTGTCGCCGGCCAGCATGTAGGTGTTGGTCATGCGCGGCATGGGGATGTGGGCGTAGCCTTGGCGCCGGCCGTTGCCGGTCGGCGCCATGTTCATCAGCCGGGCGTTCTGGCGGTCCTGCATGTAGCCGGTGAGGATGCCGTCCTCGATCAAGACCGTGCGCTGGCTCGGCGTGCCCTCATCGTCCACGGTCAGCGAGCCGCGCCGGTCCTCGATGGTGCCGTCGTCGATCACGGTGACCCCGGGGGCGGCGACCCGCTCGCCCAACAGCCCGGCGAAGGCCGAGGTCTTCTTGCGGTTGAAGTCGCCCTCCAGGCCGTGGCCGATGGCCTCGTGCAGCAGGATGCCCGGCCAGCCCGGGCCGAGGACCACCTGCATCTCGCCGGCCGGCGCCGCCACCGAATCCAGATTGACCAGCGCCTGGCGCAGCGCCTCGTCGACCGCGCCGCGCCAGGTCGCGGGATCGAGCAGGTGGTCGTAGGCGATCCGCCCGCCGGTGCCGTAGCTGCCGCTTTCCATGCGCTCGCCCTGGCCGACCACGACCGAGACGTTGAGCCGCACCATCGGCCGGATATCGGCGCTGCGCTCGCCGCCGGCGCGCAGAATCTGCACCGCCTGCCAGGAACCGGCGAGGGACGCGGTGACCTGGCGCACCCGGGGATCGAGACCGCGCGCGTAGGCGTCGATATCGGCCAGCAGCTTGACCTTGGCCTCGAACGGCGCCTCGCCGAGCGGGTTGATGTCGCTGTAGAGGCTGCGGTTGGTGCCCGTGGGCGCCGCCGCCATGACCCCGCCGTGGCCGGCGTGCACCGCTCTCACGGTTTCCGCGGCACGCCGGATCGCGGCCTCGGAGAGCTCGCTGGCGTGGGCGTAGCCGGCCGCTTCGCCCGAGACCGCGCGCAGGCCGAAGCCCTGGGAGGTGTCGAAGCTGGCGCTCTTCAGGCGCCCGTCGTCGAAGCTCAGGCCCTCGGATTGGCAGTACTCGAGGAACAGCTCGCCGTCGTCGGCGCCGGCCAGCGCCTCGTCGATCAGTCCCTGGCAGCGCGATCGGTCGAGCCCGGCGCGGTTGAAGAACAGCTCCTCGGCGGTGGCGATCTGCGACATGACGGACTTCCTCTCGCGCGGGGGTTTGGTTCCTGGGGCGCCATCGGGGGTGATCCGCAGCGCGACGGGCCCTCCGATGATAGTCCCTCTCATATGGGAAGGGGCGGGCAGGTTTCACCCGGATACCACGAATCGCGGTTGCGCGGGAGGCCCCAACGCACACAATCTTGCCCCAGATATAGGAACCCACGATCGGAAACCACGAGGGCAAACCGGCGATCACCGGAGAGCCGCAGTCACCTGGAGAGACACAGTCACCCGAAAGGGCACAATCACAGGGCCTGCGCGACCACCCCCCCCTGCGCCCGCCCCTTCGCGCAGGTGACCGCGCCGCAACGGGCCAGCCATTCTGGCCCTGCTCACCGGCGAGGATCCGGTCCGCCTGCAGCAGGCCGTGGACGGGCTCTCGGTCGCCGCCATCAGCCACTACCTGGTCGGCCTGGTCGGCTACGCCGCCAAGGCCGCCGGAGTCGCACTCGAGGCCGACCTTTGGACCGGTCTGAGCATTCCGGTGGTGGTCGGGCTGGCCGGTTTCGGGGTCTGGCGACTGCGCCGCCTGGTCGAACGCGGCGCCCGCGTCCCGGATCTCTAAATTTCACCGGAAATCGAGGCTGGGAAACATAACCATTTGAAAAAAATGGATATGCCAGGGCGCGCGACAAGCTACGGTGGGCCGGGCTGCGCGCCGGACCCTTCGGTGGCGTCGAAACCCATTGGAGAATTCATGTAAACCCGGCGCTTCACGGGCTTGTGAGCCGGAAAACTGCTTGCTATAGAGGGCCGCGAAATTAGAGACCCTCTTGGGGTCGTTCTAAAGACGGCGGTCGTTGGCCGGCACATCGGGCCCGATACTGCCGCCGCGCAATCAAGCGGGAATTTGATCATGGCAATCTTCGGACGGATTGGCGCCTTCGCCGGCGTCTTTTCCTTGGCCGCGGGCCTTGCGGGCACGGCCGGCGCCGATCAGCCGCGCGACTGGCAGATGGGCCTGCAGCCGGCGGCGAGCACGACCATGGAGCGCGTCGTCGACTTCCACAACATGTTGCTGGTGGTCATCACCCTGATCTCCGTTTTCGTGGTGCTGCTGTTGCTCTACGTCATGTACCGCTTCTCCGAGCGGCGCAATCCAAGCCCCTCGAAGACCACCCACAACACCGTGATCGAGGTGTTGTGGACGACGATTCCAGTGATCGTCCTGGTGCTGATCTCGATCCCGTCGTTCAAGCTGCTGTATTACGCCGACCGGGCCGAGGACGCCGAGATGACCATCAAGGCGATCGGCCACCAGTGGTACTGGAGCTACGAGTATCCGGACCACGGCGACTTCACCTTCGATGGGATCATGCTGACCGACGACGAGCGCGAGGAGGGCCAGCCGCGGTTGCTGGCGACCGACACCTTCGTGGTGCTGCCGGTCGACACCAAAATCCGCCTGCTGGTGACCGCCGACGACGTGTTGCACAGCTTCGCCATGCCCGCCTTCGGGATCAAGCTGGACGCCAATCCGGGCAAGATCAACGAGACCTGGATGGAGATCACCCGCGAGGGCACCTACTACGGCCAGTGCTCGGAAATCTGCGGCGCCGGCCACTCCTACATGCCGATCGCGATCAAGGCGGTCTCCAAGGCGGCCTTCGCCGAATGGGTCGGGCAGGCCCAGGAAGAATACGTCCGGGCCGGCGAGCCCGAAGACGGCATCCGCGTGGCGCGGGTCCAGGGCGCGGAATAGTTCGGACGGGGAAACAAGGACATGGCTCACAGTGACGCAACCGTGCACGAGCACCACGACCACAAGCCAGGCTTTTTCGTCCGTTGGTTCTGTTCGACCAACCACAAGGACATCGGCACGCTGTACCTGACTTTCGCCGTGGTGTTCGGGATCGTCGGGGGCCTGTTCTCCCTGATCATGCGCCTCGAGCTCCAGGATCCCGGCGTCCAGTACCTGCTTCTGGACGGCGACCCGGACGGGCAGAAGTGGAACGTGATCGTCACCGCCCACGGCCTGATCATGGTGTTCTTCGTGGTCATGCCGGCGTTGATCGGCGGCTTCGGCAACTGGTTCGTGCCGCTCATGATCGGCTCGCCGGACATGGCCTTCCCGCGCATGAACAACATCTCGTTCTGGCTACTGATCCCCTCGGCCTGCCTCCTGGTCGGTTCGGCGCTGGTGGGCGAGGGCGCGGGCACCGGTTGGGTGATCTATCCACCGCTGTCGTCCTCGCTCGGCCATCCCGGACCCTCGGTCGACATGGCGATCTTCGCGCTCCACTTGGCGGGCGCGTCGTCGATCCTGGGCGCGATCAACTTTATCACCACGATCTTCAACATGCGCGCGCCGGGCATGACGCTCCACAAGATGCCGCTGTTCGTCTGGTCGATTCTGGTGACCGCCTTCCTGCTGCTCTTGTCGCTGCCGGTGCTCGGCGGCGCCATCACCATGCTCTTGACCGACCGCAACTTCGGCACCGCGTTCTTCGACCCGGCCGGCGGCGGCGACCCGGTCCTGTTCCAGCACCTGTTCTGGTTCTTCGGGCACCCGGAGGTCTACGTCATGATCCTGCCGGGCTTCGGCATCGTCAGCATGGTCATCTCGACCTTTAGCCGGAAACCGGTGTTCGGCTACCTGGGCATGGCCTACGCCATGGTGTCGATCGGCGTGGTCGGCTTCATCGTCTGGGCGCACCACATGTACACCGTCGGCATGGACGTGGACACGCGGGCCTACTTCACCGCCGCGACCTTGGTCATCGCGGTGCCGACCGGGATCAAAATCTTCTCCTGGGTCGCGACCATGTGGGGCGGCAGCCTGCGCTTCGACACGCCCATGCTGTGGGCCATCGGGTTCATCTTCCTGTTCACCCTGGGCGGGGTGACCGGCGTGGTGCTGGCAAACTCGGGCGTGGACCTGGCGATGCACGACACCTACTACGTGGTCGCGCACTTCCACTACGTGCTCAGCCTCGGCGCCTTGTTCGCTATCTTCGCCGGGTTCTACTACTGGTTCGGCAAGATGTCGGGCCGCGAGATCCCGCAGTGGGCCGGCAAGCTGCATTTCTGGACCACATTCATCGGCGTCAACCTGACCTTCTTCCCGCAGCACTTCCTGGGTCTGGCGGGCATGCCGCGGCGTTACCTCGACTATCCGGACGCCTTCGCCGGCTGGAATGCGGTGTCGTCCTACGGCGCATACATCAGCCTGATCTCGACGGTGTTCTTCCTCGTCATGATGCTCTACTCACTCAAGGCCGGACGCCGGGCCGAGGCCAACCCCTGGGGCGAGGGGGCGACGACCTTGGAGTGGACCGTGCCCTCGCCGGCGCCGTTCCACACCTTCGAGGAGCTACCGCGCATCCGTTAACCCGCAGTCGGCGCGGCGCGCCATAGGAGAGGCATATGACCGACACCTCGCTTGAGATCGCTGGAATCGAGGCCGAAGCCGCGGCACGCGGCGCGGCCGTCCAACCCGCGCACGCGCGGGTTGGCGACTACTTCGCGTTGCTCAAGCCGCGGGTCATGTCGCTGGTGGTGTTTACCGGCTTCGCCGGGCTGGTCGCGGCGCCTGGCGCGCTGCATCCGCTGCTCGCCGCAGTCGCGGTGCTGTGCATCGCGGTCGGCGCCGGCGCGGCCGGGGCCATCAACATGTGGTACGACCGCGACATCGACGCGGTGATGCAGCGCACCCGCCATCGCCCGATCCCGGCCGGGCGCGTGGCGCCCGAGGAGGCGCTGGCCTTCGGCGTCACGCTCGGCCTGTTCTCGGTCATGCTCATGGGGCTCGCGGTCAACTGGACCGCCGCCGCGCTGCTGGCGCTCGCCAACGGCGTCTACATCTTCGTCTACACCGTTTGGCTGAAGCGGCGCACGCCGCATAACATCGTGATCGGCGGCGCCGCCGGCGCGTTCCCGCCGATGATCGGCTGGGCCGCGGTGACCGGCGCGGTCAACCTGGAATCGATCGCGCTGTTCCTGATCATCTTCATATGGACGCCACCGCACTTCTGGGCGCTGGCGCTCTATCGCGAGGGCGACTACGCCAAGGCCGGGGTGCCCATGCTGCCGGTGGTCGCCGGCAAGGAGGAGACCCGGCGCCAGATTCTGATCTACGCTGTGCTTCTGGTGCCGCTCAGCCTGGCGCCGGTGGCGCTCGGTATGGCGGGTGCGATCTACGGCACGGTCGCCGCCGTCATGGGCGGCACCTTCCTGTGGCTCGCCCTGCGGGTACGGCGCGCGCGCGACGACGCCAGCGCGCGGCGCCTGTTCGGCTTCTCGATCCTCTATCTCTTCGCATTGTTCGCGGCGCTGATCGCCGAACATGGCGCGGCCGGGGCCTGGCTCGCGACGGGAGGGTTGGGATGACCGCCACGGCCAAGCGCGGCTACCAGAGCGAGGTGCATCGCAAGCAGAGGTCCAAGAACTTCGCCATGATGATCGCGTTGCTCGGCTTCGTAGTCCTGCTCTATCTGGTTTCCGTCGTGCGCATGGGCGGTGGCTGAGCGATGAGTGCGCGCGCGCCATCGATCGACTCGGCCAGGCGGCGCAACGCCCGCACCGGCGTCGTGCTGACCGGCATCGTGGCCGGCATGATCGGGCTGTCGTTCGCCTCGGTGCCGCTCTACCGGCTGTTCTGCCAGGTGACCGGCTACGGCGGCACCACCCAGGTCGCCGAGGCCGCGCCGGGCGCGGTCGCCGAACGGGTCATCAAGGTGCGCTTCAACGCCGACACTGCGCCCGGGCTGCCGTGGACCTTCAAGCCGGTCCAGCGCGAGATCGCGCTCAAGGTCGGGGAATCCGGGCTCGCCTACTACCGTGCGCGCAATCTGGCCGACCAGGCGGTAACCGGGACCTCGACCTTCAACGTCACCCCGCTCAAGGCCGGTCAGTACTTCAGCAAGGTCCAGTGCTTCTGCTTCACCGAGCAGCGCCTCGAGGCCGGCCAGGAGCTGGACATGGCCGTCAGCTTCTTCGTCGACCCGGAGATCCTGTCCGATCGCAACCTGGACGACGTCAAGACCATCACCCTGTCCTACACGTTCTTCCGCGCGCCCGGCTTCCGCGCCCCCGGCGACGAGAAAGCCGAGGCCGAACCGGCCGGCGCGGGGCACCACGGACCGCAGCAGTCATCGGCCGCCCGGCGGCCGGACGCAACGGAGATCAATTAGAGTCGGGGCCGCGGGAAACCGCGGCACCGCCCGCAAATGACGGACCCCCCGTCGAGAGGGACATCATGAGTGAAGCCGACGCCACCGGACCGAAACATCCCTACCACATGGTCGCACCGAGCCCCTGGCCCCTGCTGGGCGCTTTCTCGGCCGGGACCCTGTTCGTCGGGGCGCTTCTGTACATGCGCGAGGTTACCGGCTGGGTGCTCGTGATCGGCACCGCCCTGCTCCTGTTTACCATGTTCCTGTGGTGGCGTGACGTGGTCAAGGAGGCGACCTTCGAGAAGCTGCATACGCCGATCGTGCAGCTCGGCCTGCGCTACGGCATGGCCCTGTTTATCGCCTCCGAGGTGATGTTCTTCGTCGCCTTCTTCTGGGCCTACTTCAACGCCAGCCTCTACCCGACCGAGGCGGTCGGCAGCGTCTGGCCGCCGGACGGCCTGACGGTCTTCGATCCCTGGTCGGTGCCGTTGCTCAACACCATCATCCTGCTGACCTCGGGCTGCACGGTGACCTGGGCGCACCACGAGCTGCGCGAGGGCAACCAGAAAGCCATGGTCCAGGCGCTCATACTGACCGTGCTCTTGGGCATGGTCTTCACCGGCTTCCAGGCCTACGAGTACGCCGGCGCGCCGTTTAACTTTACCGACGGCATCTACCCGACGACGTTCTTCATGGCGACCGGCTTCCACGGCTTCCACGTCATCATCGGCACCATTTTCCTGACTGTCTGCCTGTTCCGGGCGGCCAAGGGCCACTTCACCCCGGATCATCACTTCGGCTTCGAGGCGGCGGCCTGGTACTGGCACTTCGTCGACGTGGTCTGGCTGTTCCTGTTCACCTCCATCTACTGGCTCGGCGCGGGCGACGCGCCCCTGCACTAGAGGACCGCGGTGAACGACGGCTATCTCGGTTTCTTATCTTTGATGTTGAGGGCGGCCGCTGACCGTCCCCGGTTTCCTGCGCGGGTCCAGCGGTGAGCGGGCAGGAGTACCACCGGCGGCGTTCGCCCTTTGCCACCGGCCTGTCCTGCAAGTGCCCGCGCTGCGGCCAGGGGCGGCTTTACACCGGCTTCCTGACCGTCGCCGAGCGCTGCACCGCCTGCGGCCTCGACCTCAAGAAGGCCGATAGCGGCGACGGCCCGGCGGTATTCATCATCTTCATCCTGGGCTTTCTGGTGGTGCCGGCGGCGCTCTGGGTCGAGTCCCGCTTCGCGCCGCCCATGTGGCTGCACGTGGCGCTCTGGCCGCCGCTCATCCTGGGCGCCGCGCTCGGCCTGCTGCGGCCCATGAAGGGCGTGCTGATCGCGCTGCAGTACCGCCACCGGGCGAGCGATTCCGGCACCGTTGACTACGACGATGACGGATGACCCGGACCGCCCCAGCATGACCGCCAGCCGGCCATGAGGCTCTTGGGCAAGCGCCGCTTCCGGTTTCGCTTCTGGCCGAGCCTGACGACCGCGCTCGCGCTGGCGATGCTCGTGGCCATGGGCGGTTGGCAACTCGAGCGGCTGGCGTGGAAGCGCGCCCTGATCGCCGATGTCGGCGCGCGCATGGCCAGCCCGGCCGTCGCCTTGCCGCCGCCGCCGGTGGATGCGGCCGCGCTGCGCTACCGCCCGATCCGGCTTCGGGGCCGCTTCCGCCACGACCGCGAGCTCTACCTCGAGGCGCGCAGCCACCAGGGCCGGGCCGGGCTCCACCTGGTGACACCGCTCGAACTCGACGACGGCCGGGTGGTGCTGGTCGACCGCGGTTGGGTGCCGCCCGGACGGCGCCGGCCCGAGACCCGCGCCGCGGGCCAGGTCGCGGGGAGCGTGTCGCTGACCGCCACGCTTCGGACCGGCGGCTGGCAAGGCTATGGCTTCCTGCGCCCGGAGAACGACCCGGCCGGCAACGCCTGGGTCTGGATGGACCTGCCGCGCATGGCCGACAGCCTGCGCCTCGAGGGCGCCCATCTTGGGGGTGCCGACCTTGGGGACATCGAGCGCGGCTACTACCTGGTCGCGGGCGCCGCACCCAATCCGGGCGGCCTGCCGATCGGCCGCGCGCCCGGGGTCGAGCTGCCGAACAACCACCTGGGATACGCCATCACCTGGTACGCGCTTGCCTTCGTGCTGCTGGTCATCTACCTGCTGCACCAGTCGCGGCCGGAACCAGAGCACGGAGAGGAAGCCAGATGACCGCCTATCGGGACCTGGAGGCGCGCTTCAAGCGCCTGGGCGCGCTCGGCGAGGTGGCCGGCCTGCTGCAGTGGGATACCTCGGTCATGATGCCCTCGGGCGGCGCGGCGGCGCGTGGCGAGCAGCTCGCCGCCCTCGATCTGACCCGCCACGAGCTGATCGCCGATCCGGCCCTGGCCGATCTCCTGACCGCGGCCGAAGACGCGGCGGCGGACCTCGATTCCTGGGCCCGCGCCAACCTTCGCGAAATGCGCCGGCGCTGGCGGCACGCGACCGCGCTGGAGCCGGCCTTGGTCGAGGCCCTGAGCCGGACCGGCACCGCCTGCGAGATGATCTGGCGCCAGGCCCGCGCCGAGGCCGACTTCGCCATGGTGCTGCCCAAGCTGAAGGAATTGCTCGATCTCACGCGCCAGGCCGCCGCCGCCAAGGCCGAGGCGCTGGGCTGCGCGCCCTACGACGCGCTGCTCGACGAGTTCGAGCCCGGCGGCTCCTCGGCGCGCATCGATGTCATCTTCGACGACCTCGCCGCCTTCCTGCCCGGCTTCCTGGGCCAGGTGCTGGAGCGCCAGGCGGCGGCGCCCGCGCCGCTGCCGCTCGACGGGCCGTTCCCGCTCGACCGGCAGCGCGCGCTGGCCCGGCGGTTGATGGCGGCGGTCGGCTTCGATTTCGAGCACGGCCGCCTGGACGTGAGCCTGCATCCGTTCTGCGGCGGTGTGCCCGAGGACCTGCGCATCACCACGCGCTACGACGAGGCCGACTTCACCAAGGCGCTGATGGGGGTGCTGCACGAGACCGGCCACGCCATGTACGAGCGCGGCCTGCCCGCCAAGTGGCGCCTGCAGCCGGTCGGCGCCGCCTGCGGCATGGCGCTCCACGAAAGCCAGTCGCTGCTGGTCGAGATGCAGGCCTGCCGCTCCGCCGCCTTCGTCGGCTACCTGGCGCCGCTCGCGCGCGAGGCTTTCGGCGGCGCGGGCGCGGCCTGGGAGCCGGACAACCTGTTGCGCCTCACCAGCCGGGTCGAACCCGGCTTCATCCGGGTCGACGCCGACGAGGTCACCTATCCGGCCCACGTGATCCTGCGCTACCGCCTGGAAAAGAAAATGATCGCCGGCGAGATGGAACCGGACGCGTTGCCCGAGGCCTGGAACGCCGGCATGACGGAGCTGCTCGGCATCACGCCGCCCGACGACGCGCTCGGCTGCCTCCAGGACATCCACTGGTACGACGGCGCCTGGGGCTACTTCCCGACCTATACCCTCGGCGCCATGGCCGCGGCCCAGATCTTCGCCGCCGCCACCCAAGCGGTGCCCGAGATCCCCGACGCCATCGGGCGCGGCGATTTTGCGCCGCTGATGGCCTGGCTGGGCGAAAACGTCCACGGCCTGGGCTCGCTCTACGGCACCGACGAACTGATAGAACACGCCACCGGCAAGCCCCTCGACCCCAAAATCTTCGAAGCCAGCCTGAAGGCGCGGTATCTGGGGGAGGGGTAGGGGGTGGCGCGGTCTGAGGCCGAGTTCTATGCGGCGGCAGGAAAACCGTTTACAGCTTTCTCCGGCCCCGACCTAAAGGAGATACCCGGTGACCGATCTGACACCTGAAAACCTTGCCGTTCTGACCCAGTGGGACACGCCCACCATCTGCAACGCGCTTGAAGAGATCGTGCCGGAACGCCGGGGCCACGGGTTCACCACCGAACCCCTGGTGGCCTTGGATCCGGACCTGCCGCCGATCTGCGGATTTGCCCGGACCGCGACCATCCGGGCCGCCGGGCCGCCCATGGAAGCGGCGGCGGAGACGGCGGCCAAGCGGGCGGCCTACTACGAGTATGTGGCGCGACAGCCGATGCCCGCCATCGTCGTGATCCAGGACATCGATCCCCGGCCCGGCATCGGCGCCTTCTGGGGCGAGGTGCAGACCAACGTCCACAAGGGCCTCGGTGTTGCCGGGGCGGTGACCAACGGTTCATTCCGGGACGTGGCGGACAGCGCCCGGGGGTTCAATCTCTTGGGCGGCGAGGTCGGGCCGAGCCATGCCTATGTGCATGTGGTGGATATCGATTGCCAGGTCACGGTCTTCGGGCTCACGGTTTCGACCAACGACATCGTTCACGCGGACCGTCATGGTGCCGTAATGGTCCCCGCGCACGCGGTCACGAAGATTCCCGATGCTGTGGATCTTATCTCTCGGCGGGAAGCGAAAATCTTGGAGGCCGCCAAGGCGCCGGGGTTCAACGTGGAGAAGCTCAAAGCCGCCATGGGGGCGGCCAGGGATATCCACTGAGCCGTTTTCCGGCCAAACCTGGTTGCGTCACCAGCCCACGCACTTCGCTCCGCCGTCCCGCCCGCCCTTGCGGCCAGGGGGCGTGCGGCTAGATTGGCGGGCCTTTCGATTGGGATCATTGGATGCGCTATATCTCCACGCGCGGGCGCGCATGTCGGCGCATCGTCCGAAAGCGGGCGTCTCTGCGGTGCGGTGATTGAGCCCGGGGCCAGCCATAAACGGATACGGTGTGCGATGGCAACCGAATGGGTGGTCCTTACCGAAGTAGATCCTGTGGATGTCTGTTTGCAAGCCCCCCAATCGGAGACCGACCTCTGCCGGCCTCCGATAAACAGGGGTGGTTAGCTGAGCCTGTTTGCAAGGACTTCAGCGATCGGAGCGGCCGATGCCGGATTCTGGCCTGTGATCAGCGCGCCGTCTTCAACAACATTCGGAGTCCAGTTGGCGTTGGAGCGCTTGAAGTTTGCGCCGTTGGCGATCAGCGCCTGCTCCAGCGAGAAGAGCAGGTGCTGTGACAGATCGAGCTCGGTGTCTTCCGAGTCCGTGAAGCCCGTCACGACCTTACCCTTCACCAGCGGCTCACCATTCGGCTTCTTGGCGT
>SMUX01174620.1_pt1 | contig 11868 bp, 12 predicted proteins | sample 2456431 | NCBI WGS metagenome assembly SMUX01 (sample SAMN11095930, study PRJNA526329) | marine sediment metagenome | biome: Marine sediment; feature: Surficial sediment; material: Deep marine sediment; isolation source: Hadal surficial sediment | place: Pacific Ocean | collected 2014-11 | depth... | reverse complement strand
GGAACGGACCGGGGATGCCGCGGCGAAAGCAAGAGAAAATGACCATCCGGGGTCGTGGACGGCCTCTTGAGAGGGCGATCCCCGTCCGCTCGCTCGCAGCCGTTATGCAGAATTCGGCTCAGGCTTCGGTCCCTAAACTTGAAGCTCAAAGCCTTCGAGTTGGGCCGCGAATCTGCAGGTGCCTTGCTATCGTCATGAATGGTCCGATATTGTGACGAACGGTCCGTTTCGGACGTTGAATGGTCCGTTTTGCTCATGAGCGGCGGAGCCACCGCCCGATCCAGGTCCAGCGTCCGCCTAAGGCGATTTATCACGATAGGGCCTTCGCCGAATTCTCTTGACCTGTGTTAGCGCGGGGTCAACAACCTGGCGCTCTGGTTGGGGCCCCGAGTAGAAAGCCGAGTCGTGCATAACAGCTCAATGAAGCTGACCGGGGATGCAGCGCCAAAACCAAGAGAAAATGGTGATCTGAGTTCTTACAAAAGCTTGTGAGGTAGCGATCCCCGGCCGCTCAGCTCGCAGACGTTAGGTTTTGCAAGCTCATGGGATAGATTGTAGTGAACTATAAGGAGGCGATTGAATTATGGCAGATGTGAGGATAATCCTTTCAGCATTATGGGTAGCTCTAATGTTGACTTATCTTTTGGGGGATGTGCTGCGAATATTTAGCGGTGACTTTAAAGCGGGAGAAATAGGAGGTATACAAATAACTCAAATAATGTGGTTCGGAATCGCAATATTAATGATGATTCCGATTGTTATGGTTTTCCTGTCACTGACGTTGAAGTATCCAGCGATTCGCTGGGCAACCATCATCGTAGCCATATTCTTTTTTCTTTTTAATCTCGTTGGATTGCCTACATACCCTTCCGCTTATGACAAATTCTTGATCATTGTAGGACTAGTATTTAATGTACTGACTGTTTGGTATGCATGGAAGTGGGTCCAAACATGAAAGAGTGGAAGTCACACTTAAGATAGGGCCACTTCGGGAGATATCCCCATCGAGCGCGAACAAAAAAAATTTGGAGAAGACCCATGAAAGCGATTGTATACACAGAATACGGACCACCGGATGTACTTCAGCTCAAAGAGGTAGATAAACCTATTCCTAAAGATAATGAAGTGCTTATAAAGATTCACGCAACAACAGTAACAGCAGCGGACGCGAACGCTCGAAATTTTGTCTTTGTCCATCCCGGGTTCATGCTCATTTCGCGAATAGTGTTTGGTCTTAGAAAGCCAAGAAAAACAATACTGGGGACTGAGCTAGCCGGAGAAATTGAATCAGTAGGCAAAGATGTCGCACTATTTGAGCAAGGTGACCAAGTTTACGGACTTGCTGGTGGCGGATTTGGTGCGTATGCCGAATACATCTGCTTGCCAGAAGACGGGATGCTGGCAATAAAACCTGACAATCTGACTTACGAGGAGGCCGCCGCGGTTCCTTTTGGGGCACACACCGCTATTTTTTTCCTTAGAGACAAGGGAAATATTCAAGGCGGACAAAAAGTTCTGATCAATGGCGCCTCGGGAGGAGTAGGTACTGCTGCAGTACAGCTTGCCAAATACTATGGAGCAGAAGTTACCGGGGTGTGCAGTACTGCGAATTTAGAATTGGTGAAATCTCTGGGAGCAGATAAGGTTATTGATTACACGAAAGAGGATTTTACGAAAAACGGTGAAACCTATGATGCTATTCTCGATATGGTGGGTAACGTTTCGTTCTCAAGCTGCAAAAACTCGCTGAAAGAAAGCGGGCTCTTTCTCGCCGGTACCGGCGGGCCTTCAACGATTATTCAAATGTTATGGACTTCTATCACAGGCGGCAAGAAAGTATTTGCCGGACCCGCACCTGAGCACAAAGGTGATTTAGATTTCCTCAACGAGCTTATTGAGGCGGGAAAGCTGAAGCCGTTCATCGATAGGCGTTATCCATTGGATCAGACTGCAGAGGCCCACCGGTATGTCGACCAAGGGCACAAAAAGGGCAATGTAGTCATAACTTTGGAACATAATAGCAAAACCTAACAACTCGCTGGAGCGGACCGGGGATTCAGCGGCATAAAGCATAGACAACCAGGATGCGGATTCTTGGAAGGGCACAAGAAAGAGCGGCCCTCGGCCGCTCAGCTCGCAACCGTTAGATGGCAGTTCTGGCGAACGAGAGGGATACGTACTAATGAAGGTTTGCATCGTCGGAGCCTCTGGGAAGCTCGGAAAGTACATGGTGAAGCACGCGCTTGACCGAGGCTATGAAGTGGCTGGCGTGTGTCGCGAGCAGAGCGTCGCGAAACTCGACGTGTTCAAGGGGCAAATCACCGTCATACCTGGTGCAACGAACGACAGCGAAGTCATCAGGAAAGCGGTTACGGGGTGCGACGGAGTCCTCACAGTGCTAGTCCCCTGGGGTGTCCACGGGTACTCGTCTGGGACAGCTCAAGCGGTGCTAAACCACGCGTCGCCGGGCGCACGCCTCGTGTTCTCTTGCGGGTGGCACATCACTCTTGACGGTCAAGACGCATACTCTCGGAAGTTCAAGTGGATCGTAGGTGCCGCCAGTTGGCTCGGCCGGCTTCTTCGCGTGGTGGACATAAACGACCAGGTAGAAGCGTGTCGGCGAGTGTTTGCCAGTGATACTCGGTGGACCGTCGTGCGCGGAAGCGACCTCGAAAAGGGCGAGAGCCAAGGCCTCCCGGTGTGGAGTCGACACGTGGGTGACCCCATCCTCAAGAGCAATATCACGCGCCGCGTGGACTTTGCTCTGTTCATGGTAGAGGCCCTCGAGAATGATGAGCTGATACACGAGGCGCCAGCAATTGTCGGCTGCCGGACACCCTCGGCGCTTGCGCATGCTGCTACTGTCAGGCCAGCGACTAATCACTGACGGTTGTCGGAGGCCAGGAGGTTCCCGCAACTGCCGTCTAACAACTCAATGGAGTGGACCGGGGGTGCTGCGGCAATACCAAGAGATTATCTAGATGCAGGCACTGGAAATTGGATGTGAGGGAACGATCCCCGGCCGCTACCTGGCCTAGTCTGCCAGGACACGCAGCTCGCAGCCGTTAGGCCACCCCGAAACTCATGAGGATTTGACATCTCGCATTCGTTAATAATACGATAGCTTCAGTCCTCAAATCGTCGAAGGCAACCTGGCAAAGGATAGGGTGAGACATGCCGATTTACATGGATCGACATCAATTTGTGGGCGTTACACGCCAACAAGTCGCAGATGAGCACATGGCCGACCTAAAGGTTCAAGACAAATATAACGTCCACTTCATGACGTATTGGTTCGATGACGAAAGGGGTGAAGTGTTCTGCCTGGTTGATGCACCGAACATGAGTGCCGTTCGCAAAGCACATGATGAGGCACATGGGAACGTCTACAATGAAATCATCGAGGTCGACCCGGAACTGGTAAAGGCCTTCTTAGGCCGACTCGAAGATCCTTCTCCCGCCTCCGGTGAGGTAACCGTGGGTTCCGCGTTTCGGGCCATCATGTTTACTGATCTAGAAGGTTCCACCCAAATGATCAGTGCCCTCGGGGATGATAAGTCGATGGAGTTGCTCCGACAACACAATGCGCTAACACGTGACGCGCTACGAGCGCATTCAGGTAGGGAAATCAAGCACACGGGTGACGGCTTCATGACATCCTTCACTTCCGCAGTTAGCGCTGTGGAGTGTGCCATCGATATCCAAAAGACAATGGCTAGACAAAATGAAGAAAACCCCACCGCTGCAATGAACCTTCGGATTGGGATCAACGCTGGAGAACCTGTTCACAATGATAAGCAACTATACGGGGCATCTGTTAATCTCGCCGCTCGACTGTGCGCCCATGCCAAGCCCGCGAGCATTCTTGTGGCGCAGGTCGTCAGAGACATTTCCATGGGGAAAAAGATACCGTTTCTCGATCGGGGTGAATTCGAGCCCAAAGGTTTCGACCGGCCAGTGCCACTTTTCGAGGTTGCGTGGAGAGAAGTCTAACCGGCAGGATAGACCTCCCGCGGGTGAAGGGGGTGGCCTAACCCCTCGCTGGATCCTCCGAAGAACGGGAACAGGCGGACCGGGGAGGCTGCGGCAGGAGCAAGAGAAAATAGAGGCTCGAGTTTCTGGACGGCATGTGAGGGAACCACCCCCGGCCGTTCCCTGCCTGCACTTGCGCCGCCCTGGCCTGCGCCGGAGCCGCAGGCACAGGTGGCTGCCAGGACAGGCAGGCACTCTGGACGGCTAGGGAAGGCAAGTGGCCTAGTCAGTCCGCCAGGACACTCTGGGAAGCACGCCCCTACGGGCACAAGCACTCTGCGAGTACAAGCACTCTGCGAGTACAAGCAAGCAGGCAGCCGTTAGCTGGGGCGGAATAGCCGATTCATAGACTTCCGGCTCACCAAAAAATCATCCCACACGAGAGGTGATGAGAATCCCATCAGCATGAAAACTTGTCTGATCACAGGCGCGAATTCCGGCATAGGCAAAGCCTCTGCCAATCAGATCGCCAGAAGGGGATATCGCGTCGTGCTGGCCTGCCGAAACCGCGGCAGAGGGGAGGCCGCGGTTGAAGAGATAAAGGAGCAGAGCGGCCGCGATTCAGTCGATTTGATGATTGTCGATATGTCTCTACAGGGGTCTGTTCGAGATCTTGCCAAACGTTATACGAATAGCTATGAGGCATTGGATGTTCTCATCCAAAATGCCGCTATTTTTGACATCACCAAGAAGGAGAAAGTACTCACAGAAGAGGGAATTGAGAGCATCTGGGCCACAAATCATCTCGGTCCGGTACTGCTGACGGAGCTTCTGCTTGACTCGCTCGATCGAAGCCCTCAAGGGCGAATCCTTACGGTGGCGTCCAAGGGCCTGATTGCAATGCCCTTTCTCAAGGTCGATCTGAATGACCCGGAATTTCGCGATAGGAAATTTAGTGTGACCAAAGCGTATTACCAGTCAAAAACCGCTCAGGTAATGTACACGTATTGGCTCTCGGAGAGGTTGGGGGGATCAAGAACTACGGCAAACTGCATCCGAGTTCCAAGTGTGCGTGTTGACGCAAGTAAATACCCTAATTTGCCAGGCTTCCTTAGAGCCCTCTACTCGTTAAAGATGAAATCTGCTCTAACTCCTGAAGAGATGGCAAGGACCTATACATATCTGGCCACCTCCCATGATCTAAGTCATATTTCAGGCGCATATTTCAACGAGAAACATCGCCCCGTAAACTCCTCGAAGTACAGTCGCGATCCCGAGAGCATCGAGCAGGTGATGAAGTTGACTATGGGTTATGTAGGCTTGACCGGATCTGCAACTGAACAAGCAAAGCCAACTTGAGCGGATCCGCACACGTCCGACTTCCAGGCATACACAATGTTTGGCAGGCCCTTAGAAGTCGCCGTAGCGTCCGATGAGGATGCCTTCGAGGGTGCAAAAGTGCACCCAAGAGGTGGATCAGGCGTGGCGAGGAGCATGGCCAGTGTGGGCTCCCCGAGCTTTCGCGACAATCGAGCCGGTCCCCATGCACCCCTTGCTCGAGGCTTATGTCCGAAGTTGACCGAATAGGTCGACAAGATCGACCCGCCTAAGCCTATTGTATAATCGGCTCGCGCCCCCCTTGCCCATCAGCCAGAGCGCGTTATTTTATATTCGCGGGCTGCAGATTCGGTTGCTGCGGGGCCTCCCTCGATCACTCGAACCAGGATACAAAGCTCAGCCATGCGCTCCGGATTATTTGGCGCCGTCATGCGGCTCTCCATGAGCCCCGTGCAAAGAAAGGGGTAGCTTTGCAAGCCTTACTGGGTACACGACTATCGGCCGACATCAATTTAACGGCGCAGATCTTGATTCTCGTCGGATTGTGGGCAGGATTCTATTTTGCTCGCAGGCGGAAAATTTCAAGGCACCAAACCATACAGACCGCGATGGTGTTGGTAAATCTGCTCTTTATCGCCTTCGTGATGACCACAAGTTTTTACAATTTTGTGATTTTGGGCGGCACAACCGGCGGCACCACGGCGAGCCTGATGATAACGCACGGTATTTTCGGCCTGATTGCAGAGGGGACGGGGATCTACCTGATCTTGAGAATGCGCACCGAGATCATCCCTCCCCGGTTCAGGGTAGGAAATTACAAACGCCTGATGCGGATGACGCTCGGACTTTGGACCATCATTGTCGTGCTGGGGTTTGGCATTTATTATTATCGCTACATCGGTCCACCGCAATCCGTCCCGGTTGCGGCCGAATCCGTTGCACGAGCTCAGCAGGCTGGTGTCGACCTCCTGATCCACGCCGCGGAACTGAGCGATTCGGCTGGGCGTGGCAATCTAGAGACTGTCAGACGGCACGCGGAACATCTCGTGAATTTGATTGAAGGTGAATCCGGATCCAATTACGGCGACCTCGATGGCGACGGTTTCCTCGAGGATCCCGGCGACGGTATCGGTTTGCTCACATATCTACAATCGGCTGCGAGCGTATCGCTCGACGATACGACTGAAACTCTGGCGGCTGAGATCTCGGATCTGCTCGAGACTATCGATGACCTTGCCCTGAGTGTGCTGGCTGCCAACGAAATGAATTCCGTGCGCGCGCCGGTCCAAGAAGTTGACCGCCTCACGCAGCGCGTTAATGGGGAGGATGTCGCTCAGCTTTTGGCCGGCGGGCCGGATACGGTCATCGTCCTGGTCGACAATTTTGCATTCAGCCCGGGGGTCGTAACGGTTCGAAAAGGCACCACTGTGGTCTGGATCAATAAGGAGACTCCGAAACACACCGTCACTTCCGACGATAAGCTGTTCAACTCGGAGACGATGTCGGTGGGATCGAGTTATTCGTTCACATTCAATGAGACGGGCACGTTCGCCTACTTTTGCAGGTTTCACGGCGACGCGGGCGGGGTCGGAATGGTCGGGCAGATCATCGTGGAGCAATAGCCGCTTGAGGCATACATCATCCGCGTAGCCCCAGCTAGCTCAGGCGATTAGTTTCACCGCCAAGGGCGCCACAGGGTACCCGAAGTTCACAACAATCTCCGCAGTCGGACAAGAAGCGGAGGACACAAGCCACCCTCCGGGCACAAGCACTCTAGCGAGCACAAGCACTCTATCGGGCACAAGCACTCTGGCGAGTACGCTCTGACGAGCACAGGCACTATTCGGGCACAGGCAAACAGGCTGCGGTCAGGCAGCCGCATGCGAACTGTTTTCATAGGAGATGGATCTAATGTGCAGAAATATCAAACCCTTATTCAACTATTACCCGCCTGCCACCGATGGTGAAGTTTATTCGTCCTCGCTGCAGTACGTTCGCAAAATCAGTGGTTTCAGAAAACCATCAAGAATTAATGAAGCGGCATTTGAAAATGCAGTAAAAGAGATCGCTCTTATCACCGGGCAGCTAATCGAAACCCTCGAAACCGTTTCCCCCGCTAGAAATCGTGAGATCGAAGCCGCACGAGCCAAGGCGAAGGCCCAGTCAAGATTCGCCCGTCCCTCGTAGGGCCCGATGCTGGCAAACCCCTCGATGCCCCGCGCAGAACGCGGAAACTGCTGCGCCCAACTCAGCGGCGGCACGGTTCGCAAGCGGTCCCTGTGCCATGAAATTCTGATGAACGGACGAGGGTTTGAGAGGGGCGGTCGAGCTCGAACCTCAACAGGAGCTTGCCTGCCGCAAACTCCTGCTGAAGTAAGGTAGTCCTCTTAGAATCCTAGCTGGCCAGGGAGGATCAGTCTCCCGCAGCTCGGGCCGGCGTCAGCTGTGGCTCCCCACTGAGCTCGGAGTCCGGTCGCTGAACCCGGTTTGGCAAGATAGCCAGCGCCAGAAGCGATGCGGAAAACATCAGGAAGGCGCCGACAAACATCGCGGTCGACATGCCGCGGACGAAGGCCGCGTTCGCGATGTCGAGGATGACCTGTTTGGCCGCTTCAGGCACCGGGGCGTTATTAACTATGATGTGTGCGCCCTGCACGCTGCTGGCAATAACTTCAAAAACCTGATCGGGCAATTGGGGAATCGCCTCTTTTACGGCCTGAATATCCTTTATGTAGATGTTATTCATGACCGTACCCAGGATGGCGACTCCCAATGCGCCGCCCAACTGCCGGGTTGTATCGTTCATGGCCGACCCGATACCGGCTTTGTTGACCGGAACGGATTGCATAATCGAGTTGGTAGCCGGACTCATCGTCAGTCCCAGCCCCGCCGGCAACAGAAGCAGCCCAATCACAACCGTGCCGTAGGATGTGCCGACTTCAAAAAATTGTGACATGAACAGCAGCGCACTTCCGGCAATTGCGATCCCCAGAGCGACCATATATTTTGTACCGACGCGTTCGGCCAGCCGAGCAGACATTACCGAAAAAAACATCATGGTAAGGCCCAGAGGTAACATGCGGATTCCCGCTTCCAGGGCCGTAAAACCAAGCACCGACTGTAGGTACTGGCTCATAAAAAATACGGATCCAAACATGCTGAACATCACCAGCACCATAGCGATATTTGCGCCCGTGAACGACATATTTCTGAAGAAATACAGGGGTAACATCGGCTGAGGGCTGCGGTTTTCCCAGAGGGCGAAGCTCACTAGCAGCACAATGGCAACGCCAAATGCAATTAATACCTGAGGGGCCGTCCAACTTGACTGACCAGCCTGGATGATCCCGTAGATCAGCGCAAAGAGACCGGGGATGGATAACAATATGCCGGGAAGGTCCAGGCGACGAGCGGTCTCATCGCGTGATTCGGCCAACAAGAAAGCGCCACCGATCAACGCGATGGCAGCCACCGGCAAATTGACGAAGAACACGGCATTCCAGGAAAACTGTTCGATCAGCCAGCCCCCCACCACAGGGCCGATACCGATTCCCAATCCAAAAACCGCGGCCCAGATTGCGATCGCTTTGGCCCGTTCGTGCGTCGGGAAGGTGGCGCTGATGATCGAAAGTGTGGAAGGCATGATCAGCGACCCGCCGATTCCCAGAAAGGCGCGCGATCCTATCAGCATCAGGGTCGTTTTCGAAAAACCAGCTGACGCCGATCCGATCGCAAACATTATCAAGCCAACCTGCAATGCGCGCTTACGCCCGAATCGGTCACCGAGCGACCCCATTGTCAGCAATAATGCTGCAAACATCAGGACGTAAGCTGCGATTATCCATTGCAGCTCGGCCGCGCTGGCCCCCAGACTACGCGAAATCGAGGGTAAGGCCACATTCAGAATGGTATTGTCGATGCTGATAACCAGAAGCGATATTCCGATAAATATCATCCCTGCCCAACGCGTTCGGTAACCAGCTATATGTTCGAAATTGGTTTCTTGAGTCATAAAGGCTTGTCCGCTCCTTTGGCGATTTTCTTATTCATGGTCCAACAAAATTTCGAATGATAGGGTTGACCTGCTGATGATTTATCTCTCATATCTGGCAGCAATACACTCTGCAAAAAACTGCACGTACGCCTCCATTGACTTTCCATCGGACGGTTCATTCTCCATCTGGACAAATAACTGATCGTAACCGACCATCGCGCCCAGCATCAGGGTCGCGACGTGCTCCGCATCCTGGCGATTGGCGATGAATCGCCCGAGTAAGTCAGAGACCTGATCAAGATGCCGCCTTTTTCGTTCTCGAAGCATTTCACGCTGTCCTTCATCTAAGTTCGGAAATTCGGCGATCACCCAGCGCATCCGATTCATGCGCTCCGGCTGATGCTTTACCATATTTGTGGCAAGGCATAAAATGAGTTCACTCAGCGTGGCAGCCCCTTCACAATTGGCCAGAATGGGACCAAAATCAGGACAATGTAATTTAAACACTTCCTGATAGAGCTCTTCCTTACCCTGCTTGAAATGGTAATAAAGCGCCGCCTTAGTGCATCCCACGGCTTCAGCGATCTGTCTGGTGGATGTGCCAATATAGCCCTGGCGGACAAATAACTCGCCAGCAACCGCTAACATTTCCTCTCGTCGATTCTGCCGTTCACTCAACGCGATCTATCCAAGCGACCCCGAACATTTTCTCTCGCAGGGTCTCCCGCTGACTCTTCGCCAGCTTACTTACCTACCGTTCGGTAAGTTAGCTTATCTGGGTCAGCAGATTGTGTCAAGGGACGGAATCCTTTATCGCAGTATTTGAATGCGAAGTCTATTGAGGAAATTAGTTTCATGATTCCCTTGGGGATGGAGAAAAGGGAATAATTCTAGAAGGCCTGACCCTGGAGTGCCGTTCGGAGGCACAGAGTCGAGGTTGACATCCCGAAGTCAATCCGATGTAAGTAGTTCATCTATGAACGGTTCAGTGAGAAACTAATATCGTGGGTTCCCATTACGGTGGTTCACCAAGAGAGATGAGAGCGCTAAACGCCTACATAAAGCTTCTCCGCTCCACTCAAACCGTGTCAGAGCGCATTCTCGGCCATCAGACAGTTGCCGACTTGAACGGTTCGCAGTTCGGAGCCCTGGAAGCCTTATATCATCTGGGATCCATGCCACAGAAGACGATTGGGGAAAAGCTTCTCATCTGCAAGAGCAACGTCGTGGCCATTGTTGACTTGTTAGAAGTTTTGAGTTCGTGCGGCGCCGGCAGGACTCTAATGACCGTCGCCTCGTGAACGTCAGCATCACGGAAGAGGGCCGCAGATATATCGAACGCACCCTCTCCCGGCCCATGTGGATGCCATCGCTCAGGAGTTCAGCTGCCTGACGGCCCCAGAACAAGACGAGCTAGCCAGGCTATGTCGGAAACTGGGGCTTGGAGAACGGGCCTAAGGCAAGTTTTTTTGAGCAGAAAGTTCAGCTACGAACATTAGATCAGTGAACGAATTAGGTGGAAGCACGAGATGAATAACGGCAAAAACCGAACACCGATACCCATCACGGTAGTCGGCTTATCCGGAAGCCTTAGGAAAGGTAGCCACACTCGAACGGCGGTCGAAATCGCTCTCGAAGGAGCCGCACAAGCGGGAGCCAGCACCCGGCTGATCGACTTGCGAGACTACGATCTCCCGTTCTCTAGCGGAGATCCTAGAGAGCGCAACTACCCTCCAGATGTCTACAGGCTACGCGAGGATATCCAGAACGCGGACGGGGTGATCCTAGGCTCACCCGAATACCACGGCGGAATGAGCGGCGTCTTGAAAAACGCACTGGACCTCATGGGATTTCAGGAATTCGAAGGCAAGCTCATCGGGTTAGTTGGGGTGTCGGGGGGACAGATGGGCGCAAGCAACGCGCTCGTAAGCCTCCGCAATGTCGGTCGCGCGCTGCACGCCTGGGTTGTTCCTGAGCAGGTGTCGATCCCTCAAGCCTGGCGAAAATTCGATCGAGACGGCGCCTTGGCCGACGACGTACTCAGGAAAAGATTGAAGAGCATTGGACGGCAAGTGGCCCGCTATTCGTCCTTACATGTTTCGGATAGGAGGGGGCCATTCATGCGAGAGTGGGAAACGTCCCCAGAAAATCCTGGAGGAATTAGACAAAGAGAAGCAACATGAACAACAAGATCATTCTCATCACGGGTGCCACCGGTCAACAGGGTGGCGCGGCAGCAAAGTTTCTGCTGAAAGACGGATGGCAGGTCCGAGCTCTCGTTCGAGACCCCGACAAAGAGGAGGCTCAGGAATTAGCGAACCAGGGCGTGGAACTTGTGCAGGGCGATCTGTACGACCGCGCCTCGCTGGATGCCGCACTAAAGGGGACGTATGGCGCGTTCAGCGTCCAAAACTTCTGGCTCCCGGATGTGGGTTATGAAGGCGAAATCAAGCAAGGCAAGCTGTTCGCGGATGCGGCCAAAGGTGCAAACATTCAGCACTTTGTGTACACCTCCGTTGGTGCGGCACATCGAGGCATGGGCCAGAAGCACTTCGACAGCAAGT
>SMUX01358468.1_pt1 | contig 11878 bp, 7 predicted proteins | sample 2456431 | NCBI WGS metagenome assembly SMUX01 (sample SAMN11095930, study PRJNA526329) | marine sediment metagenome | biome: Marine sediment; feature: Surficial sediment; material: Deep marine sediment; isolation source: Hadal surficial sediment | place: Pacific Ocean | collected 2014-11 | depth 0-1... | reverse complement strand
GGTTAAAGAGGTCCCCTTGAGCAGCTCGTGCTGGTGCTACTTCGCCAGCCGCTGCTCCTCCAGCTCGTCTAGCGCCGCTTGGAAGTCCTGCATCTCGACCTCGTCCCAATCTACCGGGCCCAGGGTCGGATCCAGATTGCCTGGCGGCGGCGGCGGCCTCGTCGGCGGCGGCTCCGAGGAGCTGCCCATCGGGGATCTCTCCCCCGCTTTCGAGGAGTCTCGCCTTCTGTCCTCGTGGAACGTCATTGGTGTACCTCTGGTGGGACGTGAAGAGGCCTGACTCGACCGCTTCACGATACATCGAAGTGGGCGCGTCACCCACCTCATCTAAAATATACGCTGGGGGTATGTACTTGTCACTCCTTAAAAATCTCAGGTAGGACCGGCGCACGGCCTCCTGGGGCGGGATCTCGTTCAAAACGATGTGGACCTCGTAGCCCTGGTTCTTCAATTTCTGGGCTGCGTCTATGACGTGCTCCCTGCTCTTGCCAACCATCGGGAAGACGATGTTGTCGCCGCGCCTTACCGCTTCCTCCAACAGCCGCCTGTGTGCGATGATGGACGATTCCCTGTGGACCGTGCCCGCTGCCTTGCCACCCTGATGCTCCGGGAGGAGCTTCTTCACCTCGTCCGAGTCCACGAGGAACCCCCGGATCTGTCTCGCGAGCTGGTTCGCGAGAGTAGACTTCCCGGCCGCTGGCGGCCCGGTCACCATGTAGATGATCCGGTCCCGCCTCACCTGTCCCTCGAAGAAGGCACCGGCCCGCTTCCTCTCCGCTTGGTCAGCCCAGCCAGCGCCCTCGTTGAGAGTCTTGACGGCGGGGTCGTGGACCGTCTCGACCCGCTCTGGAGTGAAGATCCTCTGCTTCGGCTTCGGGCCTGCCACCGAGTGCAGGTTCGTGGTGTCCCGGAGATCGCCAGGCTGCGGACGCAGGCCTGCTTCGATGAAGGCCGGGTCGTTGTCCATGACGTTCCGTATCGTTGGGAGTAAGCTCTCCCCACGTTCGGCCAGCTCGACCGCGTCGTACCTCGCCTGGTTCTCTGCGTTGAGAACCCTGGGCCGCCTGCCTGACGCCGTCAGCGGCGGGACATCGGCAGTCGCAGCGGCATCGGCCGCTTCCCGTGCCGCCGACTCCTCTGCGTCGAGCCGCGCCGTCTCCCCCCGGAGGGCCTCCCCAATCGTCAGTGGCCCGTCCAGTCCTTGCGGCCTTTTCCTGTGGATACGGAACGCCTCGGGCCCAGTCCTGGTGCCTCCCCTGGCGGTGGTGGGGTCTCTGAAGGCTGGGTCAATATCAAATTCTCCCCTGATCTTGCCAGCGAGCGGAGTCGCGCCGATGAGTGCGCTGGCAACGATGCCGATGACGAGGTTGGTGGCCCGCTCCCTACTGTCCTCGGCCTGGAACGCGAGGTCGAACGGGATGCCCTCGACGGCGGCCTGCAACATCCTGGTCCCGCGACGTGTCGGGACGTTGGGGTTGAACGACTGCAGGAACGTCCGCGTCCGCGAACCCCTGGCGGCCAGGTTCGCCGTCCCGGAAACGCCGATGTTGGTGAGCCTGATCCCAGCTCCGGCCGCCCCGAGGAAGCCCACGCCGCCACCGACCTTCTCCCACATGGTCCGATCCAGGACGGAGAAGAGCTCCTCGACAGTCAGCGCCGCAGGCTCCAGGCCGAACACACCCCTTACCGCATTGGTGGCCTTGTCGATCCAATCGGACACATGGCTGTCGAAGCGCCCCAGGCTCACCCCGTCGAGGAACCCGCGACTGGCCGAGAGGCCCACCCTCACCGCCAGCGGGATCCTCTCGAACCTCGCCTGCTGCGCCAGCCTGGCCTCCTCCACCTTGGCCCCGAGCCGCTCATGGCGCGTGAGCGGCAGCTTGGCCTGTTCCTCAACGAGGGGTGGCTCTACGGGGATCTTCGGTTCCGGGAGGGGCTGTCCGACATTGACGTCTGGCTGGGCGTAGACGACCGTCTCTGCGATCTCCCGTGGGTCGCGAGCCTCGAACGCCGTGCCCCTCTTGATCTCGTCCCCGACCGCGTTGAAGACCTCACCGATTGTCGGGCGCGGACGAATATGGGGGATCCTGGCGGGCTGCAGGCCGAGCTCTCTGTTGAACGCTGTGAGATCCGGGGGAGTGACGCCGGGGCGGGGAGCGACGCTCTCCGGGTCCAACGGTCCCCTCCGATCCCGACTGAAGAATCCCTCCCGGTTGAAGAGGTTGGGCACCGCTCCGGGGCGGCCGACTCCCGATGGATCCACCGGCTGGGGCTCGCCCATCGGACGCACCACGCGGCCATCGACCACCTCCGGCCCGAGGTCGATCTCCACGGCGTCCTCGCCCCCCTCAACGCCCTTGAGCAGCCGCTCCGGCTCCGGCTCCTCCACTGCCGGTGTCTCCTGTCGAGGCAGTCCGATCCTGCCCTCGCCTTCTCGCGTGAAGTCAGGGAGGAACCCGGCGAATTTTGAGGCCCTAAACATGGCTTCCGTGACGTCGAGGAGGGTTGCTTCCTTTGGCCCTGGCTCCGGCTCCGGCGGCCGTAGAGCTGCCTCCCGGTCTCGTTCACGGATCACTCCCGCACGCTCGAACGCCCTGGTCTGTGCTTCGGAGGCCGCTACTTCGGGGTCGATGGTGATGAGCATCTGGCGCTCCAGCGCGTCCTCGTCCCGCTTTTCACGCCCTGCCCTTAGTTGGGCGAGTGGATCGCCTGCGGCAGCGTCACGCTGTTCCCGCGCTCGTCGCAGCTCCGCGAGTGGATCGTCCTGGAGCTGCTGGTTGCTCTGGGCGGTGGCCATGCTACCGGCGGCGACCTCGTGTCCCCTGACGCCCTCCGGTGGTGTCGGGCTCCTCGCCCGGTATTGCCCCCACCTCTGAGCCCGGCTCTCCCGAGATCACCGGGGCAGGGCCAGCGGCACGGTGGACCGCAGCCCTGTCGGCCTGGGTCATTCCTGGGAAGACCCTGTCGAGCTCCTCGTTCCTCTCCGTGAAGTTTAGGTCTTCGATCAGAGCAGCAGCGGCTGGGATCTGCGCCGAGCTGATGCCCTGACGCGGCTCGTTACCACCCAGGCCTGACGCTGCGGCGGGCCCAGCTCCAGGCTCCGGTGTCTGCTGCGGCTGGAGGAACGTGCCAGCCATGCTACGCGCCTCCTGCCGTGCCTCCTGGAAGCGTGCCAGCCCAACAGAGAACGCCTCTGCAGGCCCCATGTACCCACCGTCGATCAGGGCCCTCTTCTTCCGCTCCAGCTTCTCCGGGTTGGAGAGCTCGTCGGCTTCGATGTCGTCAATCACGTCCTGCATCCGGTCGAGGTCTTCCATGATGATGTCCTGCCGTTCCTGTGGGATCGGACGCAGGGCATCCTCCATCATCCTGGGGTTCGCCTCGAAGATCGCCGCCTGGGCATCCGAGATCGGCCTGTCCACGTCCTTGAACTGCTGCTTGATCGCTTCGATGTTGGCCGTCCTCTCGCGCTCCCCGCCCGTGGTGACGTCTTCCCGTGCGGCCCCGGCTGTTTCGGCCCTCCCCGCCTGGGCAGAGATGGACTGCAGCCGCTGCCTGGCTGCCGGGGGATCGCGGACCAGGACACGGATGTCCTCCTCGCCCACGCCCGCCACTCTCAGGGCACCTTCCAGCTCCCTGCGTTCGGAGGCAGCAGCTTCCTGCGCCTCCCGCCTCTCGGGCTCCTGGAGCCTGCGCTCTGCCGCTATCTCCCGCTCTGCCCGCTGCTCCCGGCCCACCTCGCCAGCCCTCTCGCTGAAGAAGATCTCCCGGCCACCAGGCCCAGTGCCGACACTCTCGCCCTGTGCCGTCTCAATCAGTGTCGGGCCCCTGGCGCTGGCTATCGGTGCGCGAACGCCCTCCGGGCCTTCGGCCGTGACCGTCGCCTGGGTGCCGGGGAGCTGCTGGACCTCGAAGGCCTGGTCGAAGGAGAGGGACGGATCCTCTCTTATGGCCAGGTTGGACTGAAGAATCGTGGCCTGTTTCTGGGCCTCCCGGTCCTCCTGTCGAGCCGTGAACTCTGCGCTGGCCCGTGAGTCGGCCTGGTCAGCCCTTCGGAGCTGCCTGGCACGCTCGAAGCTCCTGACGAACGTCGAGAGGATGTCGTTGTCTCTGTCCGGTAGAACGCTGGGCCGGAAGGTCATCAGCCACCCCCTAGCCTCTTGCCGATTGCCGCTCCGGCCGCCCCACCGAGCGGCCCGAGGAAGCTACCGGCGGCGAAACCCCCGACAGTGGCCAGTGTGCTGAAGAATCCACCACCGCTGGCGTTCTCCTCTGCTGTCGCACGGTCGAACGCCCCGCCGAGGAGATCCACCTGCTGGCCAAGGAGGTCAGCCCCGGTGCGCTGCAGCCCCTGGATGTTCTGAAGGTTCTGCCTCGACGCCTCAAGCGACTGCTGGGCGATGGCGTTGCTGACCCGGCGGTTGAAGTCCTGGAAGAGACGGCCCGCGTCCTGCTGGAAGAACCCGGTGCGGAGCCTGCCAGAGCCAACCGACTGACCCACCAGGCTCTGGAAGTCCTGGCCTAGCCCCTCGCGAGCTTCGTCCAGAAAGCCGCTGCCGAACTGGCTGACCGCCTCGCTGGGATCGAAGGCGAGAGAACGCTCCAGGCCTTCCCGTCGAGTCCTCTCACCCGAAACATCTGTCTCCCGTGAGAGCCTGTCGAACCGCTGCTGCTGCCGCGCCTTCTGTTCGTCGCTGCTGAAGAATTTCCGCGCCATGTTAGGGTGCCTCCGCTACGAGCGATTCGCGCACGACTTCATATTGTAGTTCCACCTGCTCGAATATCAAATCACCGGCTGCCAGGGGAGCCAGAGCTTCAGCTTGAAGCTGGAACCAGGCTCCCCGGAGCGAGTTCCTGAATCGGGTAGGACCTGTGAGCGGGAAGGGCTTGGACAGGCCCATCTCGAACCGCTCCGTGAGCCGTGCCCCCAGGGCGGGGAGGCTGAACACCAGACGCTCATCAGGCTGGCCTCCGGTCCCGTCGAGAGCCACGAAGTCCACGATGGGGGTGAGCCGGATGTCCACCTCCATGCTGTGCGTGATGCTGATGTAGACGTTCCTGAACTCACACTCTCCGCTGGCTCCGGCGGGAGCGACTGCGTTGCTCGTGGCCAGTGGGATGTAGTCCGCGCCGTTGTCCTGGAAGCCCTGGTTCGCTTCGAGGACACTCGCCTCGGTGTCTCGTCCCCCGTAGAACAGGGTTGGGATCGGTGTGCCGGTCATACTGCTGCTATGTCAGAGACGTAACGTATGCTGCCTTCTAAGCTCCACTCGCTACGATAGCGGCCACCCGTGAAAAAGCCACCGAAGCACTTCACGCGATGCCTGATAGCCACCCGAATCTCATCCCCCACGGTGATGGAGAAGGTGGCGAATAGCGCATGGTTGGTTCCGAACGGCCCGTGTGTTGCCATCAAAGCCCAGCCACCTCCCTGGGTGACGTTCCTGGCGTGGACCTCCGTGTAATGGAGGGCCGGAGGGGTGACCGGACAGTTCCTTGGTTCAGTCGGAGTGACAGCGTTGGTCCAATTCACGAACAGCACGCACCCGGTGAAACTGCACACCGCGTTGAAGCTGGTGATGCCATCGGTTTGGGGTGGGTCTGGCCCGGCCAGGGTTTCCAATACGTTGCTGAACGGGCCTTCTTTCGACTGTGCAGCGTTGATGAAGCGCATACTGTACTTGTTGAGCTTCCTCACCTGTGGCTCTGGTGTGGGGTCGTCTTCACTGTAGTTGTCGATGAACTTGTCAGGGTAGCTTGGAGATGAGGCGTTGTAGATCGCACGCAAGGCGTTCGCGCCCCCGGCGATGGGATCACCCCGAGCTGGCCCAGTGAAGTTATCCGGGTCATCGTCAATATCCACGATCTCCAGGAAGACTTCGATGTCGAGCAGCTCATGGCCAGCGGGCACTTCCGTGAAGATGTTGTTGTTCTGGAAAGTGCTATCTAGGACCTCCCAGATCCCTTCGTTCTCGCCCGTCCTCTGGGTAAGAATCAAATCGTCGGTGTCCGTGCTGGTGCTGCCCTGGCTGTCGAAGTTCGGGGTGTCCCACTCGTCTGGATCGGTATCGCTGTAGCCAGGCGAGAAGAACCCGCCGAGGCGGTAGCGGAGACTGAACTTGTAGTCGGTGAGAGGCTGTATGCTCTTCCCGGTGCCGATGTTCTCGAACTGCACCGTGATGAGCTGAATGGGCTGGCCGTTCGCCGGGAAGTTCCCAGCGAAGTCGTAATCCGCGCCACCATCGGTCGAGACGTGGACCTCAATATCTTCAGCGCCGATCTGGTCTACGTTGTCGAACTGGATCTCCACCTCGGTGTTGAGAGCCGATCCGACCCCGAACGCCAGGGTAGTCGTGGGCAGGTTCAGACGGTTGTCTCTGAAGCTGACAGTATCGCCTACCGTGACCGCGCTGAGAGCGATGAGGTTACCGGCTGAACCTGACTCATCTGCTAGAAGGCGTATCGAATTGAGAGTTGCTGACGGTGCCCCCACCGTGGGATGTTCCGTGGTTGAGGCCGCATATGTGACCCCGAGGTTCAACAGGTCGCGGTTGATGGCGAAGAACAGGTTGGTGATTGAATCTTGCTGGACGGCCCCGATCAACACGTTGCCGTCCACATCCGTCAGGACGGTCTGCCAGGTGTAGGTCTTCCCGTCAATCGTGATCGTATCACCGTCCGAAAGCTGGGCTGTGAAAACTCCGTCCGCTTCGGCCTGGACATCGAACTCCAGATTCTCAGGCGCTCCGATGGGTGGCCCGCCGCCGCCCGCCGTGGACTGCGTGACAAAGAAGAGACCCGAGGACTGCGCCGTCTCTCCCAGCTCGTAGTAGCTCCACCTCGGCCGGTTCGGATCTCGGATGGAGAGCGCGTAGACGCGCCGACCCCACACGAACTGAACGACCCTGGTGCGTGGATCATACGCGGCGAAGGCGTCCTGGGGCTCAGACTCAGCGACCAGGGTAGCCGGGTCAGGACCGTCGATGTCGAGCGGCACCGCGATGTCTCGGGAGGGCCCGCCGGTCGTGACCCTGGGGCCCTGTGTGGACCAGAAGAAGACGTTGCCCGCGATGCTCACGGCCAGCCTGCTGCCCACGCACCCGAAGAGCGAGTCAGCCAGGCGGATTCCGAAGGTGTCAGGGGAGTACCCGAAGATCTCATACGTCTCCGTCTCCTTGAACACCATGAGGGTGGGGCCTGCACTCCGGCAGACCATCACGGTCTCGCCCTGCTGGCCAGCCTCGAAGAAGGCGAAGTCCTCGAAGATCGTGCTGTCGCCGGAGTTGCTGACCCTGACCACATCTCCACGCACTGGATCGCTGGCGCTGCCATACCCCCAGCCGAAGATGTAGGACAGGTGGCGCACGACGCCTCTGAAGAAGACATCGCTCTGACCGTTCCCGTCGAGGTCGGCTTTGAGGTTGGAGAGGTTCGGGAACCCGCTGGGATCGTAGACCTGGGTGACGATACGCGAGGTCGGGTTCGGCTCATCATGGGCGATGAAGAATTTGTTGTCGGAGTCGGCTCCGATGATGATGGGTGGCTCGAACGTGACGCCTCCATCCAGCACCCCGAGCAGCCCTACTGGTATCGGGGAACTCCCGTCGATCTGCAATCGGTTGAGCCAAACCTCCCGGTTGCTGCCGCCCGTCGTATTGTAGCCCACGCCCATGGATGCGGCCTCGGAGCGGAGGGGCTCCAGCATGACGGTCACGTCGAGATCTACGGGCTGGTCATCCGTGAGTACGCTCCTCTGGAGGAGCCCCTGCCGTACCTGGGCCTTGCCCTCGAACAGGAACATATTCCTGATGTCATCGAAGCTCTGCGGCCTGACGACCATCACCCCCGTCGATCTTTGCAGGCCCTCTCCGTAGGGCAGCGTGATGACCCTGCGATCCTTGTCAGCCATCAGTTAGGCGTCCAGGTGGTTGCGGGTTTCTCACCGGGCACAGGAGGCGCTGCCAGAATAGGATCGGCGCTGAACGACAGAAACGCAATTCCTTGTGGAGTCTCGGCCCCGGCGTTTCCTGGCATCGCCCAGCCTATCGCACCGGGCAGGAAGGTCTGCCCACGAACCTGACCGATGTTCACACCGTCTGGTGACGAGGGCTCGTCCTCCAGGTCGCCAAACCAGGCCGTGATCGTCCAGTCATCCTGGGTGGCGGGTTCAGCCGCATTTAGCAGCCTGCGGACCCTGACCCACGCCCAGCTATCATCCTGCCAGGGCTCCTGTGTATCGACGGTGATTACGTTGCTCGAACTGCCGTTGTTGGTGGAGAACACTCCGCTGAGTTCATCCGGGTCGAGACGGAAGAACCCGCCACTCCAATTATCGAAGTCGGCACCACCCTCGTCCTGACCGATCAGACCCGACATATTGGCAGCGGGTCCTAACAGCTTGCGACCATTCACGGGGATGTCCAGGAAGACGCGGGCTAGAAGCTCTCCGGTGAGCATCAGGCCGTCGAAGGCGTCGAGGCCGAAGCCCCAAGACTTAAAGCCGTGCGCGAACATCGCAAAGAAGTTTCCCTCTACGGGGTCGAGAGCGATGTCAATATCCGAAGGCGAGGTAGGAGTGATCCCATACTCCGTGATCCCCGCAGGCACACCTGGAGCCACCGCGAACTCGCTGAAGTCCGTGAACCCCACCTGGACGCCGTTTTTGAAGAACGGCTGGCCGCTCCCCGCCCCAGGCGCGGTCCAGACTGTCCCTGTCGGGAGCCCCGATGGCACCCAGGCGGACGCGACCCCGAAGTCAGAGGGCAGGGGAGGCGGCTCAACGTCTGGATTCTCTGAGTACGACAGGAACGCGATTCTCTGATCGAAGATGGAGAAGAACGGTTGGGCGCTCCAGCCCAGGGCAAACAGACCACGGGGGCCAGCGAAAGAACTAGGCACCGCAGACGCATCTACGCTGGCAGGCTCGTCCGATATATCACCGTACCATGCTGTGTGCTGAACGTCATCGTCTCCGGGAGCGCCAGCGTTCTGGGTCCTTCTGATCCTAAGCCACATCCACTCAGGGTCTTGTTCCGCCTCTTGAATGTCTGCCTGACTAGATAGGGTCACCCCCGCAGGAATGGAGACGGTAGCCGCCGAATGAAGAGGGCTGACGGCTGGGTCAAACACAGTCCCACCCATCCAGTTTATGTCCGCCCCCCCAATGGGGTCACCATCGAAGCCCCTCAAGCTCATGCAGGCCCCGACGTTGTTGCGATTCTTCACTCCTGCGGTGTTGTAGTAGAACCGGCAGAGCAGCTCTCCGAACTCCATGATCCCATCGAAGGCGTCTATGCCGAAACCCCAACGACTGAACCCTCCGTCACCCTGCCCGGTCATCTCGAAGTAGTTGCCCTCATCACCGAAGGTGGGAGTCAGTGGGGTGTTGAGGATGCCTACCGCCGTGGGAGATTGAGGGCCTAAGCCGTACTCAGTGATGCCTGCGGGCAGACCTGGAGCCACCGCGAACTCACTGAAGTCGGTGCCCCCCACCTGGACGCCGCCGACGAGCGCCGGGACGCCGCTCTGCAGGTTGAGATGCGGCATCGCCTACAGCCTCTGAGCGCCTTTGACATCTCCGAAACGAGAGACCTGGGCACCAGCGAAGTCGGCCACCTCCTGCAGGAACGCATCCATCATCTGGCCCTCGTCCACCGACAGGACCTCCAGCGCCGCCGTCTTCCTGCCCGCGTCCATCTCCAGGGTCTGCTGCACCAGCCATTGGGTGAGGTCCATCACCAGCAGCTCCTGGTACACGGAAGGCAATTCGGCTTCCTCGGTCCCGTCCAGGGGGGTCGCCTTGTTCTCCGGCCTGTACCCGTAGAAGGCCTCCACCGAGACCACCCCGGCCAGGTCGGTGCCAACCTGCCTGAGGACGAAGTTTCTCAGGGTCATGCGTGGCGGTAGGTCCGCTTCTACGTCGCTGATGGAGACGATGTTGATCTCGTCGCCTGTGACCAGCGTGGGGTGCGTCCCGGCGTCATCAACCTCCACCCTGGTGATGTTGGCGGCAGGGTCCACGTCCACCGAGGCCTGCTGGTCTTTGAGGTCCACGAAGCCATTCGCGTCGAGCGTCCCCGTCGCGGACTTGCCGAAGTAATCTGGGTTCACCCGAGTGGCCGCGCTGAACAGCTCCTGCTGCCGGATCTCAATCCGCCGGAAGAGCACGCGCTCAGTCGTCGGGTAGGTCACGCTGAAGTCGAGGCCACGGGACTTCGCGTTGTCCACGATCTCCTGGAAGGTCATCAGCGTCCCCCGGTGAGCATCGGCAGGAGGGTCTCGACGTCCACGACCTTCTTGTGGCCGAAGCGCCTCTGCAGGTTGGCGGTCGAGTGCTCCAGGAAGCTCGCGAAGACCGTGGCCCACTGATTCCGCTCTTGCTTGAAGGCGGCCACCTCTTCGACACGGCCGTCCTTCAGCGAGAGGTAGATCGCCAGCTCGAAGATCAGGAGGTCCGTGTAGGCGTCATCCCAGAGTGGATCCAGGACGCCGGTCAGATCGTTGGGGTTCGGATCGTCGGGCCGCTTCGAGAACCAGAACGTCAGGTCGTCCGTGTCCCCAGGAGGATTCGTCTGGAGCGGGTCGGCCGTGAAGAGCCCACTAAACTCGTAGAGCGAGATCTTCGGCTCCGCTGCCAGGCGATCATCGAAGGGGACCACGACCACCTCCTCGAAGCTCGCGTCCTCAATCCTGAAGATGGCGTTCGCTGCATCTGGCCGCTCCCACGTCCCAGCCACGCCAGTCACGTCCTCGCTGGCCGAGTAGTGGATCGGGTTGATCCGGCCAGCGAAGGCGTAGAGGCCCGAGAGCTTCCGCTTCACGACTGCCAGCAGCTCGACGGCCTCGTTCGCGATGGTATCGGGCTGGTTCTTCGTGCTCGTGCCGTAGGCACCATCTAGGACGTCCTGAACGGTGGTTGTGGCAGCCATTAGAAGTTCCCCGGCCAGACGTCGAGCGTACCAGACGCCTGGGCCGCCTTCTGCTGTGCGACTGTGGTCAGGAAGTCCGTCTCCATCTGCTCCGCGTCGAGCAACACGTTCCCTCCCAGCTCCTGGCGTATCGCCATCCTGTTGACCAGGTGCCCGATGTAGGTCTCTTCGCCCCAGTCAGGAAGCAGGAGGGTGTCCGTGAGTCTCTCCAGGATCCTCGGCACGAGCACCATCTCCAGGATGAGCTGGTCGAAGTTCTCGAAGTTCGAGGCCCGCCTGCCCAGGAAGATGTTGTTGCCTCTCAGGTAGGCGAACTTGTGGGGCATATCCAGGTCAGCCCGGAGCGTTGCGTCCACCAGGTCGATGGGCTCCTTCAGGTCGGGCATCCCCTGGTGCCGTAGCAGCAGGCCAGGGGAGACGTAGGTGTTCGCAGGTAGCTTCACGCCAGCATCGAAGTCCTCAAACGGCAGGGCGATGATGACCTGGGACGCACACAGGCTGGCGTTCACCCGTGCGATCTTCGAGGTGATGTTGCGCTGATAGCTGGAGAGGATTCGGAGCAGGGTTCCGTTGGGGTGCTGCCGTTTGTTGAAGGCGGGATGGGCGTCCCGAGCCTCGGTGATCACCGCTCCTGCCGTGAGACCACCGAGGCTGCAGGCGTTCGTGATCACGGCTGGGATGCACGCCATGACTTCGATCTCCGCGACCTGGCCTTGCTGGGTCGTGTCGGCCGCGTCGGGGGTCATCTCCACGTAGACCCCGAAGGCAGCAGCGTCACCGCTGAAGTCGCCGTAGTTGAAGACGACCTCGAACTCCTGGAACTCAAGCTGGGTGTCGGCCCCGGATCCGAAGATCTCGCTCCCCTGCAGGCCCTGCTCGAACAGAAGTGTGGGGTTGTCCACCCCGAGGTCAGCCGCGTCGGCCAGGCCGATCCTGACCGCCGCCGGAGC
>SMUX01233743.1_pt1 | contig 11879 bp, 11 predicted proteins | sample 2456431 | NCBI WGS metagenome assembly SMUX01 (sample SAMN11095930, study PRJNA526329) | marine sediment metagenome | biome: Marine sediment; feature: Surficial sediment; material: Deep marine sediment; isolation source: Hadal surficial sediment | place: Pacific Ocean | collected 2014-11 | depth... | reverse complement strand
GATGGACAGCCGGTCAACGCCCGGCATCGAGCTGACGGGATCGCGCTCGTTGGAGCCCTCTATCACAAAGAGTGGATAGATGAGATCGTTGGTGCTCAACTCGGTTTCCCGCACGAGGCGTCTGGCAAAGTCGCTGGAGCGGTTGCGGCGCATGCGAGTCGCGGGGAAACTGCGAGACATTGTTGTGGTCCTAGGTTGTGGCTTCGTGGACGGCAATGGTAAACGCACAGGGGAACAAGTGGTAATCGAGAAGACAGCGGCGCAGCAGAGCGCTGCGCGATGTGCGCACACGTCATCGGGCGGACGGCGTGCGCAGCAGTGGGGATTTTCACGTCTGGTGTTGCTGCTGGTCATCGGCGCGTTGATCGGGTTGTTTTTTACGTTTGACCTTTCGCAGTACCTGACCCTTGCGTATCTCAAGGAGGTCCGCACGGCTGCCACTGCATTCGTCTCTGAAAACCCGAGCCTCAGTACGCTTGGCTTTTTCGCCATCTATGTGTTGGTAACCGGTTTATCGCTGCCGGGAGCTGCCATCATGACGCTGGCTGCTGGCGCAATATTTGGATTCTGGTGGGGCCTGCTCGTCGTTTCGTTCGCGAGCACCATCGGCGCAACGCTGGCGATGGTGATTTCCAGAAGTCTGTTGCGGAACTGGGTGCAGGCGCGGTTCGCGCAGCAGTTGGTGACGGTCAACGAGGGTCTGCAGCGCGACGGTGCGTTTTATCTGTTCAGTATCCGGATGGTGCCGTTGTTCCCGTTTTTTATCGTTAATCTGGTGATGGGGCTCACCCGTATATCGGCGTGGCAGTTTTACTGGGTCAGCCAGACAGGCATGTTTGCCGGGACCATCTTCTTCGTCTTTGCCGGGACGCAACTTGCCCAGCTGTCCAGTATCGGTGATGTCCTGAGTCCGGTTCTGATAGGTGCGCTCACGGCGCTTGGCCTGTTTCCGCTTATCGCCCGCAAGACCGTGCAGTGGCTGACAAAGCTGCGGCGGGTGAATGCGGATCAGACGCATCCGGATCAGACGCATCCGGAATCCTGAACGACGACCCCTGAGAGTACATCCTGAACTGGTAAAAGAGAGTTCCATGAGTAGGTACGATAACAATCTGGTCGTCATCGGTGCCGGTTCAGCCGGGCTCATTGCCGCGCTGATCGCGGCTACGGTGCGGGCAAAGGTCACGTTGATTGAGCGCAATGCGATGGGTGGCGACTGCCTGAACACCGGCTGCGTGCCCAGCAAAACGCTTATCCGGTCAGCGAAGGTTGCGCATGAGCAGCGCATTGCCAGCGAGTTCGGCATCGCGTCGGAGGCGCCGCAAGTTGACTTTCGCGAGGTAATGGCACGCGTTCACCGGGCCATCGCGACGATTGCGCCGAAAGACTCTGTCGAGCGTTACAGCGAGCTTGGTGTCGATTGCATTATGGGTGAAGCGCGTCTGCTGGACGCGCATCACGTCGAGGTGGCCGGCCGCACACTGAGCACCCGCAGTATGGTACTGGCCACTGGCGGCAGTCCGGTGATCCCGCCGATCCCCGGGCTGGCCGAGGCCGATCCTCTGACATCTGATTCGTTGTGGTCCCTGCAGGAATTGCCGGCCAGGTTGCTCGTCATGGGTGGCGGGCCCATCGGTTGTGAACTGGCGCAGAGCTTCGCCCGGCTGGGATCGCAGGTGACGTTGATCGATATGGAGTCGCGTCTGTTGCCGCGGGAGGATGCGGATGTTGCGGAATTTCTCGCCGAGGTACTGCGCAGCGAAGGCGTCGATGTGCGGCTTGGTCACAGAGCGAAGGAAGTTTTCGCCGGCGAACTGCTGGCAGAGACGGCCGGCGGGGAGAGTAGGATTGCCTTCGACCGGATACTGGTCGCCGTTGGCCGGGCTGCGCAAACCGGCGCCCTGGGGCTCGAGCAGTTAGGCATACAACGCAATGCAGACGGCACAATCGGTGTGGATCACTATCTGCGGACGCGTTGTCACAATGTATACGCCTGCGGCGACGTCATCGGTCCCTATCAGTTCACGCATATGGCGGCACATCAGGCCTGGTATGCGTCCGTAAACGCGCTTTTCGGGCGCTTGTGGAAATTCAAAGTGAACTACGCCGTGGTGCCATGGGCAACCTATACCGACCCGGAGATTGCCCGCGTGGGACTCTCCGAGTCAGATGCCCGGGCCCAGGGCGTGGCAGTGGAGGTCGTCCGCTATGAACTCGACGATCTCGATCGCGCCATCACCGAAGGCAACACCCGCGGCTGGGTCAAGGTGCTGGTGGTGCCTGGGAAGGACAAAATTCTTGGCGTTACCATCGTTGGGGCGCATGCCGGGGAACTGATCAGCGAGTTCATTCTCGCAATGACGCACGGTCTCGGGCTCAAGCAGATCATGGCGACGATCCACATCTATCCGACGTTAGCGGAAGCCAATAAGTTTGCCGCTTCGACCTGGCGCCGCGCCCATACGCCGCATCGGCTGCTGCAATGGGTAGGTCGGCTGCACGCGTTGCTGCGCTGAAGGCCAGAGGCATTGAATACTTAATCAGAGGCTCCCTAGTTCTTTCTTCAGGCGTTTCATGCCCTGGCGGAAGTGTCTGCTGTTCGAGCGCAGTTTGGCCACCAGCAAAAAACCATACAGGTCGGCGAACAGCTTTGCCGCGGCACGCTGCGCCCGCTTGGGCTTTTCGCCAGCCTGTTCGAACACGGCCGCCAGATGGCGCAGCCAGTCATCGTACTGTTGGGCAATGAGCTTTTTGTGCGCTTTGGCGATACTGCTCTGGGCGAGCACTGCGATGAAACAGTGGCCTTCTCCGGCGTCGACGTAATCGCTGAAGCTGTCCACGAAGCGTTGCAGGCGTTCCTGCGGAGGCCGAGACTCGTTGAGTCTGGCGAACGCACCTTTTTCCAGCTGTGCCACCGCGTCTCTGAGCAACACCGCGGCCATCTCCGCTTTACCCCCCGGGAAGTGGTGGTACAGGCTGGCTTTGCCAAGGCCTGCGGCGGCTGCGAGCTCGTTGAGCGTGGCACCTTCGTAGCCACGCGCCTGAAAGACGCTGGCGAGCTGGGCGTGGAGCAGAGCCTTGGACTGGACCCGGGTGACCATGGTGTCCAGTGTAGCGAAACGAACGTTCGAATGGGATGGCGATGACGAGGACTAGCCAGCAGCGTGTTGAAAAACAGGCTGCTGATCGAATCCCCTTGGACGCGCCGTCAGGATTGCTGAAGCTGCTCCAGTTCTAGGCAGCTGCGCAACCAGCTCTGCTCGGCGTCGTCCCTTTTTTTACGCAACATAGCCGCATCTTTCAGTAACGCATCGAGCTCTTCCGCGGGGCTATCGTGATAGATGGCAGGGTCCGCGAGACGTTTTTCCGCGTTAGCGAGTCTCCCGCTGAAATCTTCGATGCGCCGTTCCAGCTTCTTGATCTTCTGCCGCAGGGGCCGTTCGCTTGCGCGCTGCTCGGCGGCAACTTTGCGCAGTGCTTTTTTGCCGTCCTTTTTGTCATCGCTTTTACCATTGTAGGCAGCCGCCGCCTGCCGCGTGACCGGCTCGGCCGGGGTCTGTCGCGCTCGATTGTGAATGGCGGCGTAATCTGCCAGATCGGATTCCAGCCGGGTCACACGGCCCTCCTCGACCAGCCAGAATTCATCGACGGTGCGCGACAGCAGGCTGCGGTCGTGGGCGACGACAATCAGCGCGCCGGTATAGTTCTGCAGCGCCATAGCGAGTGCATCGCGCATATCCAGATCGAGGTGATTGGTTGGCTCGTCGAGCACCAGGATCGCCGGTTGCGTTGCGGCAATGAGTGCCAGCACCAACCTCGCGCGTTCGCCGCCGGACAGGGTTGCAATGGGCCTTTCCGTTTTGTCTTTGGCAAAGCCCCAGCCTGCCAGATAGTCACGGCACCATTGCTCGCGCTGCCCGGGATTATTTTGTTGAACCTGTTCGAGCGCACTATGGTCCCGGCGCAACGTTTCCAGCTGATGCTGGGCAAAATAACCAACGTGCGCATGCTGACCACGAATCAGCTCACCTTTGAGGGGTGGCAGATCGCCGACCAGGCATTTGAGTAGCGTCGACTTCCCCGCACCGTTCTCGCCGAGCACGCCGATCCTGGCGCCAGGCAGAATCGACTGCCGCACATCCTGCAGTATCACGGTGTCGGCATAGCCGATGGATACGTTGTCGAGGCTCAACAACGGATGTGACATCTTTTTCGGGTTGGAAAATTCGATGTGGTATGGCGAGTCCGCGTAGACGGGTGCCACGGCCTCCATCCGCTCCAGCGCTTTCAGCCGGCTTTGCGCCTGGCGGGCTTTGCTCGCCTTTGCCCGGAAGCGGCTGACGAAACTTTCGATATGCCGAATCTCACGCTGCTGTTTGGTGTAGGAGGCCTGCTGCAGCACCAGCGCTTCGGCTCGCTGGCGTTCAAAGCTGCTGTAGTTGCCACGGTAGGTGTCAGCCTGGCCGGCGTTGAGGTGAATGATGTGATCGGTCACGTTGTCGAGGAAATCGCGGTCGTGGGCGATTACCAGCAGCGTTCCGGGAAATCGCTGTAACCAGGTTTCCAGCCAGAGCGTTGCTTCAAGGTCCAGGTGGTTGGTCGGTTCGTCGAGCAGCAGCAGCTCGGTGGGCGCCATCAACGCCTGTGCGAGGTTGAGGCGGATCCGCCAGCCGCCGGAGAATTCCGCGAAAGGACGTTGCGCATCTTCGGCCGCAAAGCCGAGCCCGAAAAGAATTTCGCCGGCTTGCGCCTGCGCCTGGTAGGCGCCGAGATCGTCGAGTTCACTGTGCAGGTGGGCGGCTTCCATGTCACGCCCCGCCTGCTCTGCGAGCTTGAGTTTGTGTTGGGCGCGGCGCAGCGCGGTGTGACCGTCGATGACGTACTCGAGTGCCGGCCGCTGGGTGACTGCAACTTCCTGCGCCATGTGGGCGATGCGCCAGTCACGGGGCCTCGTTACGTCACCGATGTCCGGCTGGAGGCGATTGAGGATGAGTTCGAAAAGGCTGGATTTGCCGACTCCATTGCGGCCGACGATGCCGACTTTCTGGCCGGCATGGACCCTGGCGTTGAGGTCCTCGAACAGGCTCACCTGGTCGCGTTTCAGACTGACGTTGTTGAGATTCAGCACCGGAAGATCTTCGCAAAAACTGGTTTTTGCCACCCTGGCGGATGGCGGTGCCGCAGATTAGGCGGTCAGGGGATGGTCGTCCAGCCGTTTTCTGTCTTTGCCGGGCGATCGCCGCGGCCGCATCCTGAGGTGCTGGCCGTTCACTCCGGCCTTTGGCTGGTCATCGATCCAGCGAATAAGCTCGCGCCAGGCGGGGGCTTCCTTGCGCGCGGCGCGGCAATCCTTCATGTCGATCACGCCCAGACCATCTTCCGCCGCTGTCGCGTAGACGGGTGAGTCGCGGAATGTCGCCACGGCTGGCACGTCGAGACACTGCAGAAAGTGCTCGAGTTTTGCGTGGGTTTCGGTATTGGGTTGGACACGGTTTGCGATCACACCCACCGGCCGCGGCGCATTGCGAAAGACACGGTGAGTGAGCAGGTTCGTGATGAAGCGGCCGCCCGCCCGGATATCGATGCTCGAAGGCAACAGCGGTACCAGAATGACGTCGGCCTGCTTGAGCAACGCTTCCAGATCGCGGTCGCGCGCATTGGAATGACCATCGACGATGATCCGATTCACCTCAGGCGGCAGTCGATGGCGGAACGTGCGGGTCTGATACATTTTCGGTGGCTCATGCGCCGCGATCAGGCTGACCGCAGGTAGCGATTCGTCGCGCTGCTCGCACCAGTAGGTGCTCGATGCCTGGGGATCGTTGTCCACGAGCGCAACGCTGCGGCCTTCATGGGCGTAGGCCACAGCGAGATTGGTCGCGATCGTGGTTTTACCACAGCCACCTTTGCCGTTTATTATCAGTATTCGTCGTGCAGTCGAGTCCATCAACTCTGGCCCTATTTTCTATTGTTATAGAGCTCTGTCGTAGTGAACCGGGGTGCTCAGCCTGTTCAGGCTTAGCAAGCTTTATTGCTTTAAGGTATTTCGCGTCGTGTCCCGGATCGCCTCCCAGCGGTTGGTCCAGTGACCAACCTGTGGACAACTATAACGACAGGGACGGCTAAAAACCAGTATTTGCAGATGAAACAACGGCTTAGGCTGGAACAGCCGGTGCATCGCCACCGCGTGGGGCTGCCTGCGGAAAAATGCGGTGGTGTCCTCGCCTGCGGAGCGTTCCTGCAGGACGTTTTCTGCCGGCCTGGCCACCCGGCTAACGCAAACCGGCGCGCAGTTGCAGTACCGCAAGGACCGCCAGCGTGATGAAGCCAAGCAGCGCCCAGGCCGGAGTGCTGAGTCCCAGGAAGCGCCAGGCAACTTCTGCACAGTCGCCGGTGCCGCTGGTCATCTGGGCGAGGATGTCTGCCAGAGGGAAGTTCTCCAGCATGTAGGCCATGTCGGGTCCGCACGCCGGGACCTGGTCTGCCGGCAGGCTTTGCAGCCACAACTGCCGGATGGAAAACCCACCACCGACAACGCCTGCGAGCAAACTCAGCACCGAATAGATGCCCCAGCGGGGGTTGTGGAGCAGACTGGCTAAGGCGAACAGACCGACCCAGCCGAACCAGATCCGCTGCATCAGACACAATGGACACGGCACCAGGTCGAATGCGTGTTCCAGTATCAGGGCGCTTGCGAGAAAAACCCCTGTCACGGCGACTATATAGACGCCCCAGGCTTCTGCATCGTCGCGAAAAAAACGGGTCAATATCATCTTAATGTCACCACGACTTTGCCAATCGCCCGGCGTTCGCTCAAACAGCGAATTGCCGCGGCATATTCCGTGAGCGGATATTCGCCGCCCACCAGCGGATTAATTTTGCCCTGTTCATAAAGGCTGAGTATTTCCTTGAAATTTACCGCCGCTTCGTCGGGAAAGCGGGCGGACCAGGAGCCAAAAAATACACCGACCAGCTGGCAGCTCTTCAGCAGAATGAGGTTGATGGGTACTTTCGGAATGTCCCCAGCGGCAAAACCAATCACGAGAATACGTCCGTACCAGTTTATACAGCGCATGCACTGGTCGAACAGCGCGCCGCCGACCGGATCGTAGATTACGTCGGCGCCGCGGCCGTCGGTCAACTTTTTGACGGTGTCCTTGAATTGCCCGGCACTGTAATCGATGAGCTCATCGGCACCGGCCGCTTCCGCGGCGGCAAGTTTCTCCGGCGTGCTCGCGGCCGCTAACACGCGCGCGCCCATGGCTTTGCCGAGTTCCACGGCGGCGAGTCCGACACCGCCTCCAGCACCAAGCACGAGCAGCGTTTCTCCCGCCTGCAGCGCGGCGCGTTGCTGCAACGCGTAGTAAGAAGTGCCGTAGGTGGTACTGATCCCGGACGCCTGCACGAAGCTCATCGACTCGGGGATGCTGCGTAGTGCGCGTTCCTTGACCGCGATCTGTTCGGCAAACCCGCCGTAACCTGTCCCGCCGAAGACCCGGTCACCGATAGCAAACCGCGACACACCTGAGCCAACCGCGGCCACGGTTCCGGCGATCTCACCACCGGGTGAAAACGGCATAGGTGGCTGACTCTGATATTTGCCTTCGATCATCAGCACGTCTGGAAAATTGAGCGCGCTTGCGTACACGTCGACGAGGACTTCACCTGGACCGGCAATCGGTGCTGCGATGTTTTCGAGGACCAGGCTTTCGGGTGGTCCGTAGCTTTTACACAAAACTGCTTTCATATGCGGTGGTTCGACTTTAAGCGAACCCGCAAGAGTACTGTCCGCTCACGCAGCGTCAACCTCAATCATGCGGCAGTGTGGGTCGTGAGCCAGTCCCGGGCGTGGTCCACGATGTCTGGAAAGTAGTTGGCAAAGTCCTCAGCCAGATCATCCATGATGGCGCTGATGGCGTCGTCGAGTCCCTGATTCAACGCCTCCCGGTGCAGACGGCGGGTGATCGAGTACAGGCCGCGCAGGGTGACATCCCAGTCGCCGTAGGACCCCAGTAGATCGGTGTCCCGCATGAACGTAAAAAATCGCTTGCCGGAGTCTGACAGCCAGGCGTCGTGCACGGCGATCAGATCATAGGTTGCGGCCGTGAACTCGGTGAGCGGGTCGCTGTGATAGGTAGCCCAGTTGCGGCAGAGCAGGTGATCGCCGATGACATCGAGAAAAACCGGTGCGAGACGTCGCAGGTGTTGTGGAAACCGATCACAACTCAGTCTGATCGCAGGTTGCTGATTGCTGTAGGCGTCGATCCGGCGGTGCAGGCGCACGCCCCGTGCGAGACCCGGCGGCATGGTCTGCGGAACCGTGCCTTTGATGAAATCACCGAGAAATCCGCCGGCCACCAGGTCGGGATCCTGCGTGAACTGGCGGGCCGTAGCGGTGGCCGGCGTCGTCGCCTGAGCGCCGATCAGGCAGTGCGCGAGGAAGTTCACTTGAAGGCGAGATAGCTTTCGAGGAAGGTCGCAAAGTCTACCGTATCAGCCTGTTCAATCTGCTGGCGGCGTTTTTGCGAATCTTCGGCGAGCGCGCGGAATTCGGCCAGTTTTGGCCCACGCAGCGGGTGTTCGTCGAAATACCCCTTGTGCGCGATCGACTGGTTCATCGCGAAACGGAAGAACGGTATCTGCTGGCGTTGCATGCAGTCCAGCACGCGGGCCGATGGGGTGAGTGCGGGATCGAGCACCTTGCGTCGCTGTTCCTCCCAGGTCTCGAGGTGGTAGTCGCCAGCCTGTGCCTGATCGAGCAGGCTTGCCAGCGGCTTCATCGCTTCGAGCAATGCGATCGACCAGTCCTGCTGCGACTGGTTGCCGTCGAGTGTACGCAGTTGCAGGCCCGGCTTGCGGCCTTCTTCGACCACGGCGAGCTGGTTCTTGCCGAGCATCTCCGATTCACTCCGGGAATCCTGCGGGCTGGCTGCCAGCGCGCAGTACAGGAGGAAGAGGTCCATGAATCTGGCTTGCGGTGAATCGATGCCCACGGGGAGAAAAGGATTGAGATCGAGGCAGCGGACTTCGACATATTCCACCCCCCGCTCACGCAGAGCGCTGAGAGGTCTTTCACCACTGTGAATCGGTCGCTTGGGGCGGATCGTGCCGTAAAACTCGTTTTCAATCTGCAGCAGCGCGGTATTGAGTTGCTGGTACTCACCGTCGATCTCAACGCCGATGTCCTCGTAGGGTGGGTAGGATTGGGTCAGCGCTTCCTCCATGGACGCTGCGTACTCCTCGAGGCTGTTGTATGAGATGTGCAAGGAGCTTTGTGCCTCACTCTGGTAACCGAGTCGCCCCATCCTGAGGGACGTAGCGTAGGGCAGATAGAGCGTTCCCTCGTCGAAGACTTGCAGCTTATGGGGCGCGCCTTTGACGAAGCTTTTGCAGACCGCCGGTGACGCTCCGAAGAGATAAATGAGCAACCAGGAATAGCGCCGAAAATTGCGAATAAGCCCGAAATAAGCGCTGGTCTGAAAATTCTGCGAGGCATTCTCGCCGCGCGATTGCGCCAACGCCTGCCAGAACTCATCGCGTACCGAGAAATTGTAGTGGATGCCGGAGATTGTCTGCATCAGGCGGCCGTAGCGATTGCCCAGGCCCCGGCGATAGACCGTTTTCGCCATGGCGATGTTCGATGTGCCGTACTGACCGACCGGGATGTCGTCATTTCTACCCAGGATACAGGGCATGCTCGTCGTCCAGAGTAATTCGTCACCAAGGTGCTGATAGACGAAACGATGCACGGTCTCGAGCTGCTCGATGCAGCCTGTCGTGGAATCATGCACATCGGTGATGAGTTCCACCTGCGCTTCGCTGAAATCTGTGGTGATGTGGGGATGAGTCAGCGCTGAGCCGAGTGCCGCGGGGTGCTGCCGCGAGGAAAGTTCGCCCTCTTCGGTAACCCGCAAACTCTCTTTTTCGATCCCGCGCTGGAGATTGGTCAGCAGGGACGTGTCCCGACGGAATACTTCCAGAACATCACTGGCGAGGTCAATTGCAGATAGAGCCACGTGAGCTTGAGTTCCACAGCGCAAAAAGTCGCGCTAGGTTAGCTAGAAATCGGTCGTTGGACCAGCAGCAACGATGCTTGGGTCCACATCGTACTTCTGGAAATTCTCCCTGAATTTGCCGATCAGACTCCGCGCAGTTGCCTCGTATGCGGCCTTGTCGCTCCAGGTATTACTTGGATTGAGAAGAGCATCCTCGACGCCCTCGATACTGCAGGGGATGTCCAGGTTGAAGCCGGGTAGTCGCTGGGTCTCTATGTCGTTGAGCGCGCCGGCCTGAATGGCGCGAATGATGGCGCGGGTGGTTGGAATGCTGAAGCGTTTGCCGACACCGTAGCCACCACCCGTCCAGCCGGTGTTCAGCAGATATACCTGGGAGCCGAATTCTTCGATGCGCTTGATCAGCAGATCCGCATACACGCGGGCCGGCCGCGGAAAGAAGGGCGCGCCGAAACAGGTTGAAAAGGTCGTCTTGTATGCCTCGGTGGAGCCGACCTCCGTTGAGCCCACTTGCGCTGTGTAACCCGACAGAAAGTGGTAGGCCGCCGCTTCCTTCGACAGAATCGATACCGGTGGCAGAACGCCGCTCACGTCGCAGGTGAGGAAAATAATCTGGCCGGGTTCGCCACCCCGGTTTTCGGGCACTTTCGCGGTAATATTATCCCTTGGATAACAGGCCCTGGTGTTTTCGGTGAGAGTGGAATCAGAGTAATCGGGCCTGCGCGTTTCCGGGTCGATCACGACGTTTTCGACGATGGCGCCAAAGGAGATGGCATCGAATATCACCGGCTCGTTTTCCCGGGTGAGGTCGATGCATTTGGCATAACAGCCACCTTCGAAATTGAAGACAGTCCCCTTGCCCCAGCCATGTTCATCGTCACCGATCAGGAATCTGTCCGGGTCTGCGGACAGTGTCGTTTTGCCGGTTCCGGACAGACCGAAGAACAACATGACGTCGCCCTCGTCTCCCATGTTTGAGGAGCAGTGCATCGGTAGTACGTCTTTCTCAGGCAGCAGAAAATTCAACACCGAGAACATCGATTTTTTCATTTCACCCGCATAGCGCATGCCGGCGATGAGGATTTTGCGCCGGGCAAAGTTGATTATCACGGTGCCATCGCCATTGGTACCGTCGCGTTGCGGTTCACAGACGAATGCGGGTGCGTTCACCACATGCCACACTTCCTTGTTGTGCGGGTTGTAGTGTTCCGGTGTGATGAAAAGTGCCCGCCCGAACAGTGCGTGCCAGGCGTACTCTGTGGTGACCTCGATCGGTAAATAGTGTTCCGGATCCGCACCTACATGGAGGTTTGACACGAAGTTCTCGCGGTCTTCGAGATGCAGCTGCACGCGATCCCACAGGGCATCGAACGCATCCGGGCTGATTGGCTGATTGACCTCACCCCAGTCGATGGCTTCAGCCGTGGAGGGTTCCTCCACAATGAAACGATCTTTCGGTGAGCGGCCGGTACGGGCGCCGGTCTGGACCACGATTGCGCCGTTGTCGGCGAACTGTCCTTCGCCGCGCAATACGGCCAGTTCGGCGAGTACCGTCGCGGAGAGATCAACATAAGTAGTTTTCTTCGACGTAGAGTCGATATCGACGGCCATGATAATAATTGTTCGCACCTTCCCCAGGTAACCGCAAATTATGCCAGAGCAATCTGGATTTCCATACGGTCATTTGTAAGCCGCTGAAACCCTTCACGGCCGCGGCCTGCAAGACGCCCGTTCTGCAGGATCTCGGTATTTCCGGCGCTGTGAGTCGACTTCATCGGGTCAGTATGCCTCTACTTCAGGAGCCGTCTTCTCATGTTTCATGAGGCGTCTTCTCATGTTTCATGAGGCGTCTTCTCATGTTTCATG
>SMUX01268941.1_pt1 | contig 11880 bp, 9 predicted proteins | sample 2456431 | NCBI WGS metagenome assembly SMUX01 (sample SAMN11095930, study PRJNA526329) | marine sediment metagenome | biome: Marine sediment; feature: Surficial sediment; material: Deep marine sediment; isolation source: Hadal surficial sediment | place: Pacific Ocean | collected 2014-11 | depth 0-1... | reverse complement strand
TTTCATTCATGTTCGCATCCAGATATCCTGTTTACGTGGCGAAGCTTCCATAAAATGCGTGATTTCGCGTGATAGGTAACTTCAGCGGTCAAGGCTAACAGATTATCTAGCCTCAACCGGCCAATTATCGAGCGAGGAACTTCCTTAGCTTCGCCAACAATCCCTCATCGAGGGCGCCTGACGCGGCCCAGTGGTCGATCAATTCTGAGAAGGTAAACACCGAGTGCAGCTCGAGGCCTGCCTCTGATAGAGCCTTATGCCCGCCCGCCTCCCGGTCGATCAAGACCACTACATCCCGCACTTTCAAGCCCACGGCCGTAAGTTTGTCGACCGCTTCGAGCTTGCTGCCCGCGCTCGTGACCAGGTCGTCGATGATCACCACAGCTTCGCCGGGGTGAAACCCGCCCTCGACCATCGCCCCGGTCCCATACTCCTTTGCTTCCTTCCGAGGATAGATCAATGGCTGGCCCAGCCGAAGCGCAATTGCGGTCGCAATTGGCAAGCCGGCGTACGGTACCGCCGCCAGGCGGTCGAAGGTCAGCTTTTCCAAAATCGGCGCAAAGGCATCTGCGACTCGAGAAAGCAATTCGGGATGCCCCGTGAGCAGGCGAAGATCGAAATAGATCGGAGATCGGTCGCCAGACTTCAATTCGAAGTCGCCAAACTTGACGCATCCGGCATCCAGGAGCGCATCTGCTAGATCCGGAGAGATGTGTGTGGTGGGCTCAGAAGATTCACCATCGGCCTTGGCAGGCGATGCTGATTTTTTGGGTCGTTTTGGGGGAAATGTAGAAGAGGCTCGAATGTGATTGATGCTGTCTTTGAAGCGCCTCGCAACCTCCCTCGGATCCGAGGCAGCAGCAAGGCTGCGTGAGATTGGAATCAGCATGCCCAGCCCGTCCGCCCACAGTCCGGCCTCCAGCGCCGCCTTTGGGTCTGCACCTTGGGGTCCCACACCCGGCGCAAGGATCCAGAGATCGGGCACGGCCTCCCGAACCTGAGCGATGGCGACCGGATCTGTGGCGCCGACTACCAGGCCCACGTTGTTCCGCTCGTTCCACTGCTCCGCCAATCGAGCCACGCTCAGGTAAACAGGCTCGTCGGGTCCCCCAAGCATTTGGACGTTGTCCGAGTCGGGATTGGAGGTCTTGCACAGCAGGAAGGCTCCGCGCGCGGGATCTTCCAGGAAGGGCTCAATCGAATCATGCCCCAAGTAAGGACTCACAGTCACCGCGTCAGCCCTTAGCTGCTGGAAGACAGCCCGCGCATAGTAGCGCGAAGTCGAAGAAATATCGCCTCGCTTGGCGTCCAGGATCACCGGAATTTGGTCCGGCACGGCCGCGATCACATCCCCAAGCGCGGCCCAGCCTGGCGCGCCGAAGACTTCGAAAAAGGCGCTGTTTGGCTTAAATGCACAGGCCAAATCGGCCGTAGCCTCAATAAGCTTCAGGCAGAAATCACGGGCGGAAGCTGCCGAAGGTGTCGCCAGGAATTCGGAGTGCGGATCCAGTCCAACACAAAGCAGCGACCCAACGGTTTGGATACGGTCTGTTATTCGTCCGAAAAACGACTCGTGGCCCACCATCGAGATTACATAAGTGGTCGGGAGGGCGGGCGATGTAGTCGGCTGATTTTTTGGAAGGAGGACATTGTGAATGGCCGCCTACGCCTTGCCGAGCACCATTGCCAGGAGCGCCATGCGAACATACAGCCCGTATTCCATCTGCCGGAAATAGGCCGCGCGCGGGTCGTCGTCGACCTCCATGCTGATCTCTCCCACCCGTGGGAACGGGTGCATGACGATCATTTCGTCCTTCGCCGCTTCCATAGTCTCCGGAGTGATCACGTAGGCACCTTTCACCGCCTCGTAGTCATCCAAATCGTCAAAACGCTCTTTCTGCACCCGAGTGACATAGAGCACATCCGTTTCTGGCAGTATCGGGGCAAGGGTCGTGTGAGCCCGCTGCTGCATCCCTTCACGGGTCAGTTCGGTCAGCAATTCAGGCGGCATACCCAGGATTTCGGGCGAAACGTAGTTAATGTGAACATCGAACAACGACAGCAAGCGGGATAGAGAGTGAACTGTGCGCCCGTACTTGAGGTCGCCCAACATGGTCACAGTCAATCCATCGACGCTACCCAGCTCCTCCTGAATTGTGAAGAGATCGAGCAGCGCTTGAGTGGGATGCTCGCCAATCCCGTCTCCGGCGTTGATGATCGGCTTCGAGGTGTACTGCGCAGCCAGCTTGGCGGAGCCGACCTCCGGATGACGCAGCACGATCACGTCCGCGTAGGTCTGCAGCGTGCGGACGGTATCCGGAAGCGATTCCCCTTTTGCCACGGAAGAATAGGTGACCTCATTGATAGGAATTACACTGCCCCCCAGCCGCTCCATCGCGGCAAGAAAGGAGGACGATGTTCGCGTGGATGGTTCATAGAAAAGATTCGCCAGGATCTTCCCTTTGAGCAGATCGAAGGTGCCGATCCGTTCCACCATGGAGCGCATCTCTTTCGCTACACCAAAGATGTACTCCAAATCATCTCTTCGGAATTGCAGCACAGAGAGAATATCCATTCCGTAGAAGGGCGCGTCCTGTCGGTCTCCAAAGGGGAGATGTGGGCTTCTGGTCCGGCGCTCGGTAGCGGGTATGAATGTAGCCATAGGTGCCTCCTTTAGGCAGGTACAGGTGTAGAGATCACATCACGACCAAATCCGGGCGGCGCTTGCGCCTCCCCATCCTCGTAGGCCAGTTGACCGCGCAAAACCACACGGCGAACACGCCCCTTCAATTTCATTCCCTCGAACGGACTCCATCCGCAGCGGCTGTGAAGCTCAACTCCTCGCACTTCCCAGACACGATCCTCGTCCACCTCGATGCGCGTGCCTTGCTGAGGCGGCAGATCATAAATGCGTTGTGGATGGGTGTGCATCCGGAGAACGAGGTCGTCCATAGTAAGCCGGCCCTCGCGAACCGCTCCCAACATCAGGCTCAGTGCGGTTTCGAGGCCCGGGAATCCGGGCGGCGTATGCTCGCCATTTTTTTCGGCCAGTGTGTGCGGAGCATGGTCGGTCGCGATGCAGTCGATGACATCCAACGACTCCCAGAGGGCGGCAACATCCTCTGGCGTCGCCAGGCGTGGACGTACCTCACTCCTCCCCTGCCCCAGGGTGGGGATATCTTCCGCAGATAGAAAGAGGTGATGGGGCGTGACCTCACAGGTCACCTGGGTGCCGCGCTCCTTGGCCATACGAATGAGCTGAATGTCAGCTGCTGTACTGACGTGACAAATGTGCACGCGGCGCTCATACAGGTGGGAGAACGCTAAGATCACCGCCAGGCTGTGGCCTTCGGCATGGCATGTGATCGGCCGCGATCCGGGCCAGCGCTTGAAGTGTTCGATGAGCGCCGGGAGCGACTGCATGCGTAGCTCACCGAAGGTTTGATCCATGTAGACCTTGAGGCCACAAGCTTGAGCTCCTAGCTCAGACCCAATTGCCACATTTGCCTCCCCCGCGCCCAGAAACAAACCGTAGTCGCAGCGGGCATTGCTCCTTGCGGCAGCCTGTGCCCTTCCGAAACTTGAAGCGTCTGTCAGAGGAGGATCAGTGTTGGGCATGGCCAACACCGTCGTAAAGCCTCCTGCGAGCGCCGCAGCAGTTCCGGAGTCGAAGTCCTCCTTGTGGGTCTGACCCGGTTCGCGCAGGTGGACGTGTGAGTCGATCAACCCCGGCAGTTCAAGCAACGGTCGTGCAACCTCGAACGGGGATGTTTTCCTCGGCGCGTCGGTGGTGAGGAGGCAAGAAAAAAGAGCCTTGCGGCTCCTTTTGGGTGAGAAGGAAAGACGCCTGCCTGGAGGCTAATGCCTCGGAACAGGCGACGTGCGTGCTTAATTCCACTCCCATCAATTAACCTGAGGAATTGTAGGCCATGTCGTCAGCGTGTCAAGTCTGACTGAGGGCAGTCATATCGACCGCTTGTGCAAGATTGCATCAGCAGCAGAGTATGCGGAAAGTCTAAATGAGCCCAGATTGTCTTCATCCAGGAGAATTCGCGGATTCTCGTCGCTCGAACTTCCTTCTACAAGGGCAACCCAAAGGACCTGCTTTCGCAGGCCCTTTGCGGTGATGCAAGATTGGACGGGCTAGATTGGACTTAATCCAATCCCTCTTCGGGAATGATCAGCCAGAGCACGATATAAGGGATCAGCCCTGGTAATCCGCCTGGAATTCCCAGTATTACAAATACAATGCGGAACCACAACGGCCTGAGCCCAAAGAACTCTCCCAGTCCGCCGCACACTCCGCCAAGTACTCTATCGCTCCGCGAGCGACGGAGCGGTGCTCGTGCTTCACTCATTCTTCACTCTCCATTGATTGAATCCGGTTCGGAGCCCTCAATGAGACCTCCACCCCTATTAACGTAGGCAATCGAAGGAAAGTCGCGACTCTCCCAGGCAGGCTCACCCGCCCTGAAATCGGAAGCAGATACTCAGATGATCGTCCACCATTCCCACCGCCTGCATGAATGCGTAACAAATCGTGCCACCCACAAACTTAAACCCGTGGGCTTTCAGATCGGCCGACATCGCGTCTGATTCAGGACTCGTGCTGGGTAGGTTCTCTAAATCGCTACGCGGTTTGGCACGCAATGTCTTGTGACCGGTGAAGCCCCAGAGGTATTTGTCGAACGAACCGAATTCCTCCTGAATTTCCAGCACACTTTGGGCGTTGTTGATGGCGGCATCGATCTTTTGCCGATTGCGTACGATCCCGGCGTCCCCCAGCAGTCGCTCTCGATCCGCCTCCCCGAATTTTGAAACTTTCTTCAGATCGAACCGGGCAAAAGCTGCTCGGAAATTATCCCGCTTGTGTAGGATGGTTCGCCAGGAGAGGCCGGCCTGGAAGCTGTCGAGCGTCAACTTCTCGAAGAGTTTACGATCGTCATGCTCTGGCCTACCCCACTCATTGTCATGATAGGCCTCCATCAAGGCATCTCCATCTCCCCAACAGCGGATTATCTTTTCGCTCAAGTTCCCCTCTCTCTTAACCTTAATTCTGCTACTCAGTGCATCAATTGTCTTCCAGCAGCGCCACTGTCACCCCTTCGCCCCCTTCATAGGGCTCGCCCGGACGGAATGAAGAGACGTACCGGCTGCGCCTCAGTTCTTCACGGACCGCCCTGCGCAGCGTGCCCGAGCCTTTGCCGTGCACGATCCGCAGCGATGGCAGCCCCGCCAGGTAAGCGGCGTCTAATCTACGCTCCAGCGCCTCGAGCGCGTCGTCCACGGTCTGTCCCCGTACGTAGAGTTCCATCGGCGGGGCCTCGGCCACGCCCGGCACTCCGACTGCGTCGCTTGTTTCCGGATCTCGAGCCGGGAGTTCGACCGGCGGCCCCAACTCCGATAGGCGGGCCTGTACCCTGAGTCTGCCGACCTGAACTTCAGCCTTGCGGCCCTTGATGGCGGTTACGACTCCGTCTGTGTCAATCGTGCGAAGATGGACGTAATCCCCCACCTTCAGATCCTCCAACTCCTCAAATTCGTCATCCAGCTCGACTTCTGTCGGGTCCAGATCGCTTTCGACCTCTTCGAGCTCCTGCTCGATTTCACGCACGGGCTCGAGCGCTTTGCCGGCCGCCGCCAACTTCAATCGAAGCCGATCCACTTCTTTGGAGAGTTCTTCCGTCTGGGCCAGGGCATCCTGGCGGGCAGCCTCAATGATCTCCGCCCGCTCCCGTTCGATACCCTCCAACCGGCCGCGTAGTTCGTCTCGTAGCACTTTGGATTCCGAGCTGGCCGCTTCGGCCGCGGTTCGGGCTTCCACAGCTTCATCGCGCTGGCTCCGGATCTCCTCTAGCAGACTGTCCTCTTGCTGATCTTCCAAAGAAATTCGAGCACGAGCCTTATCAATAAGGTCCGAATCAAGGCCAATACGTTCCGCGATCGCCAACGCGTTTGATCGACCCGGCAGGCCGATGCTCAAACGATAGGTGGGCCGGAGGCTCTCAAGATCAAACTCCACGCTCGCATTTCGCACCCCGGCCTTCTGATGTGCATACAGTTTCAACTCAGGGAAGTGGGTAGCGACGAGAGTCACCGCACCCCGTTCAACAAATTCTGCTAGCAGCGCTTGAGCCAGCGCGGCGCCCTCTCCGGGATCGGTGCCGGCGCCCAACTCATCGAGTAACACCAATGAGCCATCATCAGCCGCACCTAGAATGCGCACGATGTTGGAAATGTGGGAAGAGAAGGTGGAGAGAGATTGCTCCAGCGATTGCTCATCTCCTATATCTGCAAAGATCGTACGGAACATGCTGAGCCGTGCGCCTGATGCTGCGGGGACGTGCAGGCCGCACTGCGCCATGGCAGCTAGCAACCCCGCAGTCTTTAGCGTGACGGTCTTTCCTCCGGTGTTCGGGCCGGTGATCACCAGGGCTCGGACCTCTGGCTCCAGGATCAAATCGATGGGCACTACCTTCGTTGGATCCAGGAGAGGGTGCCGAGCGCCTTCGAGCCGCATCCTCGATCCTTTGCCATTGAGATCGCGCAGCTCCGGTTCGGCGGCTTCGAGCTCCTCGCCGTAACGCGCCTTCGCAAAGGCCAGATCCAGCCTGGCCAGCGCTGCCACGGAAATGACAATTTCGTCGCTCTTTTCCCCGACCGACGCCGATAGCTTGGCAAGGATGCGTCTAACCTCCGCCCGCTCTTCCAGTTCGAGCTCCCGAACCTGATTGTTGAGCTGGACTACCGGCAGCGGTTCAACGAACAGCGTCGCGCCAGAGGTGGACTGATCATGGATCACCGCCTCCATCTTTCCCCTGAACTCTGACTTTAGCGGGATGACGGAGCGGCCTTCGCGCTGCGTAACGATCGGCTCCTGAAGCATGGGAACCACTTTGGGGTCGCTCACTATGCTCTCTAGTTTCTTGGTAACCCGTTCGCGCGCGCTGCGCAGGTTGCGGCGCACGGCGCCTAACTTCTTGGAAGCCGAATCTCGAACCTGACCGTGGTCGTCAATGGTTCGGGATACGGATTCAATTAGCGCGGTTTCCTCGCTCAGGTCGGCCGCGATCCGGCTCAGAACAGGGTAGGTACCTACCTCCTTCTTGAACCGGCGGGCAAGTGTGCGCGCCGATATCAAGGTGGCCTGGATGTCCAGCAGCTCCTGCGGGTCTAGAACCGATCCACGTGCAGCCGCTTCCACCTTCGACCGAACATCCCGCGCTCCACCTACCGTCAATTTTCCCTCGCCGTCAAGCAGCTGGCGCGCCTCAGTCGTCTCTGCTTGCAGCTGCTGTGCGATTTCCAGGTAGGTGGTAGGCGAAAGATCCAGTGCGAGCTCGCGCGAAGCAGAGAAGTCGGTTAACTGCGCTAACCGCTCCAAAACATGTGGAAGTTCAAGGGTCCGAAGGTCTTTTGGGTCCATGTTCGCGCGAGTGTAACATCTCAGAGCAGCGCCAATCCGTCGTCAAGAGTGGGGTATGCAAGGTCGTGCAGCAGGTCTTCTTTCATGCGAGTTGTGTCGCCGACGTGGGAAATCATGCCGATGCGGATAAAGTCTCTATGGAGAGGTGAGGGCTTTCCGGCAACGAGGGCGAAGGCCTCAATAACGGTCGCCGCGAAGTAGAAAGTCCAGCCTGGCAATCGAAAGGGCTTTGGGGTTTTCCAGTGATCCGCAAAGCGATCCAATCCATCTTGGATCGTTAGCGGGAGATCGTCCCCAAGCTGATAGATTCCGTTGACCTTCTCGCTCTCGATGGCGGCCCGCATGCATGTCAGGAAATCGGGAAGCGCTAGCCAGTGATACCAGGTAGGTTTGCGCCAGATCGGGAGCATGCGCCGCTTCATCAGCCAGCGCGCTGCCTCCAACATCAGCACGCCCTCTCCATAGAGGGTCCCAGAACGCAGGATCACAGGGGTCATTTCGCTGCCTTCGCTTTGCGTGAGGATTTCGCGCTCTGCCTGAAGCCTGGTTTGAGCGTGAACAGAAGCTGGGATCCTGTTCAAGCGACCTGATGCTGGGTGTTCGGGTGTGGTATCTCCTTCAACATGTGGAAAGCTGACCAGTACGAACTTCCCTACTCTTGCTTCCAATGCCTGCTCCAGCAGGTTCTTCACAAATACGACATTCGTTAGATGAAGAAAGCGCGACGGTCTAGGTTCAAACAAGACGCCGGCAAAGTGCACGATGCAGTCGACTTCCTTGCAGACACCTGCCAGGCTTGACGGGTCGCCTAGGTCAGCCCGAATCACTTCTACATTGCTCGCCGCTCGAAGTTCCGTGCCAACATCGGTTCGATGGATCATCAGTCGCAGCTGATGAGGGGAGTCAAGCAGGAAACGTGCAAGAAAGCCGCCCAGATTTCCTGCTGCGCCAGTTATCAGAATTCGCATATGCCTCCCAAATAAAAAAACCGGCGAGCCTTTCGACTCACCCGTCCCTTGAAGCGATAAGCGCCCTATTCGCCTAGGTCGACCAACTCCGACAAGGTAACGACTTGGTAGCCCCGCTCAATGAGTTTGGGCAGCACTCGGTTGAGCGTATCGGCGGTTCGCTCGCCGCGCCATCGGTGATCGTGGAGAACGATGACATCTCCCGGCCTGATACGCCATAAGATAAATTCGGAGGCGAACCAGGAAGAGGGGATGAGATGATCGAACGGATACACAGAACCGAGCGCCATTCGATAGCCGCGAGATTCCGCGGTATCGATCATGTTGGCCGTGAACCAACCGGACCCGGGTCTTACCCATCGTATGTCGTCGAACTGGGAAAGGGTTGTGTCGGCCGCGCCCAGATCCGCAGCAAATCCTTCGCGGCCCAATGTAATGCTGGGCTCCTCGTTCGTCATGTGATTGCCCAGCTCGTGCCCTTCCTCGATCATCCGCTCCAACAGTTGCTCATTGCCTGGAACCCGCTCTGTTATCACAAAGAAGGTTGCGGACGCCCCGTATTCACTGAGCAAATCGAGAATAGCCGGAGTAGTTGATGCGTCTGGGCCATCATCAATTGTGAGAGCCACAATGGGCTCCTCGGTCTGAACGGAATAAGTCACGCGCTTCGACAAGGATTCAAATAGCCAGTCGGGTTGAATCAGGAGCAACGCGAGCAGTAGTAGCGCAATGGCTGCAAAAATCCGTCCCTTGCTGATGGCTGGCCTCCTCCTTTATGCACGTTCTTCCACTAACATTCTTCGCAGCACCTTTCCTACGAACGACTTCGGCAGGTCCTCCCGAAATTCGATCTCCCAGGGCACCGCGTAAGGCTCCAGGCGACGACGACACATTTCCAACAGCTCGTCTTCCGAGAGATCGGATCCTGGCTTGGGTACGACAAAGGCTTTCACATGTTGATCCCCGTTCTCGGCAGTGATTCCGACAACCGCTACTTCCATAACCTTTCCATTTTCGTACAGTACTTCCTCCACGTCGCGTGGGTAGACACTGTATTCCCCGGCCATAATCGTGTCTCGTACCCGGCTGATGATGGTGAAGAAACCGTCTGTATCCATCACTGCCACATCGCCGGTATGGAGCCAGCCGTCGCGCAATGCCGACTCCCCGCCCACGTCGCCGCCAAGATAGCCCTGCATAACCTGTGGGCCTTTGACCACCAATTCGCCAATGCTGCCGGGGGGCAAATCGGAGTGGGAGATCAGGTCGACGATCTTAGCCTCTGTGTTTGGGAGCGGCACGCCGATGGAGCCTTCCTTCTCCGATGAGTCGAAGGGAAGTGCGTGCGTAGCCGGAGAGGCCTCCGTTAATCCGTATCCCTCTACCAATCGACCATGGGTGAGCTTCTCGAACTTCTCCTGAACTTCTACTGGCAACGGTGCCGCGCCGCTGATACAGAAACGGATCGCCCCCAGGCCGTAGGATCGGACGTTTGGAGCATTATTCAGCGCCATATAGATAGAAGGCACGCCCGGGAACAGCGTGGGTTTGTACTCTTTGATGTGATCCAGTACCTGCTGTAGCTCGAAGACCGGCAGCAGCACCATGGTGGCGCCCACCGCGATTGGCAGGTTCATGGCGGCAGTCATTGCATAGCTGTGAGAAAACGGGAGCACACATAGAAAGGTCTCCCGCCCGGTCCCCATTCCGGGAACCCAGTGACGCAGCTGAAGGGCGTTAGCAACCAGATTCGAATGGCTGAGCTGCACTCCCTTTGGCTCGTCCGTCGTCCCGCTCGTAAATAAGATTACCGCTGCATTTTCCCCGGTAACCTCCACGTCGGGCGCTTCGCGGGAGGCATCCATCATCAACGTTTCCATGTTGCGTGCGTTGGGAGCACTTGAAACATCCTGACCGAGTCCAGCCGTTTGCCAGCGTGCCATGAGCTGCTGATAGACGCGCTTCGATACCGCATGTCGAATATCCGTCAAGACGACGATCAATTGCTCTCCCGCGGCATTCGCCAGTTCGGCGAATTCAGAGAGGGTAACCAAGACCCTGGCCTCCGCTAGCTCAAGTTGGGCCGCGATCTGCTGCGCGTTGGCCTCCGGATTAGCCAGGACCACGACCGCCCCAATTTTCAACACCGCATAATAGGCAATGATCATCTGCGGCATATTTGGCAAGACGATCATGACCCGGTCTCCGGGTCCGACACCGAGTCCGTGTAGTGCATGCGCAAACTGGTTCACGCGCCGGTTGAGCTGTTTGTAGGTGAGACGAGAACCGTAAAACAAGGTCGCGGTGCGGTTCGGCATCCAGTCCGCGGTGGTCTCCAAGAATCGATTGATTGATTGGCGCGGGATCGGTATGGTCTGAGGAACGTGCTCGTCGTAGCTTTTTAGCCACGGCCGATCGGCCCCATACCCGGATTTTGCTGCCTGATCTCTCCAGGTAAAGCGTCGCTCCCCCTCTCCGATGAAACGTTCGATGGCGCGATTCACCGCCGCGTGCCGTTCCAGCTGCACCTTGTGTTTCGACGCCCCAACGTCTACGATTTCTGCCCCAGGGATCGCTTCTCCGACCCCTTCAAAGACGCGGCGCGGGAAGTACCGATCTCGCTCCCCCATGATCACCATGGTCGGAGTGGAGATCTCTCCCAGCATTTCCCACCCATTCCACTGCTTCATGTTGTTGAGCAGCATGCGCTTCATCACATGCACTTCGGCATTCCAGCGCGGACGATATCGCCAGAAGGGGATCATGGCCGCGGTCGGAACACGCGAAAGAAGCGCTGTGGCCCGTGGCAGCGGGTATTCTCCCGCAGTGGCGATCAGGATAAGTTTCTCGAGCCGCTCCGGATGGGTCCTGGCAAACTCCACGCAGATAGAGCCACCGAAGGAGTGGCCGACCAATATGAACTGCTCGGGGAGCTTGAGCGTGTCGGCAATGTTGAGGATGTCGTCGACCAACTCGGGCATCGTGTACTGGGTATAGGGCGCGTCGCTCTGCCCGTGCCCACGCAGGTCAGCCGAAATTACCCGATAATCACGCGAGAAGGTGTTGAGCTGGTGTTCCCAGGTCTCCGCAACACCTGCGTACCCATGAACGAAGACGATCGTCCGCTCGACACCCTCCGGCCACAGGTCGATGACGCTCAGGAACGAATCCGAAACTCCCCGAATCGGGACATTGACCCGGTAGAGGTTGAAATCTACCTGGATTGCACTGCGCTTGAAGCCGCGGATTTTGCGTTTCATGAGGCTATTCTACATTGGGCGCGTGGGTCGAAGGGGAGGACAGATTTCTAAGCGGTAGCGCCCGAGTAATCTTTCAAACCGCGAAACCAGAACCACCGTGAGGCGCCCAGAGCCAGCACCGTAACAAACAGCGCCAGGACCAATATGGGTACGGTGAGCCGGTCGGTGAGGGCCTGCGCCGGGACCGTGACTGCAAAGGTCACCGGCACGATGAAGGTCAGTCCAA
>SMUX01254821.1_pt1 | contig 11896 bp, 11 predicted proteins | sample 2456431 | NCBI WGS metagenome assembly SMUX01 (sample SAMN11095930, study PRJNA526329) | marine sediment metagenome | biome: Marine sediment; feature: Surficial sediment; material: Deep marine sediment; isolation source: Hadal surficial sediment | place: Pacific Ocean | collected 2014-11 | depth... | reverse complement strand
GGCCAGCCCCGATAGTGGAGCGTCATCGACGTGGAGATGATCTTCCCCCCGCCCTGCTCCTTCATGATGGGGTGGACCGCCTGGCATCCGTAAAACGTCCCATACAGATCGGTTTCGACGACGGCCCTCCACCCGTTGGGGGATAAATCGGCAGAAGGGGCGTAGAAGTTCCCGGCGGCGTTGTTGACCAGGATGTCCAAACGACCCAACTGCTCCGTCGTTTGCTCCACCATGGCGCGTACGGATTCTTGGTCACGGACGTTGACCTGAATGGCGATCGCTCTGCCGCCGGTCGCCTCCGCCGTGTGGCGTACGGTGACGACGGCTGGCTCCAGGTGTTCCGGTTTGCGGCTGGCGATGGCAACGTCCGCGCCGTAACGGGCCAGCTCGATGGCGATGCCCAAGCCGATTCCCGTGCCTCCCCCGGTAATGAGAGCCACCTGTCCCTTGAGGAGATCCTGTTGAAAAATCATGCGAGGTTCAAGTTGCTCAGGCCCGCTTCAGGTGGTTGGGTCGATCTGAATTCGGCAAAACCGAGTCATCGGGCCACCCAAAGTCGGTTGGATTCATGACGCTACGAGCGGGCATCCCGTGCCGGGCGTGGGCTTGCACCCGCTAAGCCACGATGACGCCGCCGCAGCTCGACCCTGCGCCCGCCGTGCATCCGAAACAGTGGGAACCAATGACGATCTTCCGATTACGGATCTTCTCGAGATCGAAGTCGAATATCGACTCGGGCAGGCCGGGCCCCAAGCCGAGTTCGAGCATCTGGTTGAAGTCGCAGTCGTAGAGCCTTCCGTCCCAACCCACCGACAGGGTGTTACGACACATTACGCCCTGTGCGGCCCCCGGGTTGAACGCGTCGAGCAGGCGTGCCATGTACCCCTCGAGATTGTTTGTTTCCTGAAGCCAGTCGAGGAACCGGGAGATCGGCATGTTCGTGATCGTAAACAGGTTGTTGAACAGGATGCCATAACGCCGCTCGAGTTCACGTTTCCACTGAAGCTCCAAACTTGCTTGGTTGCCAGGCAGGAAGGCTCCCACCGGATTCGTCACGAGATTGAGCACCAGCCCGCTTCCTGGCATACCGTATCCAACCGCGTTCAATCTGGTCAAGGCTTCGATCGACTCCTTGAATACCCCGGCCCCGCGCTGCACGTCGGTTTGTTTCTCGCGGTAGTAGGGAAGCGAGCCGATAACCTCGACCTTGTGTTTGGCGAAGAATTCCGGCAGGTGGGCGTAATTCGGAAGCAGGAGGATTGTGAGGTTACATCGATCCATCACGTCCTTGCCCATAGCCGCCACCTGCTCGACTAACTCGCAAAAGTCGGGATGCAGCTCGGGCGCGCCGCCGGTGATATCTACCCTGGGGATGTCGCTGTTGGCGAGCACGGCCAAACATTCGTCGAGCACTTCTCGGGGCATCACCTCGGTGCGGTCCGGTCCGGCGTCCACATGGCAGTGGCGGCAGGTCTGGTTGCACTTCTTTCCGAGATTGATCTGAAAGATCTCGATATCGGTGGCCGTGAGCGGGAACAGATCGGCGCCCCGGAGGCATTCCGCTAATGAGCGGCGCAGCGGCACCGGCGCGAGTGTTGCCCGTTGGTCGGCGGCGCTGGCCAAGGGTGCGCGTCGCTTGTGCAGCGTCGGGAGAATACGTCCCACGCTACATTCCCAACTGCCTCGTCTTGTTCCGCATCTGAATTCCGTGAACCAATGACGCACCTCCGCGAATGGCGGCTGCAACATGCACCGCTTCAGTCATCTGTTCCGGATCCGCGCCGTTCTCGAGGCAGGCCTCCGAATACGCATCGATACAATAGGGACACTGAACGGCGTGCGCCACGCCCAGCGCAATGAGCGCCTTTTCGCGTTCGGTGAGCGCTCCCTCCGCAAACACCGCCGTGTACCACCCGTTGAACTTTTCCCACAGGTGGCCGGCTTCCTCGCCCATCTCCGAGAATCTGCCGAGGTCCGCCGCGTTATAATAGTGGTCCGTCATCGTGACTCCGACTGGAAGAGGGGATGAACCCAGGTAAACGTCGTCCTTGGGGGATAAGTTCCACATGGTACCACGGCCCTGCCCAGGGGGGAAGGGTCCTGGGGTGCGGTAGCACGGACTTGGCGCGTGAGCGATCTAGGTGACAGATTGGCCCATGCGCATCAACCAGATCTACGATCTCCTTGCACCGATTTACCGGCGCGTCGTGCCGCCGATGTACGACCTCGCGACGTCGCGTGCCGCCCAGCGGCTGTCTGCCGGGGCGCCTACGACAGTACTCGAGGTCGGCGTGGGACCGGGCCATCTGCTAGCGGCGGTAGGTAAGAGGAATCCGGATGCGCGTGCCGTCGGTGTGGACATCTCTGGACGAATGCTGGAGGCGTCCCGCGCCGAACTCGAGAGAAGCGGCACACCGGCAGATCTAGTACGGGCCGACGCGACGAAGCTGCCGTTCAGAGATCGAGCGTTCGAAGGTGTGGTGGCTTTTTTTCTCTTGGATCTGTTCTGGAAGGAAAAGATCCCCGATGCCCTACGGGAAATGCACCGGGTGCTCGCTCCCGGTGGTCGCATCGTGGTCGCAAGTTTGCAGTTCTCCAATCCGGTGATCAAACGAGCTTGGATGCTGACTCACCGGTTCATGCCCGATGTGTTCGCCGCCCTTCGTCCCTTGGATTTCAAGGATTTGCTGGAAAACACCGGGCTGCGGGTTCTGCAAGACGAAGTCATTGCGCAGGCAGCGGGCACGCGGCTCCTCACACTGGTCAAAGTACGGGCGTAGGCCCGCCGCTCTCAGGGGTTGGTGGGGCGAATATCCAACTCCGAAACGAGTGCTCGTGGAGGGAGTGCTAAAGCGGCGACGACGGACTCGGCCACGTCCTCCGGCTGCAGTACCTTGTCCGCATTCGTCAATTCGACCCCCGCCTTGTCGAAAAACGATGTCTCGACCGATCCCGGGCACACAGCGATCACCCGAATATTCGACTTCCGGACCTCTAGCATCAACGATCGGGAGAATCCCAAGACCGCGTGTTTCACCCCCTGACGTTCACCGCGAGGGTCTCGTCGATCTGTTGGGTCGTCAGCTCGGTGAATGGCCCCAAGTGGCCGACACCGGCGTTGTTGATCAGGACCCGCACCTGCCCGCAGGTTTTGTCCACCTGGGCGGCAAAGTCGGTCACACTGGTCTCGTCGCTCACGTCGCACGCGGCGCCCCACGCATCCACACCGTGTGATTTGAGATCGTCGACAGTTGTGTTGGACGCGCTCGGCCGTGCGGGCGCACAGGGCGAGACGAGCGCCCCTCTCGCCGAGCGCCCCGGCGATGGCGCGCCCGATTCCTTCGGTGGCGCCGGTGACGACGCACAACGATCCGTTGATGGTCATGGCGAAATAAAGTACCGGCCGCAGCCGGGTGCGACAGGCCTCGGAGACCGGCCGGCCGTCAGGCCGCCATGGCGCCTACCCAGCGGCGAACAGATCGCGGAGGTCGCTAGGTCGCAGCCGCCCTCGGTGTCGATCGGCCCCGCCAGATTGACAAGGCGCCGATCCACCGCGCATCTTGACGGCCCCCCAAAAAAGGAGGTTTTGGCGTGCGCGTATATACAGGAGATGCAATCCGGAACGTGGCCGTCGTCGGCCACGGCGCAAGTGGCAAGACTTCTCTGATCGATGCCCTTGCGTTTGTTTCCGGAAGCAGCAAGCGACACGGCTCCGTTCCCGATGGAACCGCCCTCACCGACTACACTCCCGACGAAATCGATCGGCAATACTCCATCAACCTTGCGTTGGCGCATGTCGAATGGCAGCAGACCAAGATCAATCTGATCGATACACCGGGGTATCTCGATTTCCTCGGTGACGCCATTGCAGGCTTGTATGCCGCTGACGTCGCTCTGGTGGTGGTGAGCGCCACTTCCGGTGTCGAGGTCGGAACGGAAAAAGTGTGGGAGTTCGCCGCCGAGAGGAACATGCCACGCATGTTGTTCGTCTCTTTGATGGACAAGGAACATGCGAACTTCGAAAAAGTATTCGCGGACATTCGAGACCGCATTACACCCAAAGTTGTGCCAATCGAGGTCCCTGTGGGCGAAGGGCCGGAATTCCACGGGATCATCAATTTGTTTTCGAAAAAGTGCCACATGTACAAAAAGGGCACAAAGACGGGGGAGTTCGAGGAAGTCGACATCCCGTCGGAATACCAAGAAATCTTCGAAAAGTATTCCGAGGTGCTGACGGAGAACGTGGCGGAGGTGGATGACGAGTTGATCGAGCGGTACCTGGAAGGCGAAGAGATAAGCTCGGCGGAAGCGTTGGCGGCAGCCAAAAAAGGTATGGCGGCCGGCCAAATATACCCCCTGTTATGTGGCTCGGCGACGCTGACGTATGGGATCCGCGCGTTACTGAACAAACTGAAGGAACTCGTACCGGCTCCCACGGAGCTTCAGCCGAGGATGGGGCAGGTGTGGGGCAGCGCCGAGGAGGTGGAGGTAGTGCCGACAGATGACGGCCCGTTCGTCGCGCAAGTATTCAAGACCATCTCCGAGCCTCACGTCGGTGACGTAAGCCTGTTCCGGGTGTGGTCCGGGACCGTGCAGAACGGGGCCGAGGAGCTGAACGGTCCGCGCGAAACCACGGAGAAGCTCAATCACCTCTCTGTTGCGCAAGGCAAGGATCGCGAGGAGATCGCCGAGCTACATGCAGGTGACATCGGCGTGGTGGCTAAGCTCAAGAACACGCACACCAACGACACCCTCTCGTCGGTCGACTCGCCGACGGTGTTGCCGAAGATTCCGTTCCCCGGACCGCTGATCGTCATGGCCATGGAGGTGTCGCAACGGGGCCAGGAAGACAAGCTGGTGATGGGACTCCAGAAACTGCACGAAGAAGACCCCACCTTCCAACACGAGTACGACTCCGAATTGCGCCAGACGATCGTGCGGGGGCGTGGTGAGCGCCACTTGGAGGTGATCGTCGGGCGGTTGGAGCGGAAGTTCGGTGTCAAGGCGCAATTGACCAGGCCGGGAATCGCCTACCGGGAAACTCTTGCGGGCAAGGGGGAGGGGCAAGGGAAGCACAAGAAACAGAGCGGTGGGCGCGGCCAATATGGGGATTGCTGGGTTCGCATCGCGCCACTCCCAAGTGGGCAGGGCTACGAATTCCACAACAAGATCGTGGGTGGCGTGATCCCGGGAAAATATGTTCCGGCTGTCGACAAGGGTATCCAGGAGGCAGCGGCGCGCGGCGTCGTAGCAGGATATCAGGTGGTCGATTTCTCGGTTGAGTGCTACGACGGAAGTCATCACTCCGTTGACAGCAGCGAGCAGGCGTTCAGGATGGCCGGTATTCAGGCTTTCAGAAACGTGGCGCGGAGCTGTAAACCGGTGCTGTTGGAGCCAATCGTCGAGGTCGAGGTGTGGACTCCGGACGATTGCTTGGGCGATGTCATGGGCGATTTGTCGGGACGTCGGGGCCACATCCTCGGCTCGGAACCTGACAAGGGACTCCTCAAGATCACGGCCCGAGTGCCCGAGGCCGAACTTTACAAGTACTCGACGCAGCTCCACTCGATGACACACGGGCGCGGCACGTTCTCGTGGAAGTTCCACAGGTATGAACGTGTTCCCCCCGACATCGCCAAGGAGGTCGCGGCCGAGCGAGCCAAAGAGAAGGAGACGGCGAACAAGTAGCGCGCGGGTTGGTTGCTACCGCCGGCTCTCGACGAAGTTTTCCAGGTCCTCCGGTGTCCGCGGTAGCGCCGAGGTTAGTACCTCGGCGCCGCCGGCGGTCACCAAGATCTCGTCCTCAACGAACACCGCGATGTTGCGATCGTGGTTGTAATACCACGGCTCGACCGTGAAGATCATCCCCGGTTCCAACTGAATGTCGGGGATGCTCGGGTCACCTACCGCCAAGCCTACGTGGTGACCGAAAAACAGCTCTGCCTGCATATACTGGCGGTGCTCTTCCGGGATTGCCGATAACGCGATGACCCGCAACTCGCGAAACGTCATGCCCGGGCGTACTGCCGCGATGATACTGTCCGAAACGGCCGTCGTCATGCGGAGAATGTCGCGTTGCTCGTCGGTGAACTCTCCCGACACGGGAAACGTGCGGCCGACGTCACTGGCGTAGTAGTCGACCTCGCACCCGACGTCGAAAATGACCAGCTCGCCGTTACGCATGCTTCGGTTGCGCCGGTCGTAGTGGGCCGCAAGAATTCTCCACGGCCACAGGGAGTTGGGGCCGGACTTGACGATGGATGCAAATGCGAGTCGCTGGCTTCCACCCCGCTTGCAGGCCTCCTCGAATTTCGCCTCCAATCCCCGTTCGTCTATGCCATCTGACACCGAGTGGGCGGCGGTCATGATCGCCGACGAGGTGATCGAGGCCGCGCGGCGCATCACCGCGATCTCAGCGGCGGACTTGATCATGCGGAGCCTAGCAATCTGCGAGAACGAGTTTTGGATGACGACGGACGGGTAGGTGCTTTGTAAATGCCGCACCAAGAGGGCGGCGGGGGTTCGATTCCCAAATGGGTCGGTGCCGGTCTCAGCCACGCGTCCAGTGCGTCCTGGGTCTATACGTATCACCCGGCCGTTGGCGATGGCCCTCGAGATAAAGGAGTCGAACTCACCGAATGAGCGGATGTCGCTTATGCCGGACTCACGGCCCAGCGTGACGTCATCTGCCAGCGGCCGGCCGGGAAAGTCATTCGGGCGAGATGGATTTTCGAATCGGCTATCGCGCCTCGGGACGAACAGGATGGCTCGGGAGGCGTCCGGGTCGATTGCAAGTATCGAGCGCGGCAACTCGAGGCCGGTGAAGTAGAGAAAATTGTCCTGCTGCCGGAAGGTTCCCCCCGCGGTGAGTCCATCGGCGCTGGGCAACAGGAGCACGCCACCGCCCGATTGCTGCAGCTGCGCGATGACGGCCTGTCGTCGGAGCCTGAACTCCGTTTGGGAAAACGGCAGTGCGGTCCACTCGAAGAACCGCTGCTCGAGTTCGCCGCTGCGTGGTTCCTGAGCCACGCCTGGCGCGGCGCTTGCCCAAAGTGCAACGAGGATTGCCGAGAGTCGGCGACAGTTCATGGGAATACCCCGGCTGGAATCAGCGCAATGATGCATAACGACGTACTCGGAGGGAAGGAGAGAGGTTGCGCTCCGGCCGCGTGGATGGTCATTTGAATTCCTCGTATGAATCAAACGTGGAGGTGCAGATGAGACGACGAGTGTTTGGATTTACGATGTTCGCGTGCTTGGTGTTCGGCGGGTACGCGGCAGCACAGGAGATCGGACCTCAGGCCGGATCGCTGGTGATCGTGGGCGGAGCGATGCGGGATCGTGCAATTGTGGAACGGTTCCTGGATCTTGCAGGTGGACCCGACGCGCCGATCGTGATGATCCCCACCGCAGGGGGGGCGGATCACTACGATCAATATTGGCGAGGCCTGAGGCAGTTCAAGCAAGCGGGTGCCACCAACCTTACGGTTCTACACACCAATGATCGTGACGTCGCGAACTCGGACGAGTTCGTGAAGCCGATTCGCGAGGCACGGGGAGTCTGGTTCGGCGGAGGGCGGCAGTGGCGCCTGGCCGATTCGTATCTCGACACCAAGGTGCATGACGAGCTTTGGGCGCTACTCGAGCGTGGCGGCGTGATCGGTGGGTCGTCGGCGGGGGCGACCATCCAGGGTTCCTATCTCGCTCGCGGTGACAGCGAGACCAACGAGATCATGATGGGAGACCACGAAGTCGGTCTGGCGTTTCTCAAGAACGTGGCGATCGACCAACACTTGTTACGCCGGAACCGCCAATTCGATCTCCTCGAGATCACAGCAGCGCACCCGGAACTCTTGGGAATCGGCTTGGATGAGAACACGGCCATCGTGATCCAGGGCGACGAGTTCGAGGTCATTGGTCAGAGCTACGTGGTGATCTATGACAACGAACGGCAGATCGACTCGGGGGGAGATTTCTATTTCCTGTCCCCTGGTGATCGATACAATCTCGCGACGCGAGAGCCGTCTCGGATGGGACGCAGGCCGCAGCCGCTGCCCCGCATCGTTGAAAAGACACCGGTGAGATGACCGAAATAGGGGAAGGTTTCAGGTCTCAGGTTGCGGGTGTCGGGATTGTTGCGAGCAAGCCAATCCCCGACACCTGATACCTGACACCTGATACCTAGCCCCTCCGCTCCCACACCTCGAACGTATAGTCGTGTTCGTTCTTTGCGTCTGCTGGGTGCCGCTCGCTCTCCGTCAGTGTCCATTCTTCCATGGAGAACTCGGGAAACAGCACGCTGCCTCGCACGACCGCATGCACGCGCGTGAGATACATGCGCTCGGCGAATGGTAGAGCTAGTCGATAGATCTCCGCGCCTCCCACTACAAGAATGTCGCCGCCGTCGCGTTGCCCGGGAGTGAGGAGGCCTTGCTCGGCGTATTCCAGCGCAGCCTCCGGTGAGTGCACCACGGTGATACCCGGACGGGTGTAGCCGGTGTCGCGCGAGATGACGACGGTGAGCCGATCGGGAAGCGGCCGACCAATCGACTCGAAAGTCTTGCGACCCATGATGATGACGTGGCCCGTGGTGAGGGCCTTGAAGCGCTTGAGGTCGGCGGGCAGGTGCCACGGAATCTTGCCACCGTGCCCGATAACGTCGTTTTCCGAACGGGCAGCGATGAGCGCGACACTCATACTGCGATGGGCGCCGTAATCCGCGGGTGAGGGTCGTAGTCTTCCACAGCAAAGTCATCGAAGTCGAAATCTCGAAGGGATTGGACGCGGGGATTGAGTCGCATCGTCGGCAGTGACTTCGGGTGACGCGACAGTTGTAGGCGAACCTGCTCCTCGTGATTCACATATATGTGCGCGTCCCCGAACGTGTGAATGAATTCTCCGGGTTCGAGTCCGGTGACATGCGCAACCATCAGCGTCAGGAGAGAGTACGACGCGATGTTGAAGGGAACACCAAGGAACAGGTCCGCACTCCGCTGATACAGCTGGCACGAGAGTTTGCCGTCGTTTACGTAGAACTGGAAGAGCACGTGACATGGGGCCAGCGCCATCTGTGGGATGTCGGCCACATTCCATGCGCTGACGATCAAGCGTCGTGAGGTGGGGTTGTCACGAATCTCATCGACGACATGGTCGATTTGATCGAAGTGGCCATCGTTCTTGAGTGGCCACGACCGCCATTGGTACCCGTAGATGGGACCCAAGTCGCCGCGCTGGTCTGCCCACTCGTCCCAAATGCGAACGCCGTGTTCGTTTAGGTATCGCGTGTTGGTGTCGCCCTTGAGAAACCACAGCAGCTCGTAGATGATCGACTTGATGTGCAGTTTCTTGGTGGTAACGAGGGGGAAACCTTCGGACAAGTCGAACCGCATTTGATGACCAAAGACGCTGAGGGTGCCGGTTCCCGTGCGATCGTCTTTGGGTTTTCCGTTATCCAGCACGCGTTGCAGCAAATCGAGGTACTGTCTCATTTGGTTCTTGCCACGCAGTACAGCGGGAGGCGAGGGCTGCTTAGCAATCTAGCAGGAATTGCGTCGCCCGAGAGGGGCTCGGTGGCGGCCGGTGACGTGTCGAGACCACGGCGCGGCCCTTCGGTTCCGGGACCCGCACTACCCACCGAAACGCTCCCGGATGCCGCCTAAGATTCGCAACAGCATTGCTTCGCCCTCGTGGCCTTCGGGAACCATGACTTCGGTTTGCCGCGGGTCGAGTGACGGGTCGAACACGCGCCGATGAACCGCTTCGGCGGTCAACTGATACCCCGGCGGGCCCACCGGATCGATCCAAAAACGAAGCAGAATGACACGTTCCGGGTGCGCGATGTCGCCGTCATCAGACTCTTGCGTGACCAGGTTGAGCCAATCCGTCTCGATGTAACCGTCCAAAACGCTCGATACGCGGATGCTGAATCCCTCGTCGATAGTGCGCCTTTCCAATTCCTCGATCAAGCCCTCTGCCTCGGCTTGAATGGTGTCGATCATGGCCTCGTACAGGGGCTCGAACGGCGGGCGGACGGTTCCGGCGGTCGCGCAGCCTGCCAGGATGATAGCCGCTGCCCGTATCGCGCCGCGTGCTGATTTACAGGCCGAGTCGGGATGCAGTAGGCGGAGTAGTGGAATAATCGTAGAAGCCTTTGCCAGATTTTTTGCCGTACCATCCCGCCAGGACCATTCGCTTCAGCAACGGCGGCGGCGCGTATCGTTTCTCGCGGTATTCGTCAAACATGATGTCGGCGATCTTGAGTGTCGTGTCGAGACCCACGAAGTCCAACAGCGCCAGCGGCCCCATGGGGTGACCGGTACCCAGAACCATTCCCTTGTCGATGTCTTCAGCCGAGCCGACTCCCTGCTCCAGCGCGCGGATGGCGTCGAGAAGGTACGGTACCAGCAGCAGATTGACGATGAAACCCGAGTTGTCCTTGGCCGCGATCGGCTCTTTCCCTAGCGTCCTTGCAAACGCCATGGCTCGATCGAATGAATCGGAGCTCGTCGTCACCGTCCGCACCACTTCGACCAGCTTCATGAGCGGGACCGGATTGAAGAAATGGAGGCCGACGAAACGATCGGCGCGTTCCGTGGCGGCAGCCATGGCGGCTATGGTGAGGCTCGAGGTATTGGATGCGAATATCGTGTGGTCGGGACAGAGTCCGTCGAGTTCCTTCCACAGCGCCCTCTTGAGCTTGAGATCCTCGACAATCGCCTCGACGACGATGTCGCAATCCTTCAGGTCCGACATCTCCGTAGTAAAGGTCAAGCGTCCCAGCGTTCCGTCGCGAACGTCGGCTGTGAGTTTCCCTTTCTCGACAAGCTTGTCGAGCGACTTGACGATTGCGGCCTTGCCCTTGTCGTTCAGCTCACGGGAGATTTCCCGCACGATCGTGGTGTAACCGTTGGTCGCTGCCACCTGCGCAATGCCACGGCCCATGAGACCGCATCCCAGCACGCCAACCTTCTTTATCTCTGACATTTTCCTTCCCAATGTTGATATCGTGCCATCGCGCCAACCGCACGGTGGTCGTCGCGCACGGGTAAGACGCGATCACGCTCCCAGGTTCTTCCCCAGCTCCTTGATCTCGGCCTTCAAACGTTTCACGAACTCTCCTCCACCCTTCAGTGGTGACTCCTTGGGCAGATTTATCTCGCCCCGTTCCAACCGATCCAGCACCTGTTCCATCGAGACCTGAACGCGTTCCACCTGCGGACGATTGCTCCGGGCGATGGCCCAGCCACCCGCTGTGCCCACGACGACCGGGATGGCCGTCACCCCGGAGGCGACGCCGAGAACTACAGCGATGGCCGCCATCGCGCTGCCAGCGCCGAGAAACAGGGCCCCCGCGCCAACCCGTTCCGCACGCATGTTGGACACGTCGCAGATGAGCGTGACGTGACACCAATCGTCTTCGAGTCTCTGCACCCGAACGATTGTTTCTCGTACGCGGGTGAATGCGTACTTCCTCCCTCCAACCCCCATGCTTCGCTTGACGGTGGTCAGCCAGTCCTTGCGGGGCTCCCACGACGTGCCTTGGCGGTACCGTCTCTTTACCGTGAGTAGTTCCACCTCTGTCATCCAATACGAGAGGATCTGCTCGACGTCATCCTGCTTGCCCGCCACGGTGCGTTCCGCGCTGAGGCGGCGCGGACCGGCGAGCTTCACTAGAAATCCGCGATCGGTCGCAGTGACGGCGCGGGTACGCTCTTCCAGCAACGCTTGCTGCATGTGGCGCGCCGGAATCCCGACGTCCTTCCCCAGCTCCAGGACGTCCTGTTCGGACATCTGGTCGCCAAGGTCGCGCTGGCCGGCCTGAAGCTCCGCCGCGCGATGGATGATCCGCTCCAGCGCCTCGCGGCTGATGCGCTCGTCAGACGGAACCAGGTCGTCG
>SMUX01078496.1_pt1 | contig 11917 bp, 19 predicted proteins | sample 2456431 | NCBI WGS metagenome assembly SMUX01 (sample SAMN11095930, study PRJNA526329) | marine sediment metagenome | biome: Marine sediment; feature: Surficial sediment; material: Deep marine sediment; isolation source: Hadal surficial sediment | place: Pacific Ocean | collected 2014-11 | depth... | reverse complement strand
TTGGTCTTGCACCAGTGGATATTAGGCATAGATAATAGGCCTGTTTTATCCAGCTAGCCACCCTTAGAATCTGTTGTATTTCCTCAACTGTAATTGGGTATTTTTCTTCGTAAAGCTGCTTAGGGAATTTCAAAGCCTTTATGTCGATTCTAAATCTGTGATATTTCAGGTAGGCATTTACCGCATTGGCATACTGTTTTAACACAAGGGGAGTTAATTTGTTCTTTTTTGGGGGGTTCTTTACTAAATAATTAACCCATTCCTGCAAGAGTTCCTCCATTTCCTCGTCAGGATCATTTAATTTTTTAAATTCTGTAATTTTAGAATCAAGATTAACATATCTATTGATTAGTTGATAGCCGTATGTTCTAAGTGATAGTGAAGCTCCTGATAGATTGTTATTTTTCTCAAGATAGTTTTCAAAGTTCTTCTCTTTCATCAAACATGTGAGTGAGTATCCAAGTAATAAAACATAGTTTTACTGCTGTTTTACATTGTTAAAATTCTGTCACTTTATTTTTCATAAATTTTTTAAATACAATAATTTGAAGGTGTATAAGGAATCAACTCTTGAAGAGAAAAAATGTCGAGAAAGGGTAATTGGACTGAAAAAGATGAAGCTACCATTAAGGCAATCACGGTAAACATGATAAATCAAAAACAAATGTTTAGAGATCTTGGGGAAACCAGTGAATTACATGATTCATTTGATGTTCAAAATTCCAGAGAATACGTCCTAGGTCTTTTCACAGGAATAGTAATCAATCTTTTTGCAAACTATTGGGTAGGCGAACACGAAGCAGGCTTGTTGCCTGAAGATTTGAATTATCTTTATCATAAAATTGCCTTATTTCATGACATGATTGTTGAAGGATTATTTGAATAACTCTTTATTTTATCTCAGAAAATTCGATGATTATTGAAACAATTTTTGTGCTTGGACCCATTATCCTACGTGCCATGCTACTGAATATTGATTCATTAGAAAAATATATGTCAATTAAGTAACAAGTTTATGTCTGAAAAAATAACTCCTGACGATCGTGAACGTGTTACTCTATTACGACTAATTACAAACTCAAAGCAGGAATTCAATAAACTTTCACTAGCACAATTGAAAAGATTAGAAAACCTAGTTGAAAAAAAAGATTATAGCCACAATAAAAAAGCACATAAATCCAAATTAAAACTTTTGAGAAAAATTAACGTAAGACTTTACGAGTTAGAGGAAGGAAGATCTATTCTTTAGATTTAAGATTTCAATTAGATACAAATAGTAAAAAGAATATGTTGTAGCGTGACCAAAAACCAACTTGCAAATGAGACTAGTCCCTACTTACTTCAACATGCAGATAATCCTGTTCATTGGTTTGCATGGAATAATGATGCACTAAAGAGAGCACGGGATGAAAACAAACCAATTTTTCTTAGTATTGGTTATAGTGCGTGCCATTGGTGTCATGTGATGGCTCACGAGTCATTTGAAAATGACGATGTTGCCAAATTTATGAATGAAAATTTTGTAAACATTAAGGTAGATAGAGAAGAGCGACCTGATATTGATGATATTTACCAAAAAGTTTGCCAAATATCTACCGGACAAGGAGGTTGGCCTCTGAGCATTTTTCTAACACCGCATCAAAAACCATTCTATGTAGGAACATATTTTCCTGTTTTGGATTCTTATGGTCGTCCTGGATTTGGAAGTATCATTCGACAGTTATCACAAGCGTGGAAAGAAAAACCAAAAGATATTGAAAAAACGGCAAACAATTTCCTAGAGGCACTACAAAAAACAGAGAAAATCAAAGTTCCAACAAAATTAGAAAGACCCTTGCTAGATGAAGCAGCTATGAACTTATTTCAAATGGGTGATTTCTCTTATGGTGGATTTGGTGGGGCCCCAAAATTTCCAAATGCTGCCAATATTTCTTTTTTGTTTAGGTATGCAAAACTTTCAGGACTCTCAAAATTCAACGAATTGGCCCTAAAAACCCTAAACAAAATGGCAAAGGGAGGGATTTTTGATCAAATCGGTGGAGGATTTCATAGGTATTCTACCGATGTAAAATGGCTGGTGCCACATTTTGAGAAGATGCTTTATGATAACGCACTGATTCCAGTAAATTATTCTGAGGCTTATCAGATAACAAAGGATCCCTTTTACCTTGACATTCTCAGAAAAACCCTAGATTTTGTTTCCCGTGAAATGACTTCTTCTGAAGGAGGATTCCTTTCAGCATATGATGCTGATTCTGAAGGTGAGGAAGGAAAATTTTATGTTTGGAGTAAAAATGAAATTAAAAATATTCTCGGAGATGATGCAGAATTATTCTGCCTATATTATGATGTAACTGATGGGGGAAACTGGGAAGGAGAAAATATTTTATGTAATAATATTAACATCTCCACTGTAGCATTTAATTTTGGAACAACAGAGGACAAAGTTAAAGAAATTATATCTTCTTGTTCTAAAAAACTACTAGATGTTCGTTCTAAACGTGTTTCTCCAGGTTTAGATGACAAAATTCTCACATCTTGGAATGCTTTAATGGTTACAGCCTTTGCCAAAGGGTATCGTGTTACTGGGGATGTAAATTATCTTAATGCTGCAAAAAACTGTATTACATTTATTGAAAAAAATCTTTTTGTTGATGGTAAATTGTTGAGAACTTATAAAAATGGCACCGCAAAAATCGATGGATATCTAGAAGATTATTCATATTTTGTAAATGCCTTGCTTGATGTTTTTGAGATTTATCCTGATTCAAAATATCTAAACCTTGCATCACAATTAGGACATCATCTAGTTGATCACTTTTGGGACGAGGAACACGACTCCTTTTTTATGACTTCTGACACTCATGAAACCCTAATCATTAGACCAAAGAGCAACTATGATTTGTCTTTACCCTCGGGAAATTCAGTTTCATGTTTTATAATGCTTAGATTGTTTCATCTTACTCAAGAACACAAATTCTTGAAAATTTCTACAAAAATTATGGAATCTCAGGCACAAATGGCTGCCGAAAATCCATTTGGATTTGGATTTTTGCTAAACACCATTTACATGTATTTACAAAAACCTCTTGAGATTACAATCCTAAACGACGCTAACAAAGAAATTACCGATTTTTTGACAAAATCATTTCTACCAGAGTCTATTTTGGTTTCAATAAACAATTCAAATCAATTGGAGGCCTTGTCTAATTATCCATTTTTTGCTGGAAAAAATTTTGATTTTAATACAACTAATGTTTTTGTTTGCAAAGATTTTACTTGTTCATTACCTCTTCAAACAGTCGAGGATATAAAAAAAGTATTATAACAATTCTAAAATTCATTAAACTTTTCTCAAATCAATATTTAATACATCGCCAACTTGAGGTCTTCCAATATGTTCGTATCTCTTTTTTGGCATGGACATTGTAATTTGAGTTTGTTGATAGCTTTTCATCCTTATTGTAGGTTGAGCTTGAAGAATTGCCTCTAATAGAGGCATAACCTGCTCCTTTGTTTCAGAGTCTAGTTTTTTGGCAACATTTTCAATAATCATCTGCTTTTGAGAGATAGGTTCGGTTGTTACATTTTCAATTAATGTCATTTGTATCATTAAACCATTATCCACAATTTGTGATATTTTGAATTCATTTGTATCTGACAATAAATTGATAGACTATCCTTGTGATTTATCTTTACCGTAGGGCAAAAAATAATGAAACAAATGCTATAGCTACACATCCTGATACCCCTAACCCAAAAATGATTTTGCTTCCGTCTATCTTCACAGCATTTGTAATTCTCAATTCAAATTAAATTGTATCCATGGGTTCCCAATTTTTTTAGTCATCTAACCATTCATTTTCAAGTGTTTTGGCACAAAATTGATTCTTCTGTATGTCTAAAACTAGGCAAATTTCTTTCAAAGATCCGCAAAAGCAACCATGCCCCTAAAACTGTGAATTTTCATGTGGATATTCCCCAAAATGTTATTTAGACTTGAGCTCAGTTTTTGATTCGGTATTTCTTTCTTTTTCAAGGGTGAGTTTGGGGGGATCAATTAATGATTTTTTGATTAATGCGGCACGTTTTTTTAGAATCTGATTAAATTCATTCATGTCATCTAATCCTGGTGTTTGTTGTTGATTTTGATATGCTTGCAAAAATCCAGAGTAAACGCAGCCCACAATTATTCCAAACGCGGTATCTGAGACCGATTCAATTTCAGGAAAGTAATTTTCTGCGATTTGCTTGTATGATTGAGATTCACTAATGTAATAATCAATTAAACCATCTATGAATTCCCTGTTCTCTTTTGAGATTGCCATTATTTTACTTCCTTTTTTGTTTATTTAACTATCACAAGTAAATTGTTATTTATTCATGAACTATTGTTTTGTTGTTGTGGAAATTAGATTTAGACGAAGAATATTTTAGAATTTTTGATTCAAAAAAACTAATTGCGGGATATTTTGATCCTGACTATGGAGACCTTTATCCAAAGGAAAACTCGGAAGAAATTATTTCTCAAATGTTGAAAAATCATGATAAAATAACGAGGGGATTTATTATGGTACCCATGGTAAAATTTGGATTGTTTGATTCTGATTTAAAAACTGACCTTGATAAAGTAGAGACTCAAGTCAATTCGGTTCTGGATATATTGAAAAGATGGAGGGAATTTCTTTCAAAAACTAATATCAAAATTCATTACGTAAGAATATCTCATACAGATCAAGATATGCTTACTATTACATTTCCATTCAAATTTTCCAAGGCGACTCCATTGGATAAAAAAGAAATGATTGTAGAAATGGCTCCTACCTTGGATTTGTTGCAGAAATTAAATTTGTTATAATCCTGTTAGAACATCTAGTGATTATAATGTATGTTGAAACTGAACCTGCAAGTAAAAACAATGATCCAAATGGGAATTCCGGAACTGCAGCATATTCTTCTGATTCTGCAACTATAGTATAATCAGTTATTTTTGGAATTTGATTCTTGTCTAACACAGATACTATAAAAAACATGTTATCTTTTGAACCCAAATAGTCTGGTTCTGGATAGATTCTAGACACAGCTGCAACATTTCCATCTCTATCATATAGAGTGACAACTACAGCTACAGTGTTTGCAGTGCTATCTCCGTTGTTTTCTACAATTCCAGAAATTATTAGATTGTTGTGACTATCCATTGATAGTTCCGAATATGTAATGTCGATTACCTGACCCTTTGGTTTGCTTATCGAGTAATACACCTCTAATGAGTATGATTTAATTTGTTCCGGTTTAATTTGGGTAAAAATAAAATCAAATGGTCCTTTCATTTCTGGCATTATTGTATTGACTAGAGTTCTGGTTTCTTTGGTTAAAACAACATTGTTGTGTTCATCATATAGAGTTACAAACACCTCAACTTGGGTTAGGGGTGATTTTAGGTTATTTTGAATTTCCCCTATTACATGAAATGTTCCATCATCTCCAATGTAATGCTGATCATTTTGTATAGTTACTTCTGCAAATGCTACTGGGATTACAATTGATAATACAAATAATGTTATGAAATATTTTTTCACATTTTTTTTGATATCTGATCTTTAAAGAAGTTTATGGTATTGAGATGTTTGTTCTTTTATTATGTGACTTATAATTGAGATATGATTTATTCACAAATCAACCTTGTTTATGCTGAAAATATTTGAAATTAAAAAATTAAATACTTCTCAGAAAATTATTCTCAATATGTTACAACAAAAGCAAATAGATGGTGCTCTAACTTTTGATTCTTTACAATGGTTACCTATAGCTGTAAATGATCCAAAAGGCTTGGCGCACTTGGTTGGCAAACTAGAAAAGTATTCTAAGGGTAAAAGAATACTTAGTATATCTGATAATTCTGAACTTGAGTTCAAAGATTCAACGAGAGAACCATGCGTAATTGTTTTCAAAAGAGGCTCACTTGTAGCATATGAAAATGGATCTCTGTTTTATAAGGATGAGGATGTCTTATCTATCAATCCAAATATTTGAAAACGATCTCAGAATTATATTTTTTAATCAATGTTTTATTACCTTTTTACATAAACAAAAGGTCATACAAAAAATACTGATAAGGAAATTATGGCTTCAAACCTGTTTTAGCTGAATAGTATTCTACTAGTCCTGTCATTTCATATTCTAGAGCTTGCTGATACTGCGAATCTGATCTAACCTTGAAGGATTCATCACCTGTCCTCATCCACTCTATGTACTGCTTATCGCTGTCTAATTGCGTCTGAGAAGACAACTTTAACAAATCTACTGCCGACTGAAAGGTCTTTGGTGGTACTAATTTATCATATTGAGAAATAATTTCTTCAAACTTCTCCACGTGTTTTTCATAGTATTGGAACAACTCATCTTTGGTTATGGATCCCTCTTCCCACTGTGCTTTTTCTGAATAAAATTGATTCTGTAATTCTTTAATGTCTGTTTGAATTTTTTCTAGTTCATTTCCAAATATGAATCCTTTTTGCCTTGTTTGCTCTGCAGAATAGTTATAGCTTACAATCCCTGTGATTATCACTACCACAATTACTAAAATAATAATATTTTGTTTCTTTTTCTTTTTCAAAACTAATCGGTAATAAATAAAGTTTAACGTGACATTAAATTACTTTTTGATTACAAATCAGGCACAAAAATTTAAGAAATGTTGTTTTCCTTTGATACTTTACTGTAATCAAAAGTTGACAAAATAAAATTCCAAAGAATATTCTTTTTTACTTTCCAAAAAGTAATTCAGTCCAGCAAGGAGAACGGTAGTTTTGGTTCAATCTCTATATTTTTCAAAAAATAATTTGTAAAGAGCCGATGTTTCGTCAACTCTCTTTATACTTTTAATTCATCAAGAATTTTTGAAATATTGGTTCTTCGAGAATGGTTCTACATTAGTTTTTCATTTAATTCCATTCGATGATAAAAATTAACGACAAGGGTATGGGAGGGAAACTCAAGATATCGGAAGTCCAAGCCTTGTCCCAGTTTCCCTTTTGTCTTACCTGTATGCTTGGTGGATGACAGGCCCTTGTCGAGTTTTGGCAACTAAATTAAAATTTAAGTCCTCCTAAATCAGTTTCTAAAATTTGTTAAAAATAATTGCAAAAATTTAACATCTGTTCAACATATTCTCACCATACTTTTTGTTTAAGACCTACTTATTTCACATATGAAGAAAAGCGATGACAAGGTTAAACAAATCAAAGATTCTTTGGATGAGGATTGGAAACGTTTAGAAAAATGGCGCATTGGTAGAGCAAATTTTCCCTAAAATCATTTGTTAAAGAAACAGTATGAATTACAAATTAATTTAGTAAAGAAAATTCTCTTTGAATAGAATATAGATAGTCAAGGTTAATTTCTTCGGATATTTCAAACCACACTTTACCGTCATTTTTTATTTCATAAATTCTGAAGAGCATCTTTTGATCCCGAGTCAGGAAAACAATGTTTTTTTTATTTGGAATCCCATTTAGTTCTAAAATTGTACCTATTTTCCTTCTTTTTTGCAACAAATCTTTCACTATAAAGGGAGCAGGGTTTTTCTATCAAATTTAATGACTGCTCTAATTACTGGCAATCCTTCTGCTGATACGGTAATCTTTCTTTCAAACTCAGTTCCAGGTTTTGGGGTATTTTGCTCTATTAAATCAAGATAGATTTTACAATTCAAATTTTCTACAAGAACTGTCACAACTTCACCTAAAGATGCATTTAGAATTTTTTTTAAAAGATCATTATGTGATTCAACTTGTGTAATAGACATTGGCATTCTTACCTTAGATGATATTTTAAATTGTCAATGGTAGATTTTACTATTTCAGCAATCCTTTCATACATATCAATAGTAGAACTTTCTGCATATAGATCTTTTTGGAATTTCCACTTTGATTGTATAACGATCTTGGAATTCGTTGAATATGCCTTTTTTTCTTTTGGTGGGGAATATCGTGAAACTAGGATCGTTCGCTCTTTTAACAAACATTCAGTCATTAATTTTTTAAGCAATTGATCAGAATATAACACATCAGCAACATTATCCCTAATTAATCCTGGAGGCAAAGTGGTAAGTTTTTGATATCCGCTCCAAACGAAATTCTCTACCTTAGAGCGAAGCAAGCCTTTCTTAATGGTTGTAATGGTTCCAATATCAAAGGGACCTAACTTTATGTAATCTGGGAAGGAAATAAAAAATCTCATTTTCCACCAAGAATGAAGGTGAACCCCCATACCTACAGAACCTCCCATGGCAAAATCACATTTGACAAATTTTTGTTTTTTTACAATGTTGATATAATCAATTGGGGAATCAAATAATTTTAGAGATCCTACGCTACCAATACCATCCGTAGTTCCAAGCAAGTTTGCATCCCCGTAATCTTGTTCAAAATCTAGCTTGTCCTCAACTATGGATGACAGCAGTCCGTACTCCTCAAGATGCTTTTGCAACTTCCCTAAAATGGGATTTGATGTAACTAACATAGTCATTTATACTACTTAATCTTAGATGAATTTAAGGTATATTCGAAAAAAAGGTTATATTCGTATAGAAAATACATCTATTCTTAAATATTTGTATGATAACATAAAATATATGAATTTTGATGAAAAAGATGAAAAAATCCTAAAACATCTGCTAGTTGATGCAAGACAATCTGCAAGACATTTAGCTCTTAAACTAAATGTATCTACAGTTACAATGATTTCAAGAATCAAAAAGTTAGAAGAAAAAAAAATTATTGATGGATATTCAGTTAGAATAAATCATGAAGCTTTGGGATACGACATAACTGCAATAATTGAAGTAACAACAACAATGGGGAAAATGGTAGAAATTGAAGACGAAATTGCAAAAATTGAAAACGTTTGTGCAGTTTATGATATTACCGGGAATGCTGACACTTTAGTGATTGGGAAATTTAAGGATAGAAAATCTCTTAGCAAATTTGTAAAAAAAATATCATGCATTCCAAATGTAGAAAATACCATTACACACTTGGTATTAAACACTGTTAAAGAGAATAGTCGATTTATCTAAAAAAAGCATTATGATAAAGTATTAGAATGTGCCAATTGTTCTTGCAAATAGTTGTAATGTACCCTTAAAAAAACCATGATTTTTTTATATTCATTTTTGTCTATTTCTGCATCGTTTGCAAGAACCGACAAGTATTTTAGATCGGATCTTAGTTCACCTATAGATTTTTTTACTAATTCATTTTCATGTGTTTGGGAGGATTTTAAAATTATGTTTTTAATGTGTAAAATATCGTTTTCCAGGTCTTCAATATTTTGAATTGTATTTTTTATCGTATTCTTTACCTTCCTTTAGGCTTTGCAAATTCACATACACAATCTGGATTACCGCAGTAAGGACATTTACAATGGCAATGTGGAAGAGTATTTTTGCAATCTGGACAATTAGGATACTTACTTTCTTTCATGTGTAACTCAAAGTCTTGTGCCATCCTCCTACCTCTAATATTGACCTTCTATCCAACCTCCGCAAGAATTACAAATAATCATGTCATCGTCATTTAGATAACTGGGGGAGTCAGGAGAACATTCACATTTTTTAACAACCATAGAATCAATTACGCGCGATAATATTATAGTGAATTTTTTTAAAACTTTAAAATTATTTAATAATTTTGTTTCAAATGTATGCATTTTTAGTTTATTCATGATACACCATAAATTACGTTATAAGTAAAATGGGCTCAGAGTGGATAAGAGCAAAAAAGAAGGGAAGAGAAGGTAAAGTTTGCAGAAAAAGTAGCCAAAGGCGAAGTAATGGCTTTCAAATAACTTGTAAAACCATTATTTTCTAAAACCTTGATTTTCTACTACATTTAAGGTAATTGTAGATCTGATATCCTTTATTTTTCGAAATTTATTGCTAACTACTTCCGAAATTTCATTATAGGTTGGAGCAACAATGGTACAGATGATTTCAAAAGAACCAATTAAAATATCTGCTTCCACTACTTCAGGGATTTCTTTTAGTTTGTGTAACACTGCAATTTCATTTGAAGTATTGCAGTGAATAATTACAAAAGCCTGTGCCATGTGTTTCTCCAACACTTCTTTCTCTACTTCATTAATTTTAGAAAATGCCTCAGTTTCATTTACTAACAAGGTCAAAGTAGATCGAATTTTAGGAATTTTTCGAAGCTTTTTGGAAATATCGTATTCAATTTTTAGTATGTTATCTGAATGAAGTTTGGTTAAAATGTCGTAGGTACCAAATGTTCCATGAGCCTCCTTTATGCTATCTATTCTATTGAGGTTTGAAATTATAGAGTCCTCCGCCCCTGACTCACTTGAGATCAGAACATACGCTTTATTCATAATTTTTTATTAATTTTGTCCCTCTATGGATGTCAGCGTTAAAGTTGATCGAATCGAAGTAATCTTTCGGATCTTCCAAGTGATCTCTTTTCTTAATGAATCAGCATCATCCGCAGATACCTCTACTATTATGTCATAAGCACCAAATGTTCCATGCGCTTCTTTTGTAGACTTTAATTCTCTTAATTCATGCAAAATTTTCTCTTCTTTTCCAAGATCGCAGTTTATCAGCACATATGCGTTTTTCATTTTATCACCAAAAATTTTTTCATCTTATTTTTCTACAATGATCAGGTTAATATTGTATTTTAGTTAAATAGAAAAAAACTTTAAAGAAATAAAGTATTTTCCTAAAAAATTAAATATATTTTAACATATTTTATTTACTCTTTATTTTTTGTACTTTCCTTGATAATCGATGACCATGATTCAATTAATTTTTTATTCATACCAGCAAAGGCATCAGAATTTTCATTGAATGCCTGAATGTTTTTTGATAAAGCCTCAAGAGATTTTATCATCAATTGATTTTGAAAATTCCATGCCTTGTTGGTCTGCTCAGTATAGTCAGTAACAATTTGAAGTGACTCGTCAGATAATTTGACATCGGAATTTGTTTTACGCGTAAGATATGTTTGAAGCAATATAATGGATTTTGCATTCTTTTTTCTCGATTCTATTATTTCTAGTTGAAGATCAGATACTGATTGGAGATAGGTAGCAGTATTGAGACGTACATTTTTAAAATACTTGTCAATGCTTTGCTGAAATATTTCAAATGTCTTATTTTCGGTTGAAATTTCATGGTCTTTTTGAGATTCTATTTTCACTTTTGATGGTTTTTCAGCTTTCATGGTTCTATCTTCTCTAATAATAGGGAATACTTTGATTTAAATTATTTTTAAGTTTGAATTATACTTGGATTAAAATTTTTTTAAAATTTGAAATTATTTTAAACATTTGTTTTATGTTCATTTTAATCTAAAATTTTGAAAAACTTACATTATATCATTACTGCAAAAGACTATTGAATTATGCAAAGTTATGTTCAATGATTTTAGGTCTAGAACCCCAGATTAGAGGAGTTATTGTTTATCATTTTAATGGAGAATTTTTGGCTGGAGGGATGAGGAGTGGTGTCGAATCATATTTGCCTCCAGAGGAACTTTCTAAATCCACCCTTAATACAATTTTACGATGGAAAACAAGATCATTGCTTTATCCTTTTCTTGGAGAAGGGAGATATTCTGTGACCGAATATGAAAAAATGAAACGCATTACGTTTCCTATAAACAAGTCTATTTTACTAATTGTAGGCGCAGAAGTAGAGATAAACCATGATGTAATAATACAAAAAATTTTACAATTAATTAATGAAAAATAATTTAGGATTTGTTCGAGCTCATTTTACAATAAGCCCCTAAAGTTTTCTGTAAATATTATTTACAGTAACTTTAGTGTTTCAGCTATAATTTTTGTATGATCAGCTTGAACATCAGTCGTTAGATATACTAGATGGTCACCT
>SMUX01170672.1_pt1 | contig 11919 bp, 11 predicted proteins | sample 2456431 | NCBI WGS metagenome assembly SMUX01 (sample SAMN11095930, study PRJNA526329) | marine sediment metagenome | biome: Marine sediment; feature: Surficial sediment; material: Deep marine sediment; isolation source: Hadal surficial sediment | place: Pacific Ocean | collected 2014-11 | depth... | reverse complement strand
GAGCAGCGCCAGGAATCCCAGGCTGACAATCAAAACGGCAATGATTCGCGGCACATGAAGATTCTCGAGCCGCTGCATAATACTTTGCAACAGGTAGGCAATGATCACGGCGGCAAAAACCGGTGCGAGAATTCTGCCGGTAAAATAAATGATCGCGCTGATGGTCAGCAGTACAACGCCCAACAAGACCATCTGCGGGTCAGACATTCGTTTGCGAAACCAGTTTCCAATGTAATTCATGTCGGACCACCCCGATATTGACACCATGCGATTGTACCCAAGTAGACGTTTGAGATGGCAACAAAACTTGCTAGTCTGTCGCGGTCACCTTTGATGGCGAACGACCGGATGGAAAACGAACGATCTTCAGAACAAGGCTGGGCCTGGCAGCGGCTGAAAACGGAAGCGTGCCGGTTGCTCGTATTGCTTGCGCTCGGCATGTGGCTGGTCCCCGCCCTGATATTCCTGGTGGGTAGTCGAATACTTGGCCCGTATGGCGAAATCGACACGCTCGCCGCATTCTATATCGACCTGTTTGGCTCTTTGCTCGAGGGCAGAGGCATAGCCTGGCTGCTGGTCAGCTCACTCTATCTTTTTCTGTCGCTGATCCGCCTTTTGACAGGGTTTTGGCGGGTCATTCATCACAGTGCCGCCAGACGCAAAGGGCTTGCCGCGGAATAGGCTAATCTTTTGCATTGCAGCAGTGAGGCTTTTTCCCGCGGTTCTTAATGATTTCCGGCCACAAGAATGTGACGCAGGTCGCATATCTGATCCTCGGAAGCGCCAAAACCCCGCATTTTTCCGACAGTTATGTAAATATTGTCACTAACGGCCCGGAATGGTCCGTTCGTGTATGCATGAGTTACGATGATGAAAAGCCTTTTTAAACGATTTCGCAATGGTTCAGCGTCTACGGCAGACCAGCCGGCGCAGTCTCCTGGCGTAAATCAGCCGTCTTTGATATCGCGCGGCCAGTCGGCATTGCAAGGCTACCTGAGGCCACCGCCCAAACCAGAGGTGGTTGAAAACGAGGACCATGCCAGGACCGTCCTGGATATCCTCGACAACCCTGACCTGGAACTGGAGCCACACGGTTTCGATCCGTACAACAGCGGAAGCTTTGACCGCAATAAACGCTGGGAACCCGTCAAAAAAAGTACCCGCTAGCTCAGTCGGGTTTAGCTTTACGCCTGGACTGAAATCTGCCGGTAATGTTTTAGCAGCAGATTTTCCAGGTCTTCACAGTATTCCTTGATCGACAACTTTTCCGCCGCGGCATTTTCGAGGCGTTCGCGTATGGCGTCGAGCCTGTCCCGGTCTTTGACCAAATCATGCGCGCGGCCCAGGTATTCATCCGCCGTGTCGCAAGTCAATTCATCGAGCCCCAGGGTCTTGTTGAGCGATGCACCCATACGGCCAAGAATTCGATTGCCACGCAGGGTCAGGGTTGGCAATCCGGCCTGCGCGGCGGCGATTATGGTGGCGCCGGCGTTGTAACCCGGCGTATCGAGCAGAAGATCCGCCGACTTCATCCTGGCGAGGTGTTCTGTCAACGGCACCCGGTCTGCAAATATCAGCCGCTCGGGACCGATACCCGCCTCGGCGGCGGCCGCAAGCAAGTTATCCCTGATAGTCGCCCGATCCGCCAACAGCCAAAGGATGCTCCCTTTGGCCGTTCGCAAAATTTTCATCCACAGCGCAAAAATTTGCGGCTGCAATTTATAGCTGTGGTTGAATGAGCAAAAAACAAATGCGTCCGTCGGTAAACCGAGTTTCCCCCTGCCAGGATTCGAGCCTACGTCTCTTGGCGTAACGGGTAGAAAACAGCGGTGCAAGCGCAATATATGCTCGCTAAAACCAGATTCCTCGCTTTCCGGCAACACCTCAGCATCGCCAATCACCGCATCGATGAACGGCGCCTGCATCGTGTTTAGATAACCCAGGAACGAAACCTGCAAAAGCGCCGGCCGCATCGCGAGTATCTGCGGCCGGGCGTTTCTCGTATAACCGGCCAGGTCAATCAGGATATCGATATCGTCGCCCGATATCTGCGCGGCGATCCTGGCCGGCGCAACAAGGGAAACGTCCCGATAGATATCGACACCGGTTTCGACTTGTCGTTGAATCCCATCGCCGCTTTTTACCAACGAGTACGCAAACACCTTGAATTTTTTCCGGTCGTGACAGGCAAACAGACCGCTGATCAGGCTGCCCACCGCGTGCGAATTAAAATCGGGCGAAAGGTAAGCGATATTCAGTCTTCCGCTTTTCTTGACTCGTCTGGCTGGCTGCAATGACCCCTGGTTCATCGCCTGTTCTGTTATTTGTCTCGCGTAACAGGCCGCGGCACGGTCGTGCAGCTTGTCGTCTGGAAAATGAATATTCAGGCCATAAGGCGAAATCATTTCCTCACCCGGTTTTTGCAGGTGGCGCTCGAGCGCCACGGACAACTCAGCCAGGCCGCCCGGATAATCCTCCCAGGCGCAAAGCAGGCGCTGCAGATAACTGCGCCGATACAGTGCGCCAAGGTGATCCGGCGCGATCGCCAGTACCCTTTCGATCTGCGACAAGGCGTCGTCGAGTCGATCGGACTGTTCCAGCGCCAGCGCAAGATTGAACGCCAGGTGTGGATTTTCGCGGTCCTGACCGATAGCCGCCTGGTACTGCAAAAGCGCGTCCGGCAAATTGCCAGTCCGCTGCAAGGCGATCGCATAATCATGACGTATGCCCGCATCGCTGCCCGCCCGGGAAAGAGCTGCCCGAAAAATTGCCAGCGCCTGCGCGAAACAGCCTTGCTGATTCAGCCAGTAAGCCAGCATATGCAATATTTTCGGGTCCTCTTCGGGGTCGGCTGAAAACCCGGCCAGGTCAATTGCCTCGGCATTCCGGCCATTGAGGGCAAGCGCCAGGCTCTTGAGCGCCATGCCCTGTCGTTCCGCCAACCCCGCCAGAAGAATCAGCGCCTGATCGGCGCGCCCGGTTCGAAGATAGATTCTGGACAGCTCCAGGATAGGCCCGGTGTCGTTTTTTTTCCGCGCCAGGCTCTGCAAAAGTTCCTGCTCGCTTTCTGAAAACTTGGGTTCCGACATTATCTTGGCGTTTGCGGCTGGTCACTCATTGGCGGGAAAAACACGGACACCGGCCAGCCAGGTTTCTTCAACCTGGATTTGCCATAGCTCGGCTTCGTCCACCTTGAATAAATCGCGATCGAGCACGATGAAATCCGCCCATTTTCCCGGTCGCAGCTCACCCAAATCGTTCTCCTGAAAAGCCGCATAGGCGGCATCGATGGTAAATGCCCTCACCGCCTCGGGCAGAGTCATGCGCTCACCCGGATACCAGCCACCGGTCGGCTCGCCGTTTTGGTCCATCCGGGTCACCGCCGCGTAAATTCCGTGGAAGGGGTTGGCATATTCCACGGGGAAATCAGAACCCGCCGCGATGACTGCCCCACTGTCGAGAAACTTGCGCCACGCATACCCGCCGGCCAGGCGCTTTTCGCCCACCCGGTCGGCCGCCATGTTCTTGTCGCTGGTTGCGTGCACCGGTTGCATGGACGCGATGACACCGAGACCGGCAAACCTGGGTATATCCTCAAGTGCGACGATTTGCGCATGTTCTATCCGATTGCGATAGCGCACGCTATCACCTCGCTGGGCCTTTGCAAAAGCATCCAGGGCCATGCGGTTGCCAAGATCGCCGATCGCATGAATACCGACCTGGAACCCCATGCCCAGCGCCTTCCACACCATCCGGTCGAGTTCATCCTGACCAGAGAACACCAGGCCCTTGTTGCCCGGCTCGTCGCAGTAATCGCTAATCATCGCCGCACCCCGGCTGCCCAGGGCCCCATCGATATAAAGCTTGACGCTGCGTGCAGTCAGCCGGTCATCACCGTAGGAAAGCAATGGCTTGCCGATGGCATCGAGGTGTTCGCCGGCATCCGAAATCATTGCGTAGATGCGCACGGACAGCTCACCGTCATCGACCATTCGCTTATAGACCATCAGCGTTTGTGTATCCACGCCGGCATCGTGCACGGAAGTGATACCCAGGCTGTTCAGCTCTTTTAGCGCCACGTCCAGTGCATAGCGAACTTCATCGTCGCTAGGCCTGGCAATGTGCTGATCGATCAATGCCATCGCGGCGTCGACGAATATGCCGGATGCGTTGCCCTCGGCATCCCGATGAATTTCCCCGCCGACCGGATCGGGTGTCGCATTGTCGATACCGGCGATCTGCAGCGCCCGCGTGTTCGCCCAGCCCGCGTGACCATCGATGCGACGCAGCCACACCGGCCGGTCGGCCATTACCCGGTCAAGATCGGCAGCAGTCGGAAACTTTTTCCCCGGCCACAGGACCTGGTTCCAGCCACGGCCAAGAACCCAGCCCGTCCCCGGCGGGGCCTGTTCCGTCACTCTCCCCAGCGCAGTTTGCAGACTGTCGCTACCGACCAGGTCGACTCGTATTCGGTACTGTCCCAGCCCCAGCACATGCCCGTGCGCGTCGATCAGCCCAGGCATCAAAGTCTTGCCTTGCATGTCGAAAACGCTGGAATATTCGGCTGGCGGCACCTCTCCGTTGCCGATGGCGACGACGCGGCCATCGTGTATCGTCATCCAGTTAAATCGTTGTTCGGTGTCGGCATAGCCATTCGCGTGGTGAATCAACACGTCCGCTGCCAGTAAGGCCTTTGGCAAAAACAACAATATCGCGATCAAAAAAACGACGGGCATTCGGCGACTCCCCTGAAAGGACCAGGCATGGGACTCAACCAGCCACGTGGACCAGCATCAGGATGCATATGATACAGAGAATCGGGCCGGGAATGGCCCCGATGCCATGGGGAGCGGCCTCGAACCAGCCGCAGGACATCGATATCAGTTTCGGCGGAAAACGCCTGCCAGCTCGCTGGCGCGGATCGCGACTCGCCGGCGCGCGGCGATGATTCCCCTGGCCGAACGGGTTAATGTTTCTTTCCGTCCGAGCAGCTGCAAACTGTGTCTTTGTAAATGGTTCATCGTGGCTGTGCCTCAGGATACTTTCCAACCTCGTTATTTAGAGTGCTGCCGGCGCCAAAAAGACGCACTCTTTGCCGCACCAGGCGCACGCCTCGCCGTAGTTTCGCGCCGTGCCCATGATTTATCGGCGCGATCTCAGCGGCCGAACCCGGCCAACGGCGATTTGACATAATAAAGGCGGGGCAGGATTGTGAAGGCCGTCACATTTTGCCGGCGGATTACAGGTACGGTTAGAAACGACCCGAAGCCACTACCAGCATCCGGGAGGCAGATCAGGATGAAAACGCTTGCAGCCTGGCTCGTACCAATGATCGCGCTGATCGCGACCTGCGCCGCGTATGCTCAGGAACAGCCTGAATTTCCATCGGCTGAGGCCGGCTGTAATGCACCCGCGTGCGATACCGGCGCCTTCCACGCCGTAACCGACAAATTTGCCGCCCCCGTCTGGCAGAGGTTCCAGCTATCTCCGGCCAAGCGCAATGATTGGCTGCTCATCCGCCAGGAGAGCATGCTCATCGATCCAGCCGATTTTATCGGTACAACGGACTATTCCCTGATTCACGACGAGCCAAGCTGGGAACAGAAAATTTCCCGAATCAAGGATTTATCGTTGCTTACCCTTTGGCAGACAAACGATACAAAAATTTTTTTCGGGGTGAACAGCGACGGCTTTGCCGGTCTGAACTTTTCGCAGAAACCCAGACCAACACCCTACCTGACCGGCCCCCGGGGTGCAGGCCCCACGAGCAGGCCGGTCGGCCCGCTGTCGCCGCCTTTGGTGCACGCCCAGTCATTGACCTACGAGAAAAAAGACCTCAGCGGTACGATGGCAGCCGAGTCGAGATAAGCAAAGGCTCCTCGGTTCGGTGGGATCAGTCCGCTGAACTTCTGCTCCGGTCACGGCGGGCCCTGAATTCGCTGTGCTCGTACCAGTTCGGAAAAGTGGTCTCTGCTGCCAGCTCCCGGCCAATCTCGAAATACAACTCGAGGTCCTGCAACACACCACCCCAGTCCCAGTCGGCGCTATATTCATCGGCGGCCTGGTGATACCGGTCACGGCGGTAATCCTGCATTCTCGCCACGCCCCATTCGCGGCCGTGTTGCAGATTATCCATTCCAGCCTCGGCATAAAGAACGGGAACGCCGACCTTGGCCAGGTTGAAATGATCCGAGCGGAAAAAATACCCTTTTTCGGGGGTAGGTTCGTTGACCGGCACCCTGCCCTGCTTTGCCGCTGCCCGCTCAAGGTATTCTTCGAGTTCCGAACTACCGAGACCAAAAACCGTAATGTCCCGGGTCGCGCCATCGGTGATCAGACTGTCGAAATTCAACGCAGCGACGGTCCGGTTCAGCGGGAACAACGGATGCTCCGCATACCACGCCGAACCCAGCAAGCCGGATTCTTCACCGGTCAGGGCCAGGAACAGTATTGATCTTTCCGGCGCCGGTTCCATCGCGGCAAACGCCCGCGCCAGCTCGATAATCGCGGCAGTCCCAGTTGCGTTGTCGACCGCGCCATTAAAAATTCGGTCTCCTTCCAGGTTGGGCTTTATACCCAGATGGTCCCAATGCGCCATGTAAATGATGACTTCGCCGGGCCTCTTGGTACCTACGATCAGGCCCGCAACATTACTGGAGTCCAGGGTCTTGATTTCATTCCTCAATCGAGTGGACGCGGTGAGTCCAAGATCAACCGCCTGGAAATCCCTGGCCAGCGCCATTTGGCGCGCGGATTCCAGGTCTAGGCCGGCAGCCGCGAGAATCTCCGATGCCGCCGCTCCGCTCAGCCAGCCTTCGACGGCCACTCGGCTTTGTTTGCCGTCCGCTCGCACCAGGTCAAATCGCTCTCCTGACCAACTGTTGGCGACCACGTCCCAGCCATAACCAGCCGCATCTGTTTCGTGGATGATCAGGGCAGCTTCCGCACCCTGCCGCGCGGCCTCTTCGTATTTGTAGGTCCAGCGACCGTAATAGGTCATGGTATTGCCGCGAAATAGCGCCGGGTCGGCGGTCGCAAACCCCGGGTCGTTGACCAGGATGACGACGGTTTTACCGCGGACATCGGCGGCGGCGTAGTCATCCCAGCCATACTCGGGCGCCACGATCCCATAGCCGACAAACATCATTTCACTGGTATCCAGCGATATCTCACTCTGTACCCGCTTGGTCGATAGCATCGCCTGGCTGCCCACGGCATAACGGGCCGAAAAATCCGGGCCCTCTATATCCAGCGTCATGTCGGGGCTGGCGGTCAGACTCACCAATGGCACCGCTTGCAGAAAGCTGCCATCGTTGGCGGGTTGCAGGCCAATATCCTCAAATTGACCGACCAGAAAGTCGAGAACCCTTTTTTCCCCTTCGGTTCCGGGCGCGCGACCCTGGAACTCATCCGATGCCAACCGCTGCACATCTGCCGATACACGGCTGGCGGAGAACCTGGCCGGATTCTCATCCGGTGGCGACGCGGGCCCGCAGGCAACCAGAAAAACGCAAACGAATAACGGCCATCGTGGCGCCACGAACATGTCATTTCTCACTGTTGGAAAACTCGCGGGGAATCATAAACCATCACGATGCCCGCTGCCGGCCGGTTGCCGGTCCGTGCGATGCTGCCTACCGTTGCTGCGGGTCTTTTTCCTTCTCAGTGTCGCTGACGGGATCGGCTTCCCCGCTTCGTATCGGTATCTGAATCGTGGTTTTTGTTCCGCTCTCGATTATGGTTGGCGGGTTGACCCAGATGATATCGATGTTACGGAATTCCGCCTGTCGATTGAGCGATTTCACGTGGGTCATGTCGACCGTCCGGCGATTGCTTTGCTCTTCGCGGATCGCGCAGGCGGACAAAAGTGAGAAACAAAGCAACGATGTCAGGATAGTCTTGTTCACGCTAGATCGAAATCCTGCCGCCATCCAACTCCACGTGCTGCATTGCCTCGGTCAGGGTTCGGCCAATCTCCTCCTGGACAAACTCGAGCCCTGTATTCTCGCTTATCTTGGTGCTTGACCAGATGTTCTGCCCATCGCTCGAAACCAGCCTGGCGTCGATAAGCAGCCTGGAAACGCCGTTCTCTCCGGTTAGCAGGCGGGTTCTGATCAACAGTTGCGCCTCAGACATCGCGACCCGGTTGCCATAACGGTTTACGGTCTGCGAATAAGGCAGTCCACGAATTCGCAATACGAGGTCGGTACCGTCGCCAGCGAAGACCATAGGCGAAGCATGGTTCCCGGTTGCCATCCGGGCACTGCCAACAACCAGGACTAGCGTCACGATGGCGGCCGCCAGTACCCACCCGGCAACAGGCCTCAGGATAAATCCAGAGGCGAAAAAACGATGTCCGAATTTCCTCATGGTGTCTTTTGCCATATTACCCGACCGCTTTCGCGAACTCCCGAAACCTGGTTCCCGGTCGCCACATAGCCTATTTGGAACCAATCCCCGGGAAACTACAAGTCCAATTGCCCCGTTAACAGTTCTGGCAATTTTTGCGCTGGCTAGTTCCCGTCTTCCGTGCCATGTGAAAATAATGAAGCGTGGAGGACAGGCCGTGTAGCCTCCAGCCACCGGCAGCAAGGCGTGAATAATTGACCACCCCTGGCTTGCCGGGTACGCTGCCAGCTATAACAATATGCCATTGGCAAGACGCTTTGGGGAGAGACGGCATGCCGCTGAGAATTACTTTTGAACTGGGTCCTTCTGATCTAAAACATTTCCAGACCATTATGCGCGAAACGCGCGCCGCGGCAAAAAACCTCAGCGCTGAGGAAATCATCAGCTCTGCCAACGAACTGCTGGCCGAGGTCCGCTCCATTCAAACGCCGGATTTCATCAGCGAGCGGCTGATGAAACTGGAAGTCATGGTGCAGATGATCCAGGACGAGGAATGGAAACTACCGCCCAACGAAGTCACCAGGATTCTGAATGCCCTGGCATATTTCAGCGAACCCGAGGACCTGATACCCGACCATATCCCCGGACTCGGATTTCTCGATGATGCGATCATGGTCGAACTCGTCGTGCGCGAACTCAAGCATGAGATTGAGGCCTACCAGGATTTTTGCAAATATCGGGCCACGGAAGAGACCCGCAGACGCAGGCTGGGCAAAGCGGATCATGTATCCCGTGAAGAATGGCTCAAACACAGACGAATATCGCTTCAGCAACGCATGCGCCGGCGCCGGCGCCGAGATCGATCGAGACGATCCGGTGGGGGCCGCTCCCCGTTCTCGCTGCTATAGCCCCAGGCAGGCAGGTTATTGGCCGGGCCAGTAATAAAGACCGATAACCAGCAGCATTGTCCACATTGACGCCTGACCCCACCATCGCCAGGTGGTTTTTTTGAGCAGCCCAAAAAACCCGAGCACGCAACAGATTGTCAGTACTAGGAACAGCCCTGTGCTTTTCAGCAGCGGCACAAACTGGGCCTGCAAATAAGGATATTCATCGGTCATCAGGAAAAACAGGAACGCGACAACGCTCAAACTGGCGGTGATGGCTACGCTTGAACCGAGCAAAATGGCGGTAATTATGGTCAATGGCAGCATTTTTTTTTCCCGAAGTTGTCCAAAACGATAACCAGATGCTTGATTACAGACCTCACAGCCCATAGTTTAGGCGACTGTTGCGATGAATTGCGACTATTTGATGTTGCTGTGAAACAAGGATAGAAAAAGTATGGCCGTTGCCAAGAAATTCGCACTGACCCTGGCATTTTCCTCGCTGATATTGTTGTCGCTCGCCGGTAACGACGCGCGTGGAGTTCCGGAAATCGACGATCGAGCCGCTGGCGAACTGCGGCACACCGATCGGCACAGTGCGGTCAGCCGCCTGGTAACTAAATTTATCGAACGTAACCATTACAGTGAGCCGCGGGTCAACGATGCATTGTCATCCAAGGTGTTCGACCGTTTCCTGGATACCCTCGATGGCAACAGGATGTTTTTCTACGCCAGGGACATACGGGGTTTTGAGCCGTATAGAACGGTTTTGGACGACGCCGTCAGCAGCGGAAACCTGGATCCCGTTTTCCGGATTTTCTCAGTGTTCAGGCAACGCAATACGAACAGGCTCGCGTATAGCCTGGGGTTACTGGCAACAGAACCGGATTTTTCGCTGCACGAGCAATACCAGTTCGACCGCTCGGAAAACGACTGGATTGAAACACCCGAAGAAATGGACGACCTCTGGCGGCAACGCGTAAAAAGCGACGCCTTGCGTTTGTTCCTGACCGGCAAAAACTGGCCGGAAACCCGTGAAATTCTTGAGAAAAGATACACGAGGGCTCAGAAAAACATGGCCCAGCTCAAAAGTGATGACGTTTTCGAATCTTTCATGAACGCCTACACACATACGCTCGATCCTCATTCCAACTACCTGCTCCCACGCACTTCGGAAGAATACCGGATTCAGATGAGCCTCTCTTATGAAGGCATCGGCGCATCCCTGCAAATCGACGACGACTTCGTCATGGTCATGAATATCCTTCCGGGCGGCCCGGCCGCCATAGACGGAAGCCTGTCGCCCAACGACCGGATCACGGCCGTCGGCCAGGATGAGGACGGCGAAATGGTCGATGTTGTCGGCTGGCGCCTGGACGATGTGGTCCAGCTGATTCGGGGGCCGGGGGGAACCGTTGTGCGTCTGCAGATCCTGGAGGCCGGCGCTGTGCCGGGCTCGGAAGAAAGAATACTGCGGCTGGTCAGAGACAAAATAAAGCTCGAAGCGCAGGCCGCGCAGAAGGAGATCATCACGGTCCCGCGTGGTGACCAGGAATTGCGGATAGGTGTGATTACCGTACCGAGTTTCTACCAGGATTTCGAAGACAGAATGTCGGGTAACCAAAATTACACGAGCACGACCCGGGATGTTCGCCGTCTGTTGCAGGAATTGGAAAAAGAAGGAATCGACGGGCTGCTCATGGATCTGCGGAGCAACGGTGGCGGACACCTGACCGAGGCGCAGGAACTCAGCGGGCTATTCATCGAAGACGGGCCGGTGGTCCAGGTCCGCCAGACCAGCGGCAGAATCGAGATTCTCGAAGACCCGAATCCTAGTGAAGTGTTCAACGGACCGCTCGCGGTCCTGGTCAATCGATTCAGCGCATCGGCATCCGAGATATTCGCCGCCGCTATCCAGGACTATGAAAGAGGCGTGATCCTGGGCCAGCAAACCTTTGGCAAGGGTTCGGTCCAGAATCTTTACTCGCTGGACAGGTACGCGCCGCGCACCTCGGACCCCGGTTTTGGTCAGTTGACGCTGACCATCGGCAAATTTTACCGGGTCAGCGGGGAAAGTACCCAGCATCGCGGCGTACATCCGGATATTGAAATGCCCTCGCTGGTCGATGCCAGCGTGGTTGGCGAAAGCACCCGGGAAAGCGCCCTGCCCTGGGACCAAATCGATGCGACGGCCTACACCGTCGATATCGAGCTCGACGAAGCCATCAATTTGATCGCCCAAAGCCACTCACTGCGGGCCAAGACCGATCCCGATTTCAATTTCCTGATCGACGAGCACGCTGCGTTTGCCGACATCCGCAATCAGGACACGGTTTCTTTGAACCTTGAGGTGCGACGCCAGCAGCAGCAAAAAATACGTGAAGAACGCCTGACGAGGGAAAACACTCGTCGTATCAAACACGGATTGCCGGCCCTGGACTCGATCGAGGCACTCGAAGAGCTCGAAAATCAGGATTTTATTCTCCAGGAAGCTGCGCAAATAGTCGCAGATATGGCGAGACTGGATGGCCAGGTCACCGCGAGCCTGCGCGGATCCAGCGAAAGTTTGAACTGACTCGTATCAAACCTGGCCGGCGGCAATGGCAATTCCTCAAACGACCTTTTATTTTCTTTCGCAGAATCAGTCAGTTACGAACTCCCAGGCGAGATAATCGCCAGTTTT
>SMUX01135543.1_pt1 | contig 11921 bp, 15 predicted proteins | sample 2456431 | NCBI WGS metagenome assembly SMUX01 (sample SAMN11095930, study PRJNA526329) | marine sediment metagenome | biome: Marine sediment; feature: Surficial sediment; material: Deep marine sediment; isolation source: Hadal surficial sediment | place: Pacific Ocean | collected 2014-11 | depth... | reverse complement strand
AGCAGCAATTCCTGAGCCTGTACTTCAGAAGGCGAAACAGGAACTACTTAACTGGGGGGAGATCGGTGCCTCGATTATGGAAATGAGTCATCGCAGCGATGCCTTCCTGCAAATCGCCAGGGATGCCGAGCAGGGTCTGCGTGATCTGATGCATATTCCTGACAACTACAAGGTGCTGTTTCTGCAGGGCGGTGCAAGCACCCAGTTCGCCGTTATCCCCATGAATCTATTGCGCGGTAAGACCAGGGCAGACTATGTCCGCACCGGGATCTGGTCGCACAAGGCCGTGGATCAGGCAATGCCCTTTTGCCAGGTTAATGTGGCCGCAGATACCATGGATAAGGGTTACAATTACATCCCCGATTTTGATTCATGGAAACTTGATCCGGAGGCAGCTTATTTTCACTACACACCGAATGAAACCGTCGGTGGTGTGGAATTCAATTTCATTCCGGATACCGGCGATGTGCCTGTCGTCGCAGACATGTCTTCCAATATCCTGTCACGACCCATTGACGTTTCAAAGTTCGGATTGATCTATGCCGGTGCCCAGAAAAACATTGGGCCTTCTGGTCTCACAATCGTTATCGTACACGAGGATTTGATCGGGAATGCTATATCCTATACTCCAACGCCGTTCGATTATGCAGTACAGGCGAAAGACGGTTCGCTCTATAACACGCCACCCACTTTTGCCTGGTACCTGACCGGGCTGGTATTCAAGTGGTTAAAAGAGCAGGGTGGGCCAGAGGCCATTGCTGAGATCAATGAACGTAAGGCGAAAAAACTCTATGCTGCCATTGATGCCACTGATTTTTACTATAATGATGTTAAACCCGATTGCCGTTCCTGGATGAATATCCCATTTCAACTAAAAGAAAAAACTATGGACCAGACATTTATATTAGAGGCGGCAGAAAATGGATTGTTAAATTTGAACGGATTTCGCTCCGTAGGCGGTATGCGTGCCAGCATCTATAACGCCGTCCCGGAAGAAGCCGTCGATGCATTGGTCGCATTTATGGCAGAGTTTGAAAAGAAGTATGGGTAATTAATGACGCATTTGCATTTATATCTCGTTGTTGAAATTCAATGGACAATTTAGACAAGATCATTGCTGAATCAAGGCGAACCGCGGAGACAAGAGGGCATTCTTATCGTGAGCAAGCACTCAAGATGTTTCCCTGGATATGTGGGAAATGTAAACGGGAATTCACCCGAGAAAACATTATCGAACTTACGGTTCATCACAAAGATCATAACCACGACTATAATCCACCCGATGGCAGTAATTGGGAATTATTATGTGTCTATTGCCATGATCATGAACATCAGAAATATGATGTACATGGAGTACAAATGCCGCGGAGATATGGACATCAAGGAGCGGCCAATACTGGTAGTTCGACGATTAGTGCAAGTAATGAACTTGAACGAGAGCGTGTAACCGGGAAGCCATTTGCGAAATTGAAAGAGTTACTAAAAAAATGAATAGATTTCGCCCCGGCCACACTCAAAATCACTGCTAGTCTTATTCAATATGAGTATTACGATTCTTATAAAAAGCTCCAGTCAGTCTGAGCCTCGTTCTGTGCAGGTAACGCAAGATGAGTCTGGCTTGTCTTTTTTGTGTGATTGTCCAGCAGGGATCAGAGGACGGATATGTAAACATAAAAGAGCATTGGTATCAGCCGATGAATCTATGCTCTATGACGAAGATCAAAAAGATAGTTTTCAGAAACTCATGGATTGGGTTAATGCATCCAGTTATCCGGATTTAATGAAAGCGTTAAAGGCAGCGGAAAACGATCTGGAATTAGCCAATGGAAGAGCAAGAGATATTAAAGAGACAATTACTCGTGCAATGAAAGAAGGGCTGAAGTAAATAATTGAATAGGGGGAGGGGATGATTTTACCGACTGTTTACCTAATTTATATTTTTATATATAAAAATATTTTTCGGGTAATGGTGTCGAATTTGAATCAATGAGTCTTGTAACAATTGAATGATGGTGTCTTCCTTTAGTTTCCCATAGCTCGTGCCCAATAGAGGCATGGCCAATGTTTTTAACTTGTAGTATTCGCATTGTTTCAGAATATTTTGTATTGCTTCTTTAATCCATGATACTTCGCTAATGGGTGTGTGCTCGACATCGAAAATTATGGCAATAAGACGTTTTGGTCTGGATTGTTTAACGATGACACTGCCCGGTATTTTACGTATCCGCTGTTCCATCTTTTTTACCAAGTCAGGAAAACTTTCAATCGTTTCTAAGATGACGGGTGACTTGCCTAATAGCAGGTAGGTATCCTGTTCTTCGACAACGGCGTCGACCTGTAACAAGGCCGGATCAGCTTCTGTGAACTGTATGATGGTGTTGCCAGCGATATGGTCCAGCTGTGTAAGTATGTTTCCCATAATCAATGAAGCATAGCAGTAAAAGAGAACAAATTTTACTGTGCTCGTGCTTATCGTTACCATGAAGTATTCTGAATGGAACGGTCATCGGCAGCAGTTACCGAGGACCTGACAATAACTAATTATACGATTTACTATTAGAAATCCAGGTCTATCCAATGTCATCAACACTTCAGGAAAGTCTCGCCGATCAGGACAAACATATCACCGTTCTTACTGGTGCGGGAATCTCTGCAGAAAGCGGGATACCCATCTTTCGTGGTCCTGAAGGTTACTGGACTGTCGGCTCAAAAGAGTATCATCCTGAAGAAATGGCAACCTATGCCATGTTCACTAAACATCCTGATGAAGTATGGAAATGGTATTTATATCGATTGAGTGTCTGCAGTAGTGCAAAACCCAATAAAGGACACATGGCACTGGTAGAAATGGAACGACGTCTTCAGGACAGGTTCACACTCATTACCCAGAATGTTGATAATTTGCATATCCGTGCAGGAAACAGTCCAGAGAGGACGTATCAGATACACGGTAATGTATTTTTTATGCGCTGTGTAAATGAGTGTAAAGAAAGTATCTATCCTCTGCCAATGGAAATATTACCTCGAGATAAAGACCAGAATCTATCAAGTGACGATAAAAAAATATTGTCCTGTCCTGACTGTAACGCAGGGACTCGACCACATGTTCTGTGGTTTGACGAAAGTTATGATGAACATTATTTTAAATTTGAGAGTGCGATGGCTGTTGCTGCAAATACTGATATTCTGATTATTACTGGTACATCCGGTACAACCGCCTTGCCAAATCATATCGCGGATATCGTGTATCAAAATAACAGAACCATCATTGATATTAATATCGAGCAAAGTCCTTTTACTGGACTGGCCGTAAATAGCGTGAACGGCGATTTTTTAAACATGACATGCTCAAAGGGTCTCGCCAAAATACTGATGATTATGAAAGATTGATCCTTATTTTGAGCTTAATATCTAACTCGCTGTGCTTTGATGATGTGGTGCCAATATGAGGATGAGTGCTTGCGCGTGTTCGGCGGCTGTTCTGCCAAGATCAGTTAGATAGCCTCCATCGACTTGTGTGACGAGACCTTTTGCGAATAAGTTTTGTACGGCTTCGACGCGTGCCACACCTGCGTTTGAGTGCACTTTGATGCCTTGCTGGGTGGTCTCCAGGTTGTAGTGAATCAGTATTTCGATTTCAGCGATCTGTTCTTTAGAGAAGTGCATAGTTTCACCTTCAGCCATCGTCTGCTTTGCGCCATCGGGAACCTTAAATAGTACAAGAGATTTGGTGCGGATGTTATGCCCTGTAACAGACCTCTCGGCATATTACGCAGTTTTTTCACCGCTCGATCATTGCCCGGTCTTCGTACCCCAAGGGTTACCCAAAGGGTATAGTAATCTTTTCAATATCACCTTGAGGGGTGCAGGCTTCGTGCTCACCCCTCAAGGTGGTGCCAAGGTCCTCGTAGGCAGCCGAGGCCCTTGCGCATCATCTTAGTTTTCGTACTTTAAACTTGCGCCCTTTGATTTTTCCTCCGGATAGAATCTTCAAGGCTTGTTTGGCAATAGGCCGTTCCACTGCGACATAAGCAAGGATATCGAAAACATCAATTTTTCCGATTTGTTTGCCCGGCAGATTGGTATTTGCAGTCAAAGCGCCCAATATATCACCCGCGCGGATCTTGTTCTTACGACCCCCATTAATACACAGCGTGACCATTGGTGGACTCAGTCTGAAATTCTCCCGACTTTCAAGCGAAGATGGTTTATCAATACGGGCAGGACTATCTTGATATTCTTCTATCCTGATGACCTTAGGTGTTTCAGATGCCATAAACAAACTTAAGGCTAAGCCTTCATTACCCGCACGACCCGTGCGCCCGATACGGTGAATGTGTACTTCTGGATCGGGTGATAGCTCAAAGTTAATGACGGCCTGTAGATCTTTTATGTCCAGTCCACGTGCAGCGACATCTGTTGCAACCAGAATGGAGCTGCTTTTATTGGCAAACTGTAGTAATACCTGATCACGGTCTCTCTGTTCAAGATCACCATGCAAGGCCAGAGCATGGAAACCCTGTTGCCATAATGCATCAGCAAGTTCCTGGCATTGTTGTTTTCGATTACAAAACACCAGGCTGGATTCAGGTCGATAATGTTGTAACAGAGCAACGAGTGTTTTGGTCCTTTCGCTTTTTTGTATTTCATAGAAAACTTGTTTTATTTTTTTATTGCTATGCAAGCTTTCCACACGAACATCAACGGGATCGGTTTGAATGGCATGACTAATGTCTTTTATTTCTTCCGGGTAGGTGGCTGAAAATAGCAGGGTTTGTCTTTGGTGTGGCGTCATATCAATAATGCGCATGATGTCTTCATGAAAACCCATATCCAGCATGCGGTCGGCCTCATCCAGCACTAGCGTGTTTAATCTATCCAGTTTTAAAGTCTCTTTTCCCAGATGCTTCAATATTCGCCCCGGTGTACCGACCACGATATGTGGGTCATGTTCCAATGAGGCCAGCTGTGGGGCCATCGGTTTGCCACCACACAAAGTGAGAATCTTGGTGTTGGGTATTGCACGCGCCAGACGACGAATTTCATTGCTCACCTGATCGGCCAGTTCACGCGTCGGGCAAAGAACCAAGGCCTGTGTTTGATAAGTTCGTACCTCAAGTTTGTCTAGTAAGCCAATTCCAAAGGCAGCCGTTTTGCCACTACCGGTTTTAGCCTGTGCCAGTAAATCCTTACCTTTTAGAATATCGGGCAGGCTTTGTGCCTGTATTGGGGTCATGACCTGGTAATCCATTGACTGGAGATTGGCTAAAAACTCAGGCCCTAAGGGTAAGCGCGAGAAAGGAGTTGATGAGAAAGCAGTTGTTGTCACAGAGATTCAGTCTTTGTCGGGGTTTTGGGCAGGTGGCGCATGATAGCAGATTAAAAACCGGGTCTCGACTACAAGGGAGCCCGATGTTCGTACAGTCCTTTTCCCTGACTTCTTGATTTTTATTGTGTTTTTGGTCAAAAACCGGATACACTGTGCAGCGCTACATTCTATACTGGTTCTTGTCAGAAATATTTTTCAAGTTTTCACCTGTTGATTACCTCGTAAGATTTGTAACACTTTTAATTTTAATATTTAATGAGGTAATTATTATGACAACAGGAACCGTTAAATGGTTTAACGAATCCAAAGGCTACGGCTTTATTACACCTGAAGATGGCAGCAAGGACGTTTTTGTTCACTTCTCTGCTATCGCCAATGAAGGTTTCCGCACATTGGCCGAAGGCCAGCAAGTCACCTTCGATGTGGAAGAAGGAGCTAAAGGCCCGCAGGCACAAAACGTACAGGCCTAAGGTCTGTTAGTTTGATGTTTTGAGTAAACCCTGCGAAGTGTCGCGGGGTTTATTTTTTGTAATGCAATGACCGGAGTTTCAAAGTGAAGAAACTATTTGTTGGCAGTTTGCCGCCCACTACCACTGAAGAATCCCTGCTGGCTGTGTTTTCAGAATTTGGCACGGTACGTTCCATCAATCTCGTGAAAGATCTGTTTTCAGGTGATTGCAAAGGATTCGCCTTTCTCGAAATGGAAGGCCACCATGCCCGTGCGGCTATCGCCGGATTAGATGGTAAGTCGTTTGAGGGTAATTTCCTCAGGGTCAAATACGAAGAACCACGTAAAGGCCAGAAGGGCAGACGTCGCTGAAGTTTAACGTTGATGGGCGTTATCGATCAGTCCATCATTGATTGCCAGCAATATTCACGGAGTATACGTGACGCCCAGCAGCTAAATATCAATGTTCGTATTTAAATGAAAGGGCTACCCTACTGCGGTATGCAACTACCTTTCCTTCTTCAACCTTCATATCGAGCTTGGTTACTTCTGCAACACGAAGATTTTTCAGGGACTTGCTGGCAGTTTCAACTGCATTTCTGGCAGCATCTTCCCATGATGTCTCACTCGTTCCGATCAACTCGGTCACTCTGTATACGCTATCGGTCATTATTGCTCTCCTTATTTCTATTCCCACAGCCTGATGTAACTACGCTGATTAATTACTATCATGTTTGAGTATAGCAGATAGAAAATCTTCCTAAACTGCTTTCATTTAGTCTATTCTTAGTGATGGTGGTGCATACTAAATCTTGTTAGCACTATCAATAACTAAATGGGTTTTGATGTGTATGGATGGAGATGATGCGAAATAGTGAAAAAATAGGTATATCGCCGTTCAACTTTTTGTGCGTTGTGATTCTATTTTTAGCGGGCTTACTTTTCGCTAGCGCGGAACAGGAGAAGCGTGTTGCCGTGATACTTGAGGTCAATGACGCAATTGGTCCGGCGACGAGTGATTATATCCAACGTGGTCTGGGAAAGGCCGCAGACAAGGGGGCTGTGGTTGTTATTTTACGCCTGGATACTCCCGGTGGTCTGGATACCGCTATGCGCGATATTAATCGCGCCATCATTGCTTCACCAGTTCCGGTAATCGTATATGTTTCTCCTTCAGGTTCACGGGCCGCGAGTGCAGGTACGTACATGTTATATGCTTCGCATATCGCAGCCATGTCTCCGGCAACGAGTTTAGGGGCGGCAACACCGGTACAAATTGGTGGTGTGCCTGATATGAAACCGCCAATTCTACCTAAACAGGATAAGGAAGATGATGGTGAGGAAGGCCAAGATAAGGCAGAGGGATCTGCCGAAAAAGAGCCAGCGCCTGCAGTGGGCGATACCATGACAAAAAAGATCGTGAATGATGCCGTTGCCTATATCCGTAGTATGGCGGAGATGCGCGGGCGTAATGCTGATTGGGCAGAACGGGCTGTACGCGAGGCAGCGAGTCTTTCATCAGATGAAGCCCTGCAGCAGAATGTTATCGATGTTGTGGCGACAGATACGAATGACTTGCTTGCCAAGGTTGATGGATGGATGGTCAATATTAATGGTCGGGATGTCACTATTGAAACAAGTGGGCTTGAGATAGAAACTATTGAGCCGGACTGGCGTAATGAATTGCTTTCGGTTATCACCAATCCGAATATTGCCTATATCCTCATGTTGCTCGGTGTCTACGGTTTATTTTTCGAAATGGCCAATCCCGGTTATGTGTTACCCGGTGTCATTGGTGGGATTTGTATGTTGTTAGCCTTATATGCATTGCAGGTCTTACCAGTCAATTATGCAGGTTTGGCTCTAATGATCCTTGGCATTATATTTATGGTAGGGGAATTATTTGCGCCTAGTTTCGGTGCGCTGGGGATCGGTGGGATCATTGCCTTTGTTATGGGGTCCGTGATCTTATTCGATACCGAGGGGAGTGAGATCCAGGTTGCGATCCCGATCATCGTTGCGGTCTCTACTGTGAGTTCGATCTTTTTCCTGATCGTACTCAGGATGGTGTTCGCAGCACATAATAAACCGGTAGTTTCCGGTGTGGACGAGATGCTTGGCAGTATCGGCCAGGTACTGGAAGATTTTGAAAAGTCGGGCCGTATCCATATTCATGGTGAGACCTGGCAAGTGCAGTCACAATCACCATTTAGAAGCGGTGATCAAGTTAGAGTTGTTGCGATAGACGGATTGATTTTAAGCGTTGAACCTGTAAAGGAGGGTGCGACATGAACACTATGTTTTATATCATTATCGGCTTAATTATTATTTTGCCGATGATTTTCAAGGTCATGCGTGAGTATGAACGCGCTGTGGTATTTACGTTAGGTCGATTCACTTCGGTCAAGGGACCGGGTCTCATCATCGTCATTCCTTTTGTACAACAAATTGAGCGTGTCCAATTACGAACGGTGGTATTGGATGTCCCTAGCCAGGATGTGATCTCGCGAGATAATGTCTCGGTCAAGGTCAACGCTGTCGTTTATTTTCGCGTCATGGATCCGGAACGGGCCATCATTCAAGTAGAAAATTTTCTTATGGCCACGAGTCAATTAGCTCAGACAACATTACGTTCTGTCCTGGGGCAACATGAATTAGATGAAATACTGGCCGAGCGGGATAAGTTGAATAAAGATATCCAGGTGATACTGGATAAACAAACTGATGCCTGGGGCATTAAAGTCGCTAATGTTGAAATTAAACATGTTGATATCAATGAAAGTATGGTACGTGCTATTGCGAAACAGGCTGAGGCCGAGCGTGAGCGACGTGCCAAGGTTATTCATGCTGAGGGTGAATTACAGGCTTCGGAAAAACTGTTGCAGGCTGCTAATATATTGTCAAAAAATCCTCAAAGTATACAATTACGCTATCTGCAAACGTTAACTGAAATCGCAGGTGATAAAACTTCAACCATCGCCTTTCCTATTCCACTGGATCTGTTCAAGCCCTTATTAAATCTGTCTACGAAAGAATGATGAGCAAATGTTAAATATATTTCTATTACTCATTCGCAGGCTTACACAGCACAGGAGAGCGTTGCCTCTTAATTTTGACTAAACTGTCAGTAATCAGACAGGGACATTATTAATTCGTAATAATGGCTTAACACACCCTCGCCCAGTGGGATGCTGCCGAATAAACTGGGTACCTATGGCTAATCTAACTATAAGGTTCTACGGTGAGTTGAATGATTATCTGCCTCTATCAAGGCAGTGGGGGTCGTTTTTTGCAGAATACGGGGATCAAACTACATTTAATAGTTTAGTTTATTCAATCGGAGTACCGTCTTCAGAGATTGATCTGATCCTTGTAAATGGCGAAGCGGTGGGTTTTGATTATCTGTTACAAGAAAATGACTATATCAGTGTCTATCCATTGTTCAGGTCTGTTGATATTTCACCCATACACCTTATCAATCGTGGTTTTTTAGTTTAAGTCAAATCCATGAAGCCGCAGTCATTTATTTCCCCTCCGTGGCGGATCATACAGGCTGGCTGCGAGTCCAATTAACATGACGGCAATGATCACGTAAGCTTCTGGGTGACGTTGGCTGTAGGCATAGGACAAACTTGCAAATAATAAAAAACCTGTTGAAAAACAAAACACGATAGGTAGCCATGGATAGAAAGGCACTTTGTAACTTCCTTTCGTTACCGTTTGTTTACTTCGTAAGATAAATAACGCGATACCCACCATTAGAAAGAAGAACCAGTGTAGCGGTGCACTGAATACCACCAGTCGTTCAAAGGCATTCTCACTGTCACCCATTAAAATAACCAGGACCAATGTAATGATGGCTTGTAAAGTTAATGACCGTACAGGTGAATCTAGTTGCTGGCTCCAGTGTCCGAGCCATGAATAAAGTTGATGCTCCTGTCCCATGGCATAATAAACTCGGGCGTTGGTGAAGATCATGCCATTAATATTGCCAAGACAGGTAATACAGATTAAAAAACTGATTGCCATGGCCCCCGCCTCACCGAAGGAGAGACGAACGACGTCACTTGCAATCGATTGACTATTCATCATGCCATGTATTCCAAGCACATGTAGAAATGCAAGATTAATCGCGACATATATCAAGGTGACGAGGCAGATACTAATGATGAGTGAGCGCAGAATATTTTTTTGTGGTTCTAATACCTCAGCGGCAACATAGGAGATATTGCTCCAGCCACCATAGGTAAACAGCACCAGGATCATGGCCAGGTAGATATCAGTATCCTGAGGTGTGCTTCCCTGTCCGGTCGTTTCGTTGACGGGCACCACGAACAATAAACTAATCACAATGATCATTAATAAACCCAGAACCTTGACCAGGGTCAGCAGGTTCTGGATCCATTTTCCAGTCTGTACACCGTTAATATTGAGAATTGTTAATAGCATAATGGCTGCGACGGCATAGGCAATAAATTCGTTTCCATCTAGTTGAAGCGGCAATACTTGTTGAGCATAGCGTGCAAAGATAAATGCAATCGCGCCAATATTTGCTGGTTTAACCAACCAGAAGCCGGCCCAGGCAAACATGAAACCCGTCTTTCTGCCATAGGCACGTGTCAGGAATATATAATCACCACCTTCTTCCGGGTAGGTGGTGGCGAGCTCTGCATAACACAGTGCCCCAACCAGGGAAATGATGCCGCCTGTTATCCAGATGCCGATCAACCAAACGGGCTGTGCAAGTGATTTCGCAATCAGGGGTGTTGTTTCATAGATGCCGGCACCGATAACAATACCGATAATAATGGACAGGGAATCATAGAGTGTGAGTTGTTGTTTGGGACGCCCGGTGGTTGGCATAGCATTATTAAATGTCACAAGCCGAAAAATACTTCAGTATTTAATCGTTTTCATACATCTGTTCCATTTGACTCCAATTCCAGGTTTTTAATGGTTCTTTGTTTGATAAAGGAAACACTTGAACTGTCAGTTCCGGTAGTGTCAATATTGCACAAGTATGATTAAATTTTGTACTTCCTGGATTGATTATCAGGATATTCCCCAGCCTTTCTGCAAATACCTGATGGGTATGACCCACGATTAATACATCATAATCAAATTTCTCCAGGTTTTTACTCCATTGTGCTTTTCGATCGGGCATGATCTCTCCATGTTCATCCAATAATTTAATCCCCTTCATATTCGAGTCTGGCGGGCTGGCATGGACGATGTGGATCTGCTTTCCTTCTGCAGAAAAGTCCAGGGTTGCAGGTAATGTTGAAAAAAAGTCTTTTATCCACTTTTTTTCTTCAGGAACAGATGCGCTGAGATACCAGATATCATGGTTACCCGAGATTGTCTGGCATTTACTTTTAATCAATACCTCGACCGTTTGATCAAGTTCTTCCCCATATCCCGCGATGTCTCCGACACAGATAGTAGTATCGACATGGTTTTGTCGAAATAGTGTTAATGCTTCTCTGAGAGGCTCAACTGTTGCATGAACATCACTGATTAAACCAAGCTTCATCTAATTATTATAAAAGCAGGAGAAAAGGAGGACGATAGGAATCATAATGGATAATTATGCACTAAACTCTATTTGATAATTACTTATTTATTAAAAGGGGAAATCTTATGGCATATCGAGTTCGCAAGGTTAATTATTGTAAAATGACAGTTTCAAGTCGAGCGGGGCAGGCGGAAAAAGTGCTAAGAGTGATTGAGGAGGCAGGCATAGATATGTACGCCTTTAGTGGGTTTCCCACTAAAGCAGGAAAATCACAGGTTGATTTTGTCTCAGATGATACCGCTGCTATAAAGCGTCTTGCCAAGAAGTCCAGTTGGCGTCTGAGTAATACCAAAAAAGCATTTTTGGTGCAGGGCAATGATCAGATAGGGGCAATTCATAAGATATTTAAGAAGCTGGCTGATGAAAAAATTAACGTAACAGCGGCAGATGCCGTGGCAGCCAGCGGGGGTCGTTATGGGATGATTCTGTGGGTCAAACCAAAGGTCTACAATCGTGCAGCCCGAGTGCTAAAAGCCAAGTGAGCATCGGACATCAGGGCTAAAATCAAGGGGTAGACCACGTTTTAGAGGTGCAATTGATGAGTTAATCGTGGTCTCCGCACACTGGGT